>Ga0302319_10009855_pt1 | contig 18288 bp, 10 predicted proteins | sample Bog_T0_2_FD_203319 | JGI IMG/M metagenome (GOLD analysis project Ga0302319, IMG submission 203319) | Peat permafrost microbial communities from Stordalen Mire near Abisko, Sweden - Bog_T0_2 | ecosystem: Environmental > Terrestrial > Soil > Wetlands > Peat | place: Sweden: Abisko, Stordalen Mire...
AAAGGCTACTAACGCCCAAAATGAAAGGCCGCCGAACATCCCTGGGGACGTCGGCGGCCTCACTTGGATTACTAACGACTCTGTTTAGAACCGCAGTCTCAACTGGAACTGGATGTGACGTTCAGTTCCAGCATTGGTGCTGGTAATCTGGCCGAAATTGCCGCTGCTCGAAGCATTGTTGCTGGGCGAACTGAACTGCGGCGTATTGGCCACATTCGTTCCCTCAGCACGAAATTCAAGTTTAAACCGCTCGGTGAAAGCAAAGTCCTTGAAGATCGAAAAATCCAGCGTGCGCGTCGGCGGACCAACATTGCTTTGCAAGCCAACATTGCCTTCGGAAAGTCCCTGATTGTTAGTCGGACAGGTTACATTGCCGTAACTATGAATCACACAGCCGAAGTTGGTGACATTGAACCACTCATACGGATTGCGACCGCCGGACGGGGCCGCGTTAGCATTTTTACCTGTGAGCAGTAGTGGTCCGCAACCACCGTTGACTTGCTGACACCCGTTGCCATCAAGTGTAAACGGCTGCCCGGAGCGAAGCGACAGGATACCGTTCACCTGCCAGTTGCCCAAAGCGATATCGACAGCCCGATTCAGGTTAGAGCCATATTTCTTGCCCTTGCCAAACGGAAGGTCGTACGTGAATGAAGTCACGAAGTTCTGGCGGATATCCCAAGCAGCGCTTGAGTACGACAAAGCCGTATTCGCATTGTCCACTTGGTAGAAGCCCGACGCGCCGGAGAGTGTTGTTCCGGTATCTGCAAGAGCGTGACCCCACGTATACGCCGCCTGGAATTGCAATCCATCCGACATTCGTTTGGTCAATTTTGCGGTCATGGCATCGTAGTTTCCCATGCCAAAGCTAGCAGTTCCCGAGACTCCGCCCAAATCCGGATACAAGCTCGTGCTGGTTCCAGTGATGTTGGAATTCGAGGTGAAGATCAGCGGACCGGTATTCGGGTTGGGCTGATAAAGCTGATGCGACTGGTGATTGCCCAAGTAACCGACTTCCAGAGCCATTTGGCCTTGGAATTCGTGCTGGACAGACATGTTCCATTCCTGCACCATACCGTTGCGGAAATCGGTAGCGATTGAGCGGAGCGCCAAAGATGACACAGGCGTTCCACTGAAGGGAGCCGCTGGGAAGCCAATCGAGATCCCACCAATCGGAGCACCGTTTGCCATCAAAGGATCTGGCTGAAATTGGTTCACACCGTTAGGGCGATTGAACTGCGGAGATTCATTGAACGGCGCAGATTCACCACGATTCGGGTTTCCACCCTGATTTTCTTCGCCGCCGTAGAAGATTCCGAAGAAGCCTCGGACCACGGTCTTTTCCTTTAGATTGTAAGCAAAGCCTAGTCGCGGTCCGACATCGGTCTTGTCCCAGGGAATTAGATAGCTGTTCACTTGGCCACGGCTAACCGTGATGGGCGTGGTAAATAAAGCTGGGTAGGTGATCCCGTTGATGACTGCCGGTGCATTAAAGTTCGGGGGCAAGGCAGCATTCTGATTGGGACCCTTAGGGATGTACAGAGTCAGGTTCTGGATGTCAAAGGAAGACTGACGTCCGAACTGCTCACCGATCGGCGAAAACAACTCATAGCGCACACCTAAGTTGAGTGTCAACTTCGGACTGAACTTCCAGTTGTCCTGCACGTAGAAAGCGTAACCTTGCTTCGTTGATGAAATAAAGTTCGTGGTCGAAATCTGATCGGATTGGATCGCGCCAAGCATGAAGGACGCAAATCCGTCGCCGGTGTTAGAAGGAGTCTGGGCACAGCTAGTCAAGATGCACGGGTAGCCCGTCTCGTTACGTCCAAAGTCCATTTCGCCGTGAGGCTCCGGAACTTGGAAGAACGGGAAGTGCAACTGTCTGAATTCGGCACCTAATTTGATGGAATGCTTCCCTCTGTTCAGAGTCACGTTATCGATCAAATCCCACTCGTTGTTGTATTCCTTGGTCGGAAGCCAGTTAGACGCTCCGATGCCGCTATAACCGGAAATACTGAAGTTAGGCAAGCCGCCGTTTAAAGTCGTTGTCGGATCATACCCGCCGATTCCGAAGGCTTTGTATTCGTCCGTATTAGCGTTGGCTTGTGTACGCGCCGTTACCAATCGGCTGAATCCCACGCGGGCTTCGTTTACCATGCTGGGCGAGAAGATATGCGACCAGCTCAAGTTACCGTTACGGCCCAAATCCTGCTCGCTGTTGCCGCCGAAGCCGCCGTTATCAAGCGCGCCAGGGAAAGGTGGCGTGCTGAGCTTAGCCGTATTCGTCCAACTGATCGAGCCGAAAATACTGTTGGCGTCGTTTAAGTGGTAGTCAACGCGGCCATCGCCCTGGTCAGTATTTAAACTGCCGGGAGTCACGATGTAGTAATCATTCGTGGGAAGACCGCTAGCCGGGATCGGCCGATTCGTCGCCGGGAAGAGCGAAGCAAGTTTTGCTGCCACTGGGTCGATTTGAGTGGGCGAGACCATTCCGCCCGCATAAGGAGTTCGGGTGTAAGCGGGTGATTGACCCGGAAGCGCGCTCAATGAACCAGTCGCGCACCCGCTAGTGCAAACCGTTGTCGTTGGATCGAAAACCGCATATCCCAAGCCCGAGAAATTGCCGATTCGCTCCTGCGCTGTCGGAATGGTTTGATTACCACCGTTGCCGAGGCCGTCTACCGAACCGCCCGCCGTTCTAACGCGCGTGCCCTGGTAATCACCAAAAATGAAAAGCTTGTTCTTAATGATTGGCGCACCCGCGGCAGCGCCAAATTGGTTCTGTTTAATTGGATTGCGTGCTACGCCGTTCAAGTTGTTGGTCCAGCTATTGGCGTCGAAATCAGTATTCTGCAGAACTTCGAACAACACGCCATGAAACTGGTTGGTGCCGGATTTCAACGTAAGATCGACAATTCCGCCTGCCGCGCGTCCGTACTCTGCACTAGCGCCATTCGTAATCACTTGCATGTCGCCAATGGCTTCCACCGAAGGACCAATGACAAAAGAAGTTTGATTAATGAAGTCGATGACGTTTACGTTATTGTCAACGCCGTTCAACAGGAAGTTGTTCTCACCAGTTGAGCGAACACCGTTGGCCGAGAAACCGCCGCCATTGCTGTCGCGCGCACCGCTTTCCGCCGGAACTACAGCGGGGCTCAAACGGGCTAGGTATGTAAACACGCGCTGCCCGCCGAGTGGTAAGTCAGAAACCTGGGCAGACGACAGATTCTGTGAAAGTGTCGGTGATTCGGTTTGCAGTAGAGGGGCAGAAGCCGTAACTTCCACCGTCTCGCTCGCGTTACCAACCTTCAAGGCTAAATTCACGCCAATCGGTTCGCCGGGAGTGACAATGATGCCGGTTTGTTGTGATTTCTGGAAGCCCGCTGCCGAAGCGGTCAACGTGTACGTGCCGGGCGTGAGGGCCGGTCGCGAATACGTTCCAGTTTCGTTGCTTACCGTTTCATAGGAGACCCCAGTGGCAGTTTCTGTGATCGTGATTTTTGCATTGGGAACCGCAGCTCCCGACGCGTCAGTAATGGTTCCAGTAACGGTACCTAAATCGCGCTGTGCGAGAGCTAGGCTGCTCATCGCAAACAGTGCGAGGAAAATTAGCAAAGTATTACGCCAACGTGGCATATGTTTAAAAACCCCTCTAACGTTGAGTTAAGGAAGACCTCGAACTGCACTAGATGCTATCACACGTAAACGTTTACTTCAAGAAACTTTACTAGATTTGCTTTAGAATACTCCGCAGACGGCACGAAGCGGGATCTGAGTACTAGGACCCTTTGAATCGGGTTGTGAAATAGGCTTGATTCAGGCTCTTTTACGAGGCAGCGCTATCCTGTTGCTGAAATGTTGTGGCGCACGTTGGCGATTTTTTTCATCCTATTGATTTTTGCCTTCGCGCAGGTTTACAACGGCAAAATAAATTTCAGCGATGTTGCGGCCACCGCTGGACTCACCGTCAAAAACAGCTTCGGCGGTATCGCTCGCAAAGACTATGTGCTCGAAACCACGGGCAACGGCGTAGCTATTTTTGACTACGACGGCGATGGCCGCAATGACATCTTCATCACAAATGGGACCCGGCTTAATTCAACGGAGCCTTCGCCGCCGCAGCTTTATCACAACGAGGGCAACGGGCATTTCAAAGATGTGGCGGCCGCGGCGGGGTTAACGTTTACGGGCTGGGGCCAAGGGGTGTGCATTGGCGATTTCGATAATGATGGCCGCCCCGATATGCTCGTCACTTATTACGGCCACAACATTCTTTACCGTAATAAAGGCGACGGCACCTTCGAAGATGTCACTGCCAAAGCGCATCTGCCCACTATTGGTATCCGCTATGGTTCGGGCTGCACGTTTGTAGACTACGATCGCGATGGCTACCTTGATTTGGCGGTGGCGAACTATGTAGATCTTGATCTCGCCAAGACGCCTCGCCCAGGCGAAAGCGATTTTTGCTCGTGGAAAAGTATTCCCGTGATGTGCGGCCCCCGTGGTTTGCCGAAATCGCACAATGTGCTCTATCACAACAATCACGACGGAACATTTACCGATGTGAGCGAGGCTGCGGGCTTTCTAAAACCCGCCGGCGGTTATGGCTTGGGCGTTGTGGCGGCGGATTTTGACAACGATGGCTGGCCCGACATTTATATTGCCTGCGACATGACGCCCAGTTTGTACTTTCACAATTTGCATAACGGAACATTCGAAGAGCGCGGCGCGGAGGCGGGCGTCGCTTTCAACTTCGATGGGGCTTTGCAGGCGGGGATGGGCGTGGCGGTGGCCGATTATGATGGCGATGGCCGGCTTGATATCGCCAAGACGAATTTCTCGGGTGATTTGACCTCGCTCTTTCACAACGATGATGGTAAATTCTTCACGGATCTGTCGCGCGAAAGCGGATTGAAGGCCCGCCAGTATCTGGGTTGGGGCGTGGCGTTTGTCGATGTCGATGATGATGGCTGGCGAGATTTGATTGTTGCCAACGGCCATGTTTATCCAGAGGTCGAAGGCAAACAACTGGGCGATACCTACTTGCAGCCGACCGTGCTCTATCGCAATTTAGGCAATGGGAAGTTCAAGGACGTGACCAGCGAGGCGGGGCCAGCATTTGAAACGCCGCGGCCTGCGCGCGGTTTGGCTGTGGGCGATCTTGATGGTGATGGACGCCAAGAGATTGTGATTTCTAATATGAATGCCACGCCCAGCCTCTTGCGAAATAGCGGACCGCACGGCCATTTTCTCAACCTAACGCTCACTGGCACGAAGTCAAACCGCAGCGCCATTGGAGCGCGCGCCATTGTTTCGGCGGGCGGTCGCACGATGATAGATGAGGTGATGAGCGGCAACAGCTTTTTTTCCAATAATTCATTCACTTTGCATTTTGGTCTCGGAGCTGGGACGGCGGTCGATGCGATCGAAATCCATTGGCCCAGCGGCGCTATTCAGAAAATGGGCAAGACGGCGGCAGACCAGACGCTGAAGATCACGGAGAATTAGCAAGTGAACCGGCGTGAGTTTTTGATCTATACGGCGGCGCTGGCGGCCATGCAGCGTAATGCCGCTGCGGCTGAGCCGGAAGGCAGTCACCCTGATCCGCCCTACCTCAAACTCAAACAATTTATTGAGCCGGGTCAGGATGAGTTTGCCGGCGAAAAAGAGGCAGCCGCTCTGAAGGCAACGCTGCAGGCGGCGTTGAAATCGAAAGAGCTCGCACATGCGGCCGTTGGGCCGACATCTTACAAACAACTGGCTGCGGACTTGGCAGAGGGAGTGTTTGAAGGCTCGCCGGCAGAGTGGCACGCGTGGGTCGAATCCTTAGGACGTATTCGCCGGGCCGCCTTCTTTCCGCTACCGGGCGGATTAATTCGCTTTGAAGTGGCCAGCGAGAACGAAGGGAAGCTGTTTTATCGGGTCGGCTCGTGGCGGCATGAAAATGGCAAGTTTTCGCCAGTCGAAGAACATTTGGCTTCTGCCGCGAAACCATTTTTTCGTGACGTGACCGGGTCGGTGTTCGAGCAAACGCCGGCTTTTCGCGAACAACTGCAGCGCGGCGTGCCGTACTGGCGCTCGCGGCTGGATCCGGCTACTGGCATTGACATCTACGGCAGCAACGGGATTACGGTGGGCGACATCGATGGCGATGGCATGGACGAAGTCTACGTTTGTCAACCCGGCGGATTGCCCAACAAGCTTTTCAAATTTCGCGAAGATGGCACAGCCACGGATATCACTGACACATGGGGCGTGGGCATCTTAGACGACACGTCTTGCGCTCTGTTTCTCGATCTCCGCAATAGTGGCTTGCAGGACTTAGTTGTTCTGCGCGCCAACGGACCAGTGCTGTTGATCAATCGCGGAACACGTTTTGAGGTGAGCAAAGACGCCTTCAAGTTCGCGACTTTGCCGCAGGGTGGATTCACAGGTATGGCCGCGGCCGATTTTGATCGCGACGGCAAGCTTGATTTATATTTGTGTTGCTACGTCTATTTTCAGAGTGAAGCGCAATATACCTATGCGTCGCCTTATCATGATGCGCAGAACGGTCCGCCTAATTTTCTCTTTCACAACAAGCTAACGGACAACGGTGGCGGGTTCTTCGAAGACTGCACCGCCGAAAGTGGCATGAACGAAAATAACAATCGTTTCAGCTTCGCGCCGGCGTGGTGTGATTTCAATGACGACGGTTGGCCCGATCTTTATGTCGCGAACGATTTCGGTCGCAAGAATCTGTACGTCAATCACGAAGGCCACTTCCGCGACAAAGCAGCCGATGCGGGTGTGGAAGATATTGGCCCAGGCATGAGCGCCGCCTGGTTCGATTACGATGGCGACGGGCGCGCGGATCTTTACGTCGCTAACATGTGGACCGATGCAGGTCAGCGCTTGGTCCAGGATTCACATTTCGGCCCCGCGCTGCAGGCACCAGAGGCGTACAAGCGCCACACCATGGGCAACTCGCTGTTCCGCAATCTCGGCAATGGCAAGTTTGCAGACGTCACCATGCAGCAACAAGTTGGGTTTGGACGCTGGGCTTGGGGTTCTGAGGGGCACGACTTCGATAATGACGGCCACCCGGAAATTTTCACAACGTGCGGCATGCTGTCGAATGAGTCGGAGACGGATCTGAATGGTTTCTTCTGGCGGCAAGTGGTGGCGAAGTCGCCCGTCATCGCGCAGCCTTCCGCCGCTTATGAAAACGGCTGGAACGCCATTAATCAATTCATTCGCGAAGATTACAGTTGGAATGGCCATGAGCCCAACGTTCTGCATGTGAAGAGGGGAGATCGGTACTACGATTTTTCCGGTGTGAGCGGGCTCGATTTTGCGGACGACTCACGGGCATTCGCCGTGGTCGATTTTGATGGCGACGGCCGGCCTGATTTGCTTCTCAAAAGCCGCCTGGGGCCACAAGTCAGGGTCCTGCAGAACGATTGCGCCGCCGGAAACTCGATCGCGTTCGTGCTGCGTGGAACCAAATCGAATCGCGATGGCATCGGCGCCAAAGTGGAAGTGGATGGACAAACCAAATGGATAAGCGCAGGTTCAGGCTTTTTGTCGCAACACAGCAAACGGTTGATTTTCGGTTTGGGTTCAAGCGAGAAAGCTAAAAGCGTACGAATCACTTGGCCCTCTGGATCTGTTCAAACATTGTCAGATTTAGGCGCTGGCCACACCCACACCGTCACAGAAGCGAACGCTCAAGTAGAGAGCAAAGCATTTCGCGCGCCGCGCCCACGTGCGGCTGCTGTGGTGAAAGGCGATAACAGTCTGCGTTTAGGAGACACCTGGCTCATGGAACCTGTTCCGCTTCCGGAACCTCAGAAGGGTCCGGGCCTGCTCGTTATAAAAGACAAGAGCTTGCAGTACGAAATATTCCGCCGCTATTTATTCGATTGGCGCACATCACTTGTCACTCCGTTCCATCTGCTTCTCAATAAAGACGGCCATGCCATCAAGGTGTATGCAACCGCACCCGGTGCCGCGCAAGTAAAAACGGACTTGGCAAATCCAGGCAAGAGCCTACCGTTCCCTGGCTTTTACATCGGCACTCCCCACCGCGATTTCTTCAAGTATGGTGCTGCTTATTTATGGAGTGGCTATTACGAACAATCGCTGCCATACTTGCAGGCCACGTTGCGCCGCACGCCAGAGAACGCGCGCGTTCTAGTTTTAGTGGGGAAGATCCACTTACAAGCAGACCGCTTCGAGGAAGCGGAAAAGAACTTTCGTGCCGCGTTGGCGGTATCAGACCAGAACGGGCAAGCCTGGGAAGGACTCGCTGACGTTTATGATTCGCGCAAGGATTCAGTGCAAGCGGAGGCCTGTTACCGGCGGGCGCTGGCGCTGAACCCGCAAAGCCCGGAGGCCGCCAATGGCCTGGGTCTAGCGCTTGCTAAGCAGGGAAACGGGGCGGAGGCTAAGAAATATTTCGAACAAGCCATCGCTGAAAAGCGTGACTATGCAGGCGCTATCAACAATCTGGGCGTACTATATATTCAGCAAGGCAAGCAGAACGATGCGGTCGCCGCTTTTGAATATGGAATCAGCGTGGCGCCGCAAGATGAGACTTGCTATATGAACCTGGGACGCATTTACGCGCAGCAGGGAAAGGTTGACCGAGCCAGGCAATTGATGCAGCAATTATTGGAACAAAAACCGGATAGCGAAACCGCCAAGCGAGCCTTGCAGGAGTTGAGCGGGCGATGATTCCCTTACTGCAAGTCGCTGTGGTTTGGACCACATTAGTGGCGGATTCAGGCCGCTGCGTGACGCTCGCCGAGAAGCCGGACACGCGCGTAGAGAAGAAGCCGATGATCGCACCCGGTCCGCCGCCTTTATTGAGCTTTCGCTATTACGAAGGTAAAGCCCACCATCGCTTTGGAAACATGGATTTGATGTTGGATGATGCTGGTCATTAGCCACCTCGCGTTGGCCCTGCTGTTGTCGCGAGACCAAGGGATTCGAGCATTCAACGAAGGGCGCTACTCAGTTGCGTTGACCGAACTGACCGAAGCGGCGAAAGATCCGAACGATAAACAAGCGCAGCTTTTTCTGGCCTTGACGCAAGCAGCTACTGGCAACTGCGCTAGCGCCTTGCCAACCCTAACCGCCCTGCCACAAGAACAGCTTGCCGGGATCGCCGCGGTGAAATGTTACAGCGCAACTGGATCTGAAACGAAAGCTTTCGAACTTTTGGACGAGATGGCAGCCCATTGGCCCACCAACGCAGATGTCATTTACCTGAAGGCCAAACTCCACATGAAGGCTTTCAACGATGCAACCCTCGCGATGTTTCAACGCACGCCCGCGTCTTATCGGGTGCATCAGTTGTCAGCCGAGATCTTTGAGGTCCAAGGCCGCTATGACGAAGCGCTAGCGGAGTATCAGAAAGCCATCGATATGAATCCGCAAGCGCCCGATCTGCACTTCCGGCTGGGACGGGCCATTCTCTTGGCGGGGCACAATACTGAGTCGCTGAGCAAAGCCGCTGTGGCGTTTCAAAACGAGTTGAAGCTTAACCCTGAAGACGGCGCCTGCGAATTCCAGTTGGGCCAGATCGCGCAGGTCGAAGGCAATAAGCCGGAAGCCAAGGCACATTTCGAGAAGGCGTTGACGCTATCGCCGCAGTTTGTGCAAGCCATGATTGCGTTGGGCAAAATGGAAACGCCCGACAAGGCGATCCCGTTGCTGATGAAGGCAGTGGAGTTGCAACCCGCGAACGAAACCGCGCACTACGCTTTGCTCACCGCTTACCGCAACGCCGGGCAGATGGACAAAGCGAAAGAAGAGAAAGCCATTCTCGATAAGCTGCAGAAGCCGCCAGAGGGCGAGTTCAGCGAGTTTCTCAAGAAGCTTGGCGAAAAGCCGCCCGCGCAGTGATGATGAAGCTATTGCTGGCTGCGGTGATTCTCGTGGCCAACTTTCAAAACGTTGCTAAACAAGCAGGACTCACCGACGTTTTTCCGAATGGCGGCAACGTCACCAAAAAATACATTATTGAGACCACCGGCAGCGGTATTGCTTTCATTGATTACGATAACGACGGACTGTTAGATATTTTCGTTCTTTCGGGCGAAGGCGGCAGCAACCGCATGTATCACAACGAAGGGCACGGGCGCTTTCGCGATGTGACAAAACAACTGGGGCTCGAATCCACAGGCTGGGCACAAGGAGTTTGCGCGGGTGACTACAATAATGACGGCTACACTGATCTATTCGTTACCTACTGGGGCACAAATCACCTCTATCGAAACGTCGGCGGCGCGCACTTTGAAGATGTGACGCAAAAGGCTCACCTCACACAAGATCGCACGCGTTACAACACAGGTTGCGCGTTTATCGATATTGACAACGACGGCAAGCTGGATCTGTTCGTGTCGAATTATTTGAAATTCGACCAAGCGACAACACCTTTGCCGGGTGCGAATCCATATTGCTTTTACCGAGGCATCGCAGTGAATTGCGGCCCGCGCGGCTTACCGTTCGACCGCAACATCCTTTACAAGAACAATGGGGACGGAACGTTCAAAGATATTTCAGAGGAATCGGGCATCGCGGAGCCCTTTGGGCATTACTCGTTGAGTGTTTTGACGGGCGACTTTAACGAAGACGGCTTGCCGGACATCTACGTGGCTTGCGACCAAACCCCTTCCCTGCTCTACATCAACAAGGGGAACGGGAAGTTTGAAGAAGAGGCCGTCATCCGGGGCGTGGCGTTTGACCAAAACGGCAAGGCGATGTCGGGCATGGGATTGGCGGAAGCGGATTACTTTGGCGATGGTCATCCGAGCATCTTTCGCACCAACTTTTCCGATGAGTTTGAGACTTTGTATCACAACCGCGGCGAAGGCAATTTCGATGACGTTACGTTGGACGCTGGGCTCGGGCCAAACACTCGCTACGTGGGATGGGGAACAGGGTTCTTTGATTTCGATAACGATGGCTGGAAAGACATCATGCTCGTGAATGGCCATGTATTTCCGGAGGTCGAGAAACTACACATCGATATTCACTTCAAAGATCGGGCGATTCTGTATCAGAACCTGGGCAACGGCAAATTCAAAGATGTGACCAAGGAAGCCGGGCCAGCGTTCAACGAACTGCACTCGGCGCGCGGCGCGGCGTTTGGCGACATCGACAATGACGGAACGCTGGAAGTCGCAGTAAACAATCAGAACGAGGCACCATCTTTGTTCAAGCAAGCGCACAAGGCCGCGGGCCATTGGTTGATCCTCAAGTTGGAAGGTACGAAGGCGAATCGCAGCGCCATTGGAGCGCGCGTGAAGGTGGTTACGGGCGATCACGCGCAATGGGGAGAAGTGCGCAGCGGCGGCAGCTATCTTTCACAAAACGACCTGCGGCTGCACTTTGGATTGGGTAAAGCGACGGCGGTGGACCGCATTGAACTCGCTTGGCCCGGCGGCGGACACCAGGTGCTGGAGCACCAAGCGGCGGACCGTATCCTCAACATCACTGAGCCTCGCTAAGTACAATCAGGAACATGCGCCTTGTTGCACTGTTTCTAACCGCATTAGCGGTTGCCTCCGCCCAAAACATCCAATATGACGAAAGCCGAAAAGTCTGGCTGCTGAACACGCGGGTGAGTTCGTACGCGATGGGTATTTCACCCGATGGACAACTCCAAAACTTGTATTGGGGCGGACCGTTGTGGCGCATGGCGGACGTGCCAGCGGCGCAGACCCGCGAGGATATATCTTCGTTCGACCCGCACGAGATGCTGGAAGCCGAAGAATTTCCGGGCTGGGGCGGCAAACGGTTTTATGAGACGGCGCTCAAGGTTACGCGAGCCGATGGAGACCGCGATTTGGTTTTGCATTATCAATCTCACAAAGTTGAGGGCGATGCGCTCTTCATCACGCTGAAGGACATCCAAGACGATATTGAAGCGGTTTTGGAATACCGCGTCTATGCGGAGGCAGGAATCATTAGCCGCCGCGCGGTGATTAAAAACAAAAGCAACCAGGCGATTACTTTAGAAAGTGCACAATCTGCTACCTGGAATTTACCTCCCGGCGACGGTTACCGGCTCACTTACTTAAGCGGACGATGGGCGGCCGAAACACAGGTGAATCGCGAACCCATTCACGAAGGAATGAAAGTTCTGGAAAGCCGGCTCGGGCACACTGGACACAATTTCAATCCATGGTTTGCCATTGACAAAGGCGAAGCAAACGAAGCAAGCGGCAGTGTTTGGTTTGGCGCTCTGGCGTGGAGCGGAAACTGGCGGATCTCAGTAGAACAGACGCCTTACAAGCAGGTGAGGGTTACAGGGGGCTTCAACACATTCGACTTTTCGTGGCCGCTGAAACCAGGCGAACAGTTGGAAACGCCGGCGTTCTTTGCGGGGTACTCGGCGCACGGATTCGGCGAAGCATCGCGTCTGCTGCATGGCTTGGAACTGACGAACATCGAGCCGCACGGATCGACTGCGCGTGTGCGGCCAGTTTTGTACAACTCTTGGGAGGCGACGGAGTTTGACGTGAACGAAGCAGGGCAAACGGCGTTGGCACAGAAAGCGGCCAAGTTGGGAGTTGAGCTGTTTGTGATGGACGATGGCTGGTTCGGTAAACGCAATACCGACCATGCGGGACTAGGTGATTGGGTTGTAAACCCACAAAAGTTTCCGAATGGTTTGGGAGGTTTGATAAAGTCAGTCAACTCTTTAGGCATGGATTTTGGCTTGTGGGTGGAACCGGAAATGGTGAACCCGGACAGTGATCTGTACCGCGCGCACCCGGATTGGGTGATGAACTTTCCTGGGCGGCCGCGCAGCGAATTGCGCAACCAACTGGTGCTAAACATGGCGCGCGATGATGTGAAGGAATACATATTTGGCGTTTTGGACAAGCTAGTTACCACGTACAAATTCCGCTATTTCAAGTGGGACATGAACCGTATCTTTGCCGAACCTGGTTGGCCGGAAGCGGGCAATCAAGCGCAGCGAGAGCTGTGGGTGAAGTATGTTTGGAACTACTACGAGATCATGGACCGGCTGCGCAAGGGTCATCCGGAACTGGAGATCGAATCTTGTTCCGGCGGTGGCGGACGGATCGACTTGGGCGTTCTGCGCTACGTAGACGAGGTGTGGACGTCGGACAACACCGAGGCGTTTGACCGGCTGCAAATTCAGGAAGGCTTTTCGCAAGCGTATGCGGCGAAGTTCATGTCGGCTTGGGTAACGGACGTGCCGAACGCCAATGGACGGAGCACGCCACTTCGTTATCGATTCCTGGTGGCGATGCAAGGGGCGCTAGGGATTGGGTCAAACTTGAACAAATTCAGCGAAGCGGATATGGCCCTGGCGGCGCAGATGGTGGCGTTGGATAAGCGCATTCGCGAGACTGTCCAGTTCGGCAATCTGTACCGGCTTCTGTCACCGCGCACCAACGATACGACGGCCAACGAGTACGTGGCGAAAGACGGTAAAGAAGCGGTAGTGTTTGCGTTCAGGCATTCGCAGCAATACAGCACGGTGCCGCCTACTATCAACCTGCAAGGGCTTGATCCAAAAGCGCTCTACCAACTCGAGTTATGGGACGGCAAGAAGCTTGAGACACAAAGCGGTGCTTACCTAATGGAGAACGGGATCAACGTGAAGTTGACTGGAGATTTCGATAGCACCGCTGTGTTATTGCATCAGTCTTCGCGATAGTTGAGCAGCGGTTTCTGGCTCATAGGGATGGCTGATTTGTAGGTCATCGTCTTGAGTTGCCGGTCGAGATCAGCGCGTGCAGCAATGATGACTTCGGGGTGGGCGAAGAGGTCGGCCCCGAGCAGAGCGAGGGACTTGGCGGCGATCAGCATGCCTTCCTGGCCAATGCTCATGCCTCCTGCGGCAGCGGCTTGCCAAGTGTGCGGAGCGGAGCCGGGAACGAGGGTGGCGGCGGTGAAGCCAATGGTAGGCACGACCCAACTGATGTCACCGACGTCGGTGGAAGCGGCGGGCGCATTCGGGTCGGGAGCACGTAAGGGAACGATGGTGCTGGAGTAATCCCAGTGTCCGGCGGCAGCGGGCGGCAGAGTCTTTTGTAATTCTTCGGCAAAGGCTTTTTGTTCGGGCGTGTAGGTAAAGCCGCCCACTTCTTCGATTTCACGCTGGGCGAGTTCGGATAAGGGCGCGTTGGTGAGGACGTTGGCATCGGCGCTGATGACCTTTACGTCCACGGTGGTTTCGGTCATGAGGGCAGCGCCTTGAGCGATCTTCTGGATGCGCTCCCAAATGTCAGTGAGGACTTCGCCCGATGGACTGCGTGCGGTGAGGAAGATCTGCGCGAGATCGGGCACTACGTTGGGAGCAACGCCACCCTTCGTGATGATGTAGTGAATGCGCGATGAACTAGGCACATGCTCGCGCATGAATTCCACGCCGTTACCCATGAGCATTACCGCGTCCAGAGCGGAGCGGCCGCGATCGGGGGCGAAGGCAGCATGCGAGGCGATGCCGTGAAAAGTAAACTTGGCGGAACTATCGGCCAGGGTACCGCCGTTGAAGACCTCATTACGATCGGCCGGATGCCAATGCAACACAACATCGACGTCTTTGAACAAGCCGGCACGCACCATGTAGACTTTGCCCGAGCCGCCTTCTTCGGCCGGGGTTCCATAGACGCGTAAGGTGCCAGCTACATGATTCTTCTCCATATACTGCTTGAGCGAGACAGCGGCGAGGGCGGCAGCGGAGCCAAGCAGATTGTGTTCACAGCCATGGCCGGGCGCGGCATTCACGACGGGCTTCCTAGTGGGCGCAGCTTCCTGGCTGAGCCCAGGGAGCGCATCGAATTCGGCCAGAATACCGATGACTGGTTTGCCGGAACCGTAGCTAGCGACGAAGGCGGTGGCCATATCGGGCATGGGTTTTTCCACATTGAAGCCGGCGGCTTTTAGTTTCTCTTGCAGCAGCGCAGAACTTTTTTCTTCGTGATAACCAAGCTCGGCGTAATCCCAAATCTGCTTCGAGACGCGCTGATATTGCGGACCGTTATCACTGACCAACGCGAGAATCTGCGGATGGTTTGGCGATTGGGCGTTGAGCGTGCCCGCAAGCAGCAGTACAAGAAGATGTGAAGGCTTCATCTGAGGATTCTCGCATGAGTGGACATGCTATAGTCACGTTCAAATTCTAAAATTCCTCGCCATGAAGACACTGTCAGCCGTATTTCTGTTCGCAGCCCTATTAACCGCACAACCCGAGACACCGACCAAGCCCGCGGCTGAAGCGCCCAGCGAAGAGAAACCAGTCGTCACGCATCATAAAATGACGATGGCGGGAAAGCCGCTTTCCTACACTGCCACCACTGGCTTTTTGCCGATCAAAGATGACCAGGGCCACGTGGAAGCGCACATGTTCTACGTCGCTTATACGTTGGACACAGCGGGCACGAAGCGTCCTCTGACATTTGCGTTTAACGGCGGACCTGGTTCAGCGACGATCTGGTTGCACATGGGCTGCTTCGGCCCAAAACGCGTAAAGATGAGGCCTAACGGCTTCATGCCTCCGCCACCGTTCGAGTGGGAGGACAACCAGAACACCATACTGGACAAGACTGACTTAGTCTTTGTGGACGCGATCGGGACGGGCTACAGCCGCGCGACGACGCTGGACATGGGCAAGAAGTTCTGGAGCGTCTCAGGCGATATCGCGGCGTTTGGCGAATTTATCCGGCTCTATCTGCAAAAGAATTCGCGCTGGACGTCGCCGCTGTTTTTGGCCGGCGAGAGCTACGGCACGACACGGGCTGCTGGGCTTTCGGGCTATTTGGTGGACCACGGCATTGCCGTCAACGGCATTGTTCTTATCTCAACCATTCTCAATTTTGAAACCGTTAGCTTTGGCATCGGCAACGATTTACCTTACATTCTTTATCTGCCTACTTACGCGGAGACGGCGGCGTATCATCACAAACTAACACCGGAGCTAGAAAAAGATCCAGAAGAGCTACGGCAGGAAGTAGAAAAGTTCGCTGCCGGCGAATATAACTTAGCTTTGCAACAGGGCGACGCAATTGACGCTAGCTTGCGACAATCGGTCATTGACAGATTAGCGCGTTACACGGGCTTAAGCAAGCAATATGTTGGGCGCTGTAACTTGCGGGTGGATCTCTCCCACTTTGATACCGAACTCATGCGCGAAGATGCAAAGATTGTGGGCCGATTAGACGGGCGGTTCACGGGGCCCAACGAAACCGCGACTCAGCAGACGCCAGAATTTGATCCGAGCGAAGCGGCGATTCGACCGCCATATACCGCCGTGTTTGGCGATTACGTCAAGACGGAATTGGGCTTTCAATCGGATTCGGTTTATTACGTTCTGGGCGGCGGTATTGGGCGCTGGGATTTCGATACGGGTGGACGCGCCGGTTTTGCCGACACCACGCAAGCCCTGCGCCGCGCCTTTGCTAAGAATCCGTTCCTGCAGGTCTACATTGCGGAAGGTTTCTACGATGCAGCGACGCCTTACTTTGCGGTTGAATACACTTTCAACCACATGGGTTTGACAGCTGAGGCGCACAAGAACATTACGCGCGGACACTTCAACGCCGGGCATATGGTTTACATCGATAACGAATCGATGAGCAAGCTTAAGCAAGACGTAGATGCGCTGTTTGACCGTTCGATGGCCAAGTAACAGCTTCGACTGCTTACAATAAATAGAACACTTCATCATGATGCATCTTCGCTGCAGCGTAAGCGACTGCGGAACTACTCTAGACTTGCACGACCGCGCGCTCGCTTGCCCCAAATGCGGCGATCTGCTGGAAGTCGTGATAGACCCACCACCGAGTAATCCAGCCGACATAAGAAGAAGATGGCTGGGCCGACGACTCTCTAATGAATTACGCGACACATCCGGCGTTTGGCGCTTTCGCGAACTGTTGCCCGACGTATACGGCCCGCATGGCATAGTGACGCTGACCGAAGGCAATACACCCATAGTGCGCGGGCAGAAGACCTTGTCTCTGGCTGGCCTCAAGGATCTTTCGTTCAAACATCTGGGCTGGAATCCGACGGGCTCATTCAAAGATCTGGGGATGACCGCGGGCATTACGGAAGCCAAGTATGTAGGGGCGAAAGCGGTTGCTTGCGCTTCCACAGGGAACACGGCGGCAGCACTCGCGGCGTATGCAGCTCGCGCCGGTATGGCGGGCCGCGTTTATCTGCCAGCGGGACAGGCGTCGGCCAACAAACTGGCGCAGGCGCTGGATTACGGCGCCGAAACGATTCAGATTAACGGCAACTTTGACGATGCGCTGAATACGCTGCTGGCGTCGAACGATCCTGATTTGTACTTTCTGAACTCGATCAACCCGTTTCGGATTGAAGGGCAGAAGACGGCGATGATTGAGATGCTGGAGCAGTTGAACTGGCAGATTCCGGATTACCTGGTTGTGCCGGGCGGTAACTTGGGTAATTCGTCGGCGTTCGGCAAGGCGTTTATTGAGCTGAAGAAGTTTGGCTTTATTGAGAAGACGCCGCGCATTGTGATTGTGCAGGCAGCGGGTGCGAATCCGCTGGCGCAGATGTGGGAATCGGGCGCGAGTGAGTTGCATGCGGTAGCGGAACCGGAGACGGTGGCAACAGCGATTCGCATCGGCAATCCGCGGTCTTGGAAGAAGTCTCTGCAAGGAGTGCGCTTTACAAATGGTTACGTGCTGGACGTAACCGATGAAGAGATTGGCGAAGCGAAGGATTGGATTGGGCGCGATGGCATTGGCTGTGAGCCGGCGTCGGCGACAACGCTTGCGGGTATTCGCAAGCTGACGCAAGCGGGCAAGATGGAGGCAGATGCCAAAGTGGTTGCCATCCTCACCGGGCACGTGTTGAAAGATACGGACTACATTATCAAGCATCATAAAGAACACGCCTCATGAGCCGCCGCGTAGAGATTCGTGTGCCGGCGTCGATCGCTAATCTCGGTCCCGGCTTCGACACGCTGGCGGTGGCGGTGCAGCTGTACTTAAACCTGACGGTGGACATATTGGATGGGACGAACGAGCTGACGTTCGAGTTTCCTGACATCCAGATTGATGGCGAGAACTATATAGAGCGGGCGTTCCAGTTTGCTGCGCGGCAACGTGGCGGGAACTTCCCTTCCCTGCATGTGGTGGTGCATACCGACATTCCGATGAGGAGTGGATTGGGCAGTAGTGCGGCTGCGACTGTGGCGGGATTGCGTTTATATGAAGCGGTGGCGGGGCCGCTGCCAGAACAAGGACTGCTGAATGCGGCTTGCGCCCTGGAAGGGCATCCGGATAA
>Ga0302319_10009858_pt1 | contig 18285 bp, 17 predicted proteins | sample Bog_T0_2_FD_203319 | JGI IMG/M metagenome (GOLD analysis project Ga0302319, IMG submission 203319) | Peat permafrost microbial communities from Stordalen Mire near Abisko, Sweden - Bog_T0_2 | ecosystem: Environmental > Terrestrial > Soil > Wetlands > Peat | place: Sweden: Abisko, Stordalen Mire...
CAGCAGAAACATGAACACATCAATCCAAAACAGACCACTGGTTGCCGGTCAACCGAACATCGCCTTTTCTTCGCTTCCGCTTCGCAAAAAACGCCTTCTCTTCGCCTCACCCGCGAGGTTCCGCGCAAGAGCCGAAAATCAACCGGCAAAAATCGTCAGGCGCTAGGCGAAAAACACCGAATATTTCCCGTCCGAGCCCTAGATATATTTATAGACGGGAAAATATTCGCCATTTTCCGCGTTTTGGTCGACCGGCAAAACGACCGCTTCAGTACCCTCGTACTGCCCAACGGCACGCCAGTAGCCAAAATAGGCGAAGCAAAGGCGAATCAACAGCTTACAAGAAAATTCTTAGTAAATTTCTCTTGCAATTTCATACGCCTACATGTCACGATCAGTTTGTGGTCTAAATCGGACCAAAGTGGAGCGCAGTGGAAGAAAACGGCCATATTGTCCCAGTCGGGGCGCCTAACGGCGTCTTTGCCGTAACTGTGGACGAAAAGGGCCGCCTCAAGCTTCCCGCTTCCATGCTGGCGTATTTGGAAGGCTTTAAAGAAGAAAGAAAAGTGTTCATTACCACGTTTGACGAGTCCGAAGCTCGAATATACCCCATTTCGGTCTGGCGCGAAACAGTAAAAAAGCTCCAGGAGCCCGATGACGATTTCGAAGCGATGGATGCGTTAGCGCGTGTGGCCGATCATTACGGCAAAGACGTGGATGTGGATGTACAGGGGCGGCTCACGTTGCCCGACACGTTACGCAAGACATTGGGTTTAGAAAAAGACGAAGTGCGGATGCGTTGCTTTCAAGGCCGCATCAACATTTTGAGCAGTACGGAATATGAAAAGCGGTTCGCCGCGGCGAAGGCCGGTTTGGCCGAGAAGGTAAAAGCTCTGCAAAGGAAGGCGCTGTGATCGGAGCCGGTTATGTCACAAGCTGCGAACGACCGCGAGCCAGCGCGCCATTATCCGGTTCTGTTGAAAGAGTCGCTCGAGTATCTCGCGATTCAGCCGGCAGGGATTTACTCGGATGTGACGGCTGGACTCGGCGGTCATACGGGGGCCATCGCGCAGCGGCTCACTTCGGGATTGGTGATTGCGTGCGACCGGGACGCCGAGTCGCTGGAAATGGCGCGTGCGAACACGGCCACATGGGCGGAACGCATTCGTTATTTTCACGGAGCTTTCTCGAAGTGGCCGCAAGCGCTCGAAAGCTTTGGAGTTTCGAAGGTGGATGGTGTGCTCGCTGACCTGGGTGTCAGCCGCTACCAGTTCACGGCAGCCGAGAGAGGTTTTTCGATTATGCAGGACGGCCCTTTAGATATGCGCATGGATCGCAGTCAGGGTGCGTCCGCCGCGGATTTTGTAAATGAACTGCCTGAAAAGGCGCTCGCCGATCTCATCTATGAGTACGGCGAAGAAAGGAGGTCGCGGAGAATCTCCAGAGCAATCGTTCGCGCGCGGCCCATACACACTACTGGCCGTTTAGCTCAAGTGGTTGAGCAAGCCGTGCCGCGAACGGGGAGAATCCACCCGGCCACGCAGACCTTTATGGCGCTGCGGCTGAGGGTGAATGAAGAGTTTGAAGAGCTTGAGGCTTTGCTTCGCTCGGTGCCGGAACATTTGAATTCCGGCGGCCGTTTTGTAGTGCTCACCTTTATGTCTTTAGAAGACCGTAAGGTGAAGCGGGCGTTTCAAGCGCTGGCCGCCGCTGGGCAGGCGAAGATTTTGACCAAACATGTGGTCCCGCCCAGTGATGAAGAAGTGGCGCAGAATCCGCCCTCACGCAGCGCAAAGTTGCGCGCGTTGCAGTGGTTGTAAAAGTTTGTGTTGGAGAAGTTGAAGAAGGGACAAAATTGATATGTCTTCCATAGCTGCATTTGTAAATCGTTTCGTCGGGGTTCAAGAGCTCGCAGAGGCTCCCTCCGCCGCTTGGGCGCGTAGTAACGCTCCTCGTCTACGTCCGCTCGCCAACGAAGATGTTTATCTTTTCGTGAAGCGCATTGATAACAGCCCGGTCATCCGCGCCAGCGATCCAGTGGCGCAGGCTGCGCGCGGTAAGAGCATGGCCACCGGCTTTGCCGCCGCCGTACTGATCATCGCCGGCCTCATTCCCACTGCCTATAACATCACCGCTGGTTTCACGCTCCAGCAACTGCGGACCGATCAGGTTCAACTACAGCGCGAGCGCGCCATCCTGGAAACGCAGGAAGCGCAACTGGTCAATCAAGACCGCTTGCGCCAGCTTGCTAAGTCGCTGAAGATGAGCGAGCCTGAGCCACAGCAGGTGCAAACGCTCGGCGGCACGTCACGGCTCGATTCGCCGGCGGAAGCGCGCATCACGCTGCCGTTTTCCTCCGCTATCAACGTTCGTTAACTTCAATGTTCCGCGTCAAGACCAAGCCCGTCCCTGCTTGGTCTGGCGCGGAAATTTGAAATTGACACATTGAATAAATCAGCAAGATGAATCAGCCATGGAAATACCACCGCTCTCCAGACCGAGCGCAAAGGACACGGATGCGCGCCGCCAGGCAACGGCAGAATACTCTGACTCTTTGGGCGGCGCACCTGACACCGCGTCCGTCTTGCGCGGTCTTGCTAGTCTAACCAAAACGCAAGAACGCGCATTGTTCGCCGGGCTCATCCTTATCGGGTGGGCCCTCGTTGTTCTGGCGCGCTTGTTCACGCTCCAGGTGTTGGAGCACGATTCGCTCACGCGCCAAGCCCACCGTCAACAAGAGCATCTCGAACCTATAGACGCGCCGCGCGGCACCATCTATGACCGCAATGGCGCTATTCTGGCCATCAGTTCCAATTCGCACATGGCCGTGGTCAACCCCAAACGCATTCTCAAACAGAAAGCGGAGTTGGCGGCGGCCATGCTCGCTGGCGTGCTCGGGCAAGATGCTGCACAGCTTCAGGCGGCCTTGGAAAAAGCGGCCGCCTCGCGCAACCGGGGCGGCTATCTGGTAGTGAATGATCATCTGTCGGACGAACAAGCAACGAGCTTGGAAGGCTTGCATTTAGATTGGCTCGAAATTCGCCAGTCGAGCGTAAGAACGTATCCCAACAAAGATGTGGCCGCGCACGTTATCGGCAATGTTGACTGGCAAGGCAACGGTGTGGCGGGCATTGAACGCAAGCTCAATAAAGATCTATCCGGCGTTGCCGGTGAGCGGCGTGCCGAACGCGATGGCAAGGAAGTGGCTTACGCGAGCGAAATTGTCAAACCGCCGGTGATGGGCAAGAGCGTCGGCCTGACCATCGATCGCCAATTGCAGTTCATTGCCAAAGAAGCCATTCAGCAGGTTGTGAGAGAGAACGGCGCCGATTACGCGAGCGTGGTGGCCATGAACCCGCGCACCGGAGAGGTGCTGGCGCTTGAGAACTATCCTACTTACGATCCAAACGTTCGGTTGATGGCCGGCCAGAAAGACCTAAACCGCAGGAATCTAGCCGTGGGCACGCCCTTCGAACCGGGCTCCGTGTTCAAAGTGGTCACGCTGTCGGCCGCGCTCGAAACAACCAGGCTGCGTCCTGATTCGCTTATTGATTGCGAAAACGGCGTCATGCGCATGTTCAACCGCGTCATTCACGATTCGCATAGAAGCGGCGTGCTCTCCATGGCCGATGTCTTGGTGCGTTCCAGCAACATTGGCGCCATCAAAATCGGCATGCAGGTTGGTACTGAGAACCTATACAACTACATCCGCCGCTTTGGCTTTGGCCAGCGCACCGGCATCGAACTTCCCGGCGAAGCGCCCGGCATCCTGCGCTCTTTGAAGCGTTGGCAGCCCACCACCATTGGCTCCATTCCCATGGGCCATGAAATCGGCGTTACTTCTTTACAACTCGCACAGATGGGTAGCGTGATCGCTAACGGCGGTTTTCTTGTGACGCCGCATCTGGTGGCCTGGGAACAAGAGCCCGACGGTCCGCGCGTTGCCCAGAAGCACGCCACGCCCGTTCAGATCTTGCAACCCGAAACAGTTATGACCATGCGCCAGATGATGCGCCGCGTTGTGACAGATGAGCACGGCACCGGTCACCATTTGCACGTCATTGGTTACTCCCTCGCGGGCAAAACGGGCACCGCGCAGATTTACGATTACGATCACCACGTTTATACCCATCGCTATAACGCGTCGTTTCTCGGTTTCGCTCCTGCCAATAATCCAGCTATTGTGATCGTGGTTACGGTGAGTGGCACCAGCGGTGCGGCCGGCTATGGCGGTTCGGCCGCCGGTCCCGCTTTTGTACGGCTCATGCAGGCGTCTTTGACCCGCCTGGGCATTGTGCGCGATGTGCCCGAAGAGATTGAACAATTGATCGCTAAAAATGCACCCAAGACCAAAGTAAACGCCGGCGAAGAAGAGGCCGACGCCGATACGGTTGCCGAACTGACCACTCCTTTTAGCGCCGAAGAGATGAAGGCCGCCATTGACCAGGACGACGTTGTTGCTGTAACGGAAGGCATTGCCCCCAAAGCTCCAAACTTTGTAGGTAAAACTGTAAGAGACGTTATGCAGGAAGCCACAGCTACAGGAATAGAGGTCGATATGTTAGGCGATGGCCTGGCGCGCGCGCAAAATCCGCCCGCCGGCACTCTTCTGAACCCTGGCGAACACATCAGGGTAAGGTTCCAACGATGAACCTTTCTCAGGTTCTGACAGGTGTTACCCTGCTTCGTACTTCCGCTCCGCTGCCGGCGGTGGAAGTACGCGGCATTGCCTATGACAGCCGGAAAGTAGAACCGGGCTTCTTGTTTTTTGCCTTTTCGGGCGCCAAGACGGATGGCGCGCAATTCGCAGCCACCGCTTTGCAAAAGGGCGCGGTGGCCGTAGTGGGTGATCGTCCGGTGCCGGGTGGCTTTTCGGGCCTTTGGCTGCAGGTGCCGCATGGGCGCGAAGCTTTGGCGCTGAGCGCGCGCAACTTTTACAACAAGCCGGACGAACACTTGGCTATCACCGCCATCACCGGCACGAACGGCAAAACCACCAGCAGCACGCTGATTGACGCCATGCTACGCGCCGCCGGCAAGACTACCGCGCTGATTGGCACGATTGAATATCATTTGGCCGGCAAAGTTTTGCCCGCTGTCAACACCACGCCGGAATCGCTCGATCTATTTGCGATGTGCGCCGAACTTCTCAAGCTGGGCGGCACACACATGACATTCGAGGCATCGTCCCACGCGCTCGACCTGGGCCGTATTTACGCCATGAACGTACACACGGCTGGCTTTACAAATTTCACCCGCGACCATCTGGATTACCACCACACGATGGAAGCGTACTTCGCTGCCAAACAATTGTTGTTTAAACCGCGAAGCGGCCCTCCCCCCCGCTTCGCGGTCTTGAATGCCGACGACGAATGGGTTCGTAAAATTGAGTTGGCTCTGGAGACCCAGGCTTTTTGGTATGGCTTGAAGCAGGAACCGCCGGCCGGCAATGGTTCTAAAAGCATATGGATTCGGCCTGCCAATCTAGAGATGTCTTTCAACGGACTGCGCTTCACCGTTGTGGCCGGCGAGCGTAAGTTCCCAATCGAATCACAACTGGTGGGCCACATCAACGCCTACAACATTCTGCTCGCGTGCGGATGCGCTATCTCACTCGGACTGAGCGACGCTCAGATTCAAAAGGGCCTGCACGATATGCAGCGCGTGCCAGGCCGCTTCGAGCGCGTGGAGGAAGGCCAGCCATACATGGTGGTTGTGGATTACGCGCATACAGACGACGCGCTGCGCAATGTGATCTCCGTAGCGCGCGCCATGAATCCCAAGCGCATTATTACGCTTTTCGGCTGCGGCGGCGATCGTGACCGCGCCAAGCGCCCGCTGATGGGTATGGCCGCCGCTGAATTGAGTGATTACGTTGTACTCACATCCGATAATCCGCGCAGCGAAGATCCGCTGGCCATCATGAACGATGCTAGCGTCGGCATTGGCCGCTTCGACACCCCAAACATTGCGGAGCCCGATCGGGAACGCGCGATCAAAAAAGCGATCGAGATGGCTGAACCTGGCGATGTGGTGATTCTGGCCGGCAAGGGTCACGAAACGTACCAGATTCTCAAAGATGGCCCCATTCCGTTCGACGACCGCGAAGTGGCGCGCCGTGTCCTGCGCGGTTTCGGCTATAACCGCAAGAAGATCGGATCTGCCTGAAATGCAGCTTTCACTCGCGCAGGTCCAGTCGGCGACTGGAGCGCTGCTACTTGGCAGTTCTGCCGATCTAACGTTTTCCGGTTTTTCAATTGATTCGCGTACTGTTGCGGCAGGCGACCTGTTTTTCGCTATCAAAGGCGAGCGGCTGGATGGCCACGCCTTCGTCAGCGCTGTTTTGGAACAAGGTGCGGCCGCGGCTGTTATTAGCGAACCAATTCCCGACGCCAAAGGCCCGCTCTTTGTAGTGAAGGATACTCTCGCCGCTCTACAAGCGCTGGCGCATTGGGCGCGGCGCGCCTGGAACAAGCCGATTGTCGCCATCACCGGTAGCGCCGGTAAAACGAGTACGAAAGACATTATCGCCGCTCTGCTGGCGGTGCGATACACGGTTGGGAAAACGGTCGGCAATTTCAACAACCACATTGGTCTGCCGCTTTCTATCCTGCGCTTGCCCGAGGATTCTGAGATGGCGGTGCTCGAAATGGGCATGAATCATGCGGGCGAAATCCGCGATCTGGTGCGCATCGCCGAGCCGAATCACGGCGTGGTCACCAATGTCGGCTATGCGCACGTGGAAAATTTTGATTCGATTGAAGGCGTAGCGGCGGCCAAACGCGAACTCATTGAGGGCTTGCCGGCAAATGGTGTGGCTATTCTGAACGCCGACGATCCACTGGTGGCCGCCTTCGCCGCCAGCCATAATGGCCGCAATATCACTTACGGTTATTCGCCGCAAGCCGATATTCACGTGGAAGTGGAAAAGCACGGTTTCACGGTGCAAGGTGTTCACTTTCAGACAGCGCTTGACGGGCGCCATAGCGTTTTGAACATCCTGGCGGGCATCGCGGTGGCGGGCGTGTTTGGCATTCCGCCGAAGGAGCTGGTAGCCGCCGTGGCCGCCCTGACTCCGGGCAAAATGCGCGGTGAGAGAAAAGTTTGGCGTGGGGCCACTGTTCTGAATGACTCCTATAATTCGAATCCGGAAGCCGCCCGCAACATGCTCGACGTGCTGCGCGCGGAACCCGCGAGCCGCCGCATCGCCGTACTCGGTGAGATGCGCGAGCTGGGACAAATGTCTGAACAACTACATCGGCAATTGGGCGAATATGCCGCACACGTGGGCATTGATGTCGTGATCGGCATCCACGGAGCGGCACGCTTTTTGGTGGAAAGCGCGGGAAAGGCAGGCTTGCCGGCCAAGAGCGCTCTCTTCTTTGATCAGCCCGATAGCGCCGGCGATTTCCTGAAGGATTTTGTCCAATCGGGTGATGCGATCTTATTTAAAGGTTCGCGCGGAACTCAGGTTGAAACCGCGTTGGCCAGAATGGAGTCTTAACCGCAAATGCTCTACTGGCTTCTGTTTCAAGTACTGCGCAAATACGTTCCGGCGTTCCGGATTTTCGGGTACATTACGTTCCGCACCGCGCTGGCCAGCCTGACAGCGCTCGCCATTGGACTCCTCTGCGGGCCCTGGCTCATCAACAAGCTTCGCGAAATGAGTTTCGGCCAGCATATCCGCGAAGAGGGTCCGCAATCGCACCGGAAGAAAGCCGGCACGCCCACCATGGGTGGCCTACTGATTGTCTCGTCGATTCTGATCCCCACTCTTTTGTGGGCCGACTTGAAGAATCCTTATGTGTGGCTCGCTCTTTTCGGTCTGGTCGGCTTTGGCGTGATAGGCTTTTTTGACGATTACGCCAAAATCACGAAGAAGCAAAACCTCGGGCTCACCTCTTGGCAGAAGTTCTGGGCCCAGGTTGTGGTGGCCATGATCATTGGTTTCTTTCTGCTGATACTGCATTCGCACCAATCCTACTCCACCGCGGTGAATGTGCCGTTTTTCAAACAATTCAAGCCTGACTGGCTGATTGAATCGTGGACGAAGAATTTTTGGACCTATCCGCTGGCCTTCGTGCTATTTTATGCGTTCATCGTGTTCGTGATGGTGGGTTCTTCCAACGCAGTCAACTTGACGGACGGTTTAGACGGCTTGGCCATTGGCTTGATGATCATCGCCTCGGGCGCAATGACGATTCTGACTTATCTTTCGAGCCACGCGGCTTTCTCCCAATATCTGGGATTGGCGCGTTTACCGCGCTCGCAAGAATTGACCATCTTTTGCGCATCAATGGTAGGGGCCAGTTTGGCATTTCTCTGGTATAACTGTCACCCGGCGGAGGTGTTTATGGGCGACGTGGGTTCGCTGGCGCTCGGCGGAGGCTTGGGCATTGTGGCGGTTCTGATTAAGCAAGAAGTGCTGCTGGTGTTCATCGGCGGTGTCTTCGTGATTGAAGCGTTATCGGTGATTCTGCAAGTCGGCAGTTACAAGCTGCGCAATGGCAAACGCATCTTTAAGATGGCGCCCATCCATCACCATTTCGAAGCGCTGGGTTGGTCTGAATCGAAAGTGATTGTCCGGTTCTGGATTGTGGGTTTGGTGATGGCGCTTTTTGCGCTCACAACTTTGAAATTGAGGTAAAGCGCACTGCCAACACCATTCGCGGGTCAAGACATCCTCGTTATTGGAACCAAGCGCTCGGGGCTGGCGGCGATTGAGCTGTTGCTCAAGCATGGCGCCAAAGTTCGTGCCATGGATTCATCGCCCTTGACGTCTGAAGAGCAAGCGCACTTCGCGAACCTGAAGGTTCCGGTTGAGCCGCAGGATGAAGCAAACATTGGCGCGGCCACGATGATTGTGCTTTCGCCGGGCGTGCCGTATGATCTGCCGATGCTGATCAAGGCGCGCGAACGGGGCGTGGCGACCATTGGCGAGGTGGAGCTTGCGTCCTTTTTCCTGAAAGGCCCGGTGCTGGGGATCACAGGTTCGAATGGCAAAACAACGACTACGGCGCTCACCGGTCATCTTCTGCAGCACGCCGGAGTCGCTTGCCAAGTGGGCGGCAACATCGGTACGGCCGTGACGGCGCTGATTGATTCATCCGATACGCAGCGTTGGAACGTGCTGGAATTATCGAGCTTTCAGCTCGAATCGGTCAGCCATTTTCGCGCGCAGGTGGCCGCGTGTCTGAATGTTACGCCCGATCATTTGGACCGGCATCATACTTTCGAAATCTACGCCAACGCCAAGGCGCGCTTATTCGAAACACAGCAGGAGACTGATTCCGCCGTTTTGAATTATGAGGACGAGACGTGCCGCGGGTTCGCCGCGCGCACCAAAGGCAAGGTGATTTGGTTTAGCGCCAGCCAGCGTGTGCCGGACGGTGTTTGGCTCAACGGCGAGCAACTGATGTGGAACGACGAAGCGTTTATGCTCCGCTCGGAAATCAAACTGCGCGGTTTGCACAATGTGGAGAACGTGCTGGCCGGCGCAGCCTTGGCGCACTTGGCGGGTGCGCCGCTCGCCGCTATCGGGCCTGCTGTAGAGTCGTTTCCCGGTGTGGAACACCGCATAGAATACGTGCGCACTTTGGACGGCGTGGAATATTACAACGATTCCAAGGCAACCAATGTGGACGCGACGTTGAAGGCTGTGGACGCTTTCCCGAGCGGGTTGTGGATTATTTTGGGCGGGAAAGACAAAGGCAGCGATTACAAACCGTTACGTGAGCCGCTCAAACAAAGGGCCAGAGGGGTTCTGCTGATTGGCGCCGAACCGCCATACGCCTATGCCGCCGCGCCGATTATTCGCAAAGATCTGGAAGGCGCGATTGCCATGACGGATTGCGAAACGATGGAGCAAGCTGTGGCGTATGCGCGCGAACATGCTTCGGCGGGGGATACGGTTTTGCTTTCGCCGGCCTGCGCCAGTTTCGACCAATTTAACAACTACGAAGAACGCGGAAAACACTTTAAACATTTAGTGACACAATTGTTGTAAGCAAAAAATGGCCCAAAGACTCAAAACCGACTGGATTCTGTTTCTCGCGGTCCTCACCATGGTCTGCTTCGGCTTGGTGATGGTTTACAGCGCGTCGTCGAGCATCGCTCAATTGAAATTTCACTGGGACAGCACGCATTTTTTTGTCAGGCAACTCGGCTGGGCCGTGGTCTCATTTCTGATACTTCTGTATTGCATGAAACGCGATTACCGCACCTGGAATGCGCCGAAATACGCGTTTACGGGGTTGGGCGTGGTGGTTTTGCTTCTGCTGGTGGTTTACGTGACGGATAGCGGCAGTCATCGCTGGCTGCGGGGCGGCCCGCTTTCGCTGCAGCCTTCTGAACTGGCCAAACCCGCGCTGGCACTATTCCTGGCGTTCTTCCTTTGCCGCCGCATGGGCGCCATCAATGACCGGAGCACGCTGGCGCCGATTGCCCTAGCTATTTCCGCGATGGCGCTCTTTGTGGCCGTCGCGGATCTTGGAACCGCCATTGTTCTGGTACTGACTACATTTATTGTCATCTTTGTGGCCGGAGTCAATCTGCGTTATCTGGCGGTCTGCGGATTGTTGGGCTTGATACTGGCGGTTGCATTTGTCGCCATGAAGCCTTATAGACTCGCACGCGTGATCGATTTCGCGGACAAGGATCACACAATCCTGGCGAAGCTGAATCCAGGCGGTCAAATACTGGCGTATGCTCACAAAACCGCCTCCACCAGCGACCCGGGATATCAGCAATTGCAGGCGCGCATTGCGCTGGGTTCTGGCGGTTTCTTCGGCGCGGGGCTGATGGAAAGCAAACAGAAGATGCTCTATCTGCCCGAAGCGCATAACGATTTTATCTACGCTGTGGTGGGTGAAGAAACCGGGTTTCTGGGCGCTACCGCGTTACTAGCGGGATTCATCGTTATCTTATGGCGGGGACTGCGCGTCACGGTGCGCGCCAATGATCACTTTGGACGCTATTTGGCGCTGAGCGTTACCGTCTGCGTAGTTGTCCAAGCGCTCATCAACATCAGCGTGGTGCTGGATTTGATCCCTAATAAGGGCATTCCGCTGCCGTTCATCAGCAACGGTGGAAGCTCGCTCCTTAGCACGTTATTGCTGATGGGAATGCTGTTGAGCGTAAGCGAGAACACACCGTAACATGGCGCACGCGTTCGTTTTGACCGGCGGCGGCACAGGCGGACACGTGTTCCCCGCCCTAGCCGTGGCGCGCGTTTTGCAGTCTCGCGGCCACCGATTGCTCTTCATTGGAACGGAAGAGGGCATGGAATCACGGCTGGTGCCGGAGGCTGGTTTCGATATTCAATTTGTCAGCATCGGCGGATTGAACCGCGTGGGCTTGAGCACGCAAATCAAAACGCTGATGCGATTGCCCGGAGCCGTGGCCACCGCCTGGAATTTGCTGCGTAAGTTTCGAGCCGAAGCGGTGTTTAGCATGGGTGGATTCGTATCCGGGCCCGTGATGCTGGCGGCCGCGCTGGCGGGCATTCCGTTGGTGGTGATGGAACCCAATTCGGTTCCCGGATTCGCTAACCGGAAAATGGCGAAGCGGGTTTACCGTGCGCTGCTAGGTTTCGAAAACACTCGGCGCTGGTTCCCGGCCGAGCGCGCCGAAGTGACGGGTTTGCCCGTAAGGCCCGAGTTTTTCGCCGTGCAACATAAGCCGAGCGAACAATTCACGATTCTGATTACCGGCGGGAGCCGCGGCGCACGGACTCTGAACCGCGCCTCAAGAGAGAGCTGGCCCTACTTGCGCGCTAGCCAGTGGCCCGTGCGTATCGTTCACCAAAGCGGGACCGCGGAACACGAGGCGCTGGCGCGCGAGTTTGCTTTCGCGGGCGTCAATGGCGAAATTGTGCCTTTTATCAAAGACATGGCCAGTGCTTTCGCGGATGCCGATATCGTGGTGGGCCGCGCCGGCGCGGGTAGCGTGAACGAAATTGCCGCAGCGGGCATGGCGTCCATTTTGGTGCCACTGCCTTACGCGGCGGACGATCACCAGAAAGAAAACGCGAAAACGCTGGTGGATGCGGCGGCAGCACGCATGGTTTTGGACTCCGAAATGAGCGGCGAACGCCTGTTTCGCGAGGTGGAAGAGCTACGCAACAAGCCGGAATTTCTGAGCCAGATACGGGAAAGAGTACGACAGTTTGCCAAACCAGGAGCTGCCGAACGAGCGGCTACAGTACTGGAAGAAGCGGCGGAAAGCAAGCGCCGCCAATAAAAAAGAGGTTTTTATTTGACACGCGACGATAAAGCCGAAACAATAGTGGCAAGAAATGTTTTTTAAGCCCCAACACGTCCACTTTGTTGGCATCGGGGGCATTGGAATGAGCGCAATCGCTGAAGTTCTGCTCACTCTCGGATACCAGGTTTCCGGATCCGACGCCAAACTGAGTCCGATTACGGAACGGCTCAGCAAGCTGGGCGCAAGCGTCCAGGTGGGCCATCGCGCCGAAAATGTCGCCGGAGCCAAGGCTGTGGTGGTCACGTCCGCGCTCGACCCGGCAAATCCGGAAATGGCGGAAGCGCGCCGTCTGCAAATTCCGGTGATTCCGCGAGGCGAACTTTTGGCGGAACTGATGCGCTTGAAGTTCGGGATAGCAATTGCGGGAAGCCACGGGAAAACCACGACGACATCGATGGTGGCGTCGATCCTGAATACGGCCAATCTAGATCCAACGGTTGTGGTGGGCGGCAAGGTAGCGGCGATGCAGGGTTCGAATGCCAGGGTGGGTAAAAGCACGCTGCTGGTGGTGGAATCTGACGAGAGCGATGGTTCATTTCTCAAGCTGGCGCCGATTCTGGCGGTGGTGACGAATATTGACCGTGAGCATCTGGATCACTACGCTTCGCTCGAAGAAATTCAAGACGCGTTTACGGAATTTGTAAATAAGGTGCCATTCTACGGCGCTGCCGTGTTGTGCATGGAAGATGCCAATATCCAGCAGATCTTCCCGAAGATCCGGCGGCGGACGATTACCTATGGCCGGTCGGCGCAAGTGGATCTGGAGATTTTGAACATTCAGCTCAACGCGGGCGGAAGTGACTTTTCGCTGCGGCGGCACGGCGCCGACTTGGGGGAATTCCACTTAAACGTGCCTGGTTTGCACAACGTGTTGAATGCGACTGCAGCGGTGGGCATCGGCTTGGAATTGGACGTAAAGGTAGCGCAAATTCAAGAAGGGGTTGCGGCGTTCAGCGGTGTGGACCGGCGATTCAGTGTCCGCGGAGTGGAAAAAGGCGTCACGGTGGTGGACGATTATGGCCACCATCCGACGGAAGTGAAGGCAACGCTGGCGGCGGCACGTTTGGGTCCGTACAAGAAGATTCTCGTGCTGTTTCAGCCGCATCGTTTTTCGCGTACCAAGTTCTTGATGGACGATTTTGCCGGGGCATTTAATCAAGCGGATAGCTTGTACCTGTTGGATATTTATGCGGCTTCTGAGGCGGCGATTGAAGGAGTGAACGCCAAAGCGCTGGTGGAGAAGATTCGTTCGTTCGGACATCGCAGCGCGAATTATGTGGCAACGATGGACGAAGGTGTTGCGGCCATTGCGAGTGCCGCCGCGCCCGGGGATCTGATTATCACGCTGGGCGCGGGCAGCGTTTCGCAAGCAGCGGAGAAAATTTTAGAAAAACTGCGGGGTGAAGCATAATTGGCGCGCCGCAGACCAGTTATCAAGGACGATGGACGCCCCAGCCTGTTCGCAGGTTTGCAGTGGGGCCGGTTGGCCTTTTGGCTCTTTACGGGCATTGTCTTGATGGTGGGTACGTTGTTCACTTGGCATCTAGCGGAAGAATTTTTGATCAAAGACGACCGGTTTCGAGTGGCGGAATCGGAAGATTTAAGCGGTAAAAGTCCAAATCTCGTGGTGGAGGGAGTTCATTATGCGTCAGCTTCCCAAGTCCGTCATGTCTTCGCGCAAGACTTCGGGCGAAGCCTTTATTTGGTTCCGGTACAAGCCCGGCGCGAGCAATTGCTTGCGATCGATTGGGTGCAGGATGCGGCTGTATCGAAGATATGGCCGGACACGTTGAGAGTGTCTATCCACGAGCGCGAGCCGGTGGCTTTTGTGCGCTTGGCACCCGTGCGCGGGGACGATGGAGCGGCAAAGTTGGCGTTGATCGACCGCTACGGGCATATTTTGCGCCCGCGCGTGGCGGCGAAATTTACGCTGCCCGTGATATCGGGCTTGCGCGAAAACGAATCGATAGAAGGCAGGCGCGCGCGCGTGATGCGCGCCACCGCTCTCTTGCAAGAGATTGGACCGCTAGGCGCGCAGGTTTCAGAGGTAGATGCCTCCGACGTAAACAATTTGGTTGTGGCCGAGCATGTGGGCCATGAAGTTGTGAATTTGATGTTAGGAGACGAGAACTACGCGGACAGATTGAAGAATTTTCTGGCGAACTACAACGAGATCAGAGAGAAGCGTCCGGACGCCAAGACGCTTGATTTACGGGTAGATGGCGTAATCACAGCAGTAGGGGAAAGAAAATTTGGGCAGTAAAACCAAACTAGCCGTTGGTCTGGATCTGGGTTCCAGCAGCACGCGCGTTGTTATATGCGCGTTGGAAGATTTCACCACGCGCTTTTTGGGCTATGGTGAGGCTCCGGTCCAGGCATGGACCAAGGCGCGTTTAGGAGATCAGGAAGGGTTGGCCGAAAGTGTTCGGGTTGCGTTACGCGAAGCGGAGAAGAAGGCGCAGGCATCTCCGGATTCAGCGTTGATCGGCGTAGGCGGCTGCGTGGCCGGCGTCAACAGCCGTGGCGTGTATGAGTTTGGCCGCCGGCGCGAGATTGAACCGGAAGATCTGAAGTACGCGGTAGAGCTGGCAGCGCGCGTGCGATTGGAAGAGGATCGAGAGATTCTGCAGATTTGTCCGCAAGATTTCACCCTTGATGGCCGCGCAGGATATCGGAATCCCAAGGGAATTTTGGGCGCGCGTTTGGAAGCGAACATCCTGGTGGTTACTGTCTCGCTGCATGAGCATCAAGCGATTGTGTCGGCTGTACACCATTCGCATTTGGCTGTCGAGGAATCGGTTTTCGAAGGTGTGGCGGCGGCCTATGCGTCGGTGTTACCGGAAGATCGGGCACGCGGAGCAGTCATCGTGGATATTGGCGCGCAGTCCACGGAAGTGGTGATCTACGATGGCGAGAGCCTATTGTTGGCGACCAGCATTCCGATTGGCGCCGAGCATTTCACACGCGACGTGGCCCGGCTGTTTAAAGTGAATGTGGATTTCGCGGAAGGGCTGAAACGCGAGTTCGGTTCAGCGGTGGCCGAAACCACGCCGGAGAATAGACTAGTGGAGTTGCCTTCGGCAGACGGGCGTGGTGTGCGGGAGGCGAGCGGCCGTCACTTAAACGAAATTTTGGAAGCGCGCGCGGAGCAAGTTTTCGAGCGCGTGTATGAAGAAGTGTTGCGCTTAGGCATGGAAGAGAACCTACTCGAGGGCGTTGTGATTACGGGCGGTGGGGCTTTGTTGCCGGGAATGTGCGACGTGGCGGAACGAATTCTGCATTGCCAGGCTCGCAAGGGCTTAGCGTTGGGAATTGAGGGCTGGCCGGCAGAACTCGATAATCCGACCTGGACGACGGCGGGCGGATTGGCAATGTATTCGGGCAGGTTGAAATTGAAACGCGATTGGAAGAGAGCGTCAACCAGCTTGTCTGGTTCGGCTGTGAAGTGAAGCAGGAAGGGAGTGTAAACGATATGGCAGACGATCTAAAGTTCCTCATGGCTGAGGAAGTAAATCTTGGCACGCGCATCAAGGTTGTAGGCGTGGGCGGCGGCGGGTCAAACGCGGTCGGCCGGATGCTGCAGGAAGGTCTCAGCGGCATTGAGTTCTACATTCTCAACACAGACAAGCAGGCGCTGGCGGCGTCGCCAGTGGCTAACAAACTGGCGGTGGGCAAGAAGCTCACGAGCGGGTTGGGCGCGGGCGCCGATCCTGCGGTGGGCCGGCAAGCGGCTTTGGAAGACACGGAACAGATCATTGAGATTCTAGAAGGCGCGGATATGGTATTTGTCACCGCTGGATTAGGGGGCGGCACGGGGACGGGAGCCGCGCCCGTGGTGGCTTCCTTGGCCAAGGAATTAAACGCGTTGACGGTTGCCGTTGTGACCAAGCCGTTTTCGTTCGAAGGACCGCGCCGCATGCGGCAGGCTGAACGCGGGCTGGCTGAACTGGCGGGCTGCTGCGATACGGTGATCAGCATTCCGAACGAAAAGCTGCTCGGGCTGGTTCCCAAGGGCGCCAAGTTCATGGACGCTTTCCGAATGGCCGACGATGTTTTGCGCCAAGCGGTGCAAGGCATTGCCGACATCATCACGACGCCGGGCATTATCAACCGCGATTTTTCGGATATCCGAACCATTATGCTCGGCATGGGCTACGCCATGATGGGCACGGCCATTGCCTCTGGCGATAACGCGCCGGTGGAAGCAGCACAGAAAGCGATCAATAGCCCGTTGATGGAAGAAGGCGGCGTGCTGGGTGCGCGTGGCGTGCTGATCAACATTACGGCATCGAGCGAACTTGGCATTCACGACGTAAACGAAGCTTGCAACCTGATTCGCGCGGCGACGAAAAACGAAGACGTACAAATTAACTTTGGCGTGGTGATGGATGAGCGCATGGGGAAGGAAGTGAAGGTGACCGTGATTGCGACCGGATTCCAGCGTGACTCGCTGCCGGAGATCGACAGGCGCGGTTCGCATTTTCCCTTTAGCCCGACGATTGGGGCGGAAGTTTCGACAATGCCAGCGCCCATTACAACGGCGCCGGAGCCGGCATTCACGCCCGAACCAGAGCCGTTCCTGCCAGCGGCGGCGGAGGTTGAGGCAGAGCAACAAGAACTGCTGGCGGATGACGATTACGAGATGCCGGCATTGACGCGCAAGCAGCGGCGGGCGGCGGGAGCGTAAGAAATGAAGAAGTTTTGGGGAAGTGTGGCGGCAGCGGGGATTCTTCTTTTGGCGGCGGGCGGGGCGGCGAATACGGCGTCTCAGACCGGCGTCACGCAACGTATTGAGCAGTTCGAGAACGACGAGGTTCACGTTTGGAAGGCGATCATTGCCCCTAACGCGCCGTTAACGATGCACCGGCACGAACATCCGCGCGTGATTATTGCGCTCGACGGAGGCGACGTAAACATCATTCAGCAGGCGGGCGGCAGCGAACTGAATCATTGGGAGACGGGCAAAGCTTATTGGCTCACTAGCAGCAAGCCAGGCACCATGCACACTGATTCCGTCGTTGGTAATAAACCCATTCAGGTGATGGTGGTTGAGTTGAAGAACGCGAAGTAGGATTGGCCTACGCCAGACAAGATCAATCTAGCGGAGAAATTGGCTGCGTTCGGCGATTACTGGTCGCCGCGCACGATTGCCCAGTTGAACGACTTGGACGTGATGGTGGTCAAAGTCAAAGGAGAGTTCGTTTGGCACAAGCACGACGAGACGGATGATTTCTTTCTGGTATTGAAAGGTTGCTTAGACATTCAGATGCGGGACCGCACAGTTACACTGGGGCCGGCCGACATGTACATTGTGCCCAAGGGTGTTGAGCATTGTCCCGTTGCCAAAGAGGAAGTGCATTTGCTGTTGATTGAACCCGCGGGGACGCCAAACACGGGAGACAAGAGAACAGCGGCGGCGCGGAAAATAATCTAGCGATGAACAAGAAAGAAGCGATTCGCAAATTCAAAGAACAGAAAATCCCGCAAGGGGCTTTCGCGGTTCGCTGCGCGGCGACTAAACAGGTGTGGGTAGGGTCATCGCGAAATCTCAACGCCAGTCAAAACTTGATTTGGTTCTCGCTACGGCAGGGAAACTATCAGGAACCGACGCTGCAAAAAGAATGGAATGCACATGGCGAGGCGGATTTTCAGTATGAGATTTTGGAAGTCTTGGATGAGCGGGCGCTGCCAATGGAAGTGAGCGATCTTCTGAAGGAAAAGAAGCACTCTTGGATGGAACGTCTGGGCGCGGAAGCGCTGCCATAACGCAATAAGAGAGTGAACTTCCAATTCGACTCGCTTATTGTGACTCTTGTGACTATATCCATATCATTGCCGTTGGGGCAGCTTTTTGGGTGCCCCGTGGCAGAAGGAGGCGCGATTTCTAAGTCCGATAACGCCACTTGAACCAAGCGCTGCGCGCAGTGTAGGTGGCTTGAGGCAGCGTCGCCTGTAATTCGGCATCATTTGGGAGCGACCAGAAGGAGGTCGTTCCAATGACAAAACTACGTCAACGAATGA
>Ga0302319_10009859_pt1 | contig 18285 bp, 11 predicted proteins | sample Bog_T0_2_FD_203319 | JGI IMG/M metagenome (GOLD analysis project Ga0302319, IMG submission 203319) | Peat permafrost microbial communities from Stordalen Mire near Abisko, Sweden - Bog_T0_2 | ecosystem: Environmental > Terrestrial > Soil > Wetlands > Peat | place: Sweden: Abisko, Stordalen Mire...
CTCTCTCACTACGATGTCTGTGATCCGGTTTTCAATGAGTACATCGAGACCGTCGAAGGTTGGCTTGGTAAATCGCGGCGCCTCCATTGCCTCTTGAATGTTCATGCCGTGATCAACAATATTCGATACGAATTGCACGTGCGCCTGGGACTGATTCCACCCGCCCTGGATACCGAACGCGATGCGCTCATGGCCTTTGGAGAGAAATGCGGGAATGATCGTATGTAATGGACGCTTGCGGCCGTCAATAGCATTAGGATGCGCTGGATCGATACTGAAGAGGCTGGCGCGATTTTGGAGTACGAAGCCGGTGCCGGTTGCCGATAGTCCCGAACCGAAATTCATATAGTTACTTTGTATCAATGAGACAACATTTCCGAACCGATCCGCAGAGCTTAGATATACGGTGTCTCCGCCATGGCTTAGAAACTGGCCGGGAGCAACAGCGCTTGCCGCACTTGCAGGATCAATGCTCTGAGCTCGCTTTGACGCATAAGCCTTTGACAAAAGTTCCTGCACGGGAATTGGATGCAGGTGCGGATCGCAGACGTATCGCAGCATATCTGCATACGCGAGCTTCTTGGCTTCAATCAATACGTGGAGCGCCCTGGTCGAGTTCGCTCCGTAGTCCCGAAGCGGGAAACACTCAGCGATGTTTAGCATATTGAGCGCCGCAATGCCAGCGCCATTGGGCGGCAGTTCGTACAGAGTCCACCCACGATAGGTGGTTGAGACCGGCTCAACCCATTCACTGCGATATTCCGCAAGATCTTCGCGGCGTATCAGCCCTTGCTGTTCATCGGACAACGCTACGATTCGATCTGCAATCTCTCCTTCGTAAAACTCCCTGCTGCCTTTCTCTGCAAGCAGGCGCATGGATCGCGCGAGCTCGGGATTGCGAAATACCTCCGCGAACTGTGGTGCGCGGCCATCGATGAGAAATGTGTTGCGAGCCCGGCCGACCAACTCATGCTGATTGTCGTGCCAGCGCAAGGCGGATCGCTCCGTAACTGGGAACCCATCTTCCGCAATGCGAATCGCCGCCGCGAGAATTCGTTTGAAGTCGAGTGAGCCGAATCGACCAACAAGCTTCTGCCAACCGTCCACTGTGCCGGGAACGCTAACGCTGTTGATTCCCTTCTCCGGCATGGCCCTAAGCCCTGTGGTCTGCGCCCATGCAAGATTCATTGCAGCCGGCGACCAGCCACTTGCGTTCAAGCCGAAATATTGGCCCGATGAAGCCTGAAAGACAATGGCAAACAGATCTCCACCGATGCCGCAACTATGCGGAGCAACCACCCCCATCACAGCATTGGCCGCAATCGCAGCATCGATCGCATTCCCACCCTGAGCGAGAATGACGGCCGCAGCCTGCGAAGCCAGTGGGCTCTCGCTGGCAACTAGACCGCCAGTCGATAAAACAACAGATCGTCCCGCCCAGTGCTGCTTTGAACCATGCAACGAATCTTCCATTCCTGCTAATCCAGTCATGCCTTCCCCGAGTGCAATCGCTATGGATAATAGTTTCTCTAACCTTCGTGGCCGTCATCATGCAAGGGTGGAATAGTTGGCGCGGCCCACAGCAACGAGTGCATTATCTTCGTTCAGCACGTCGATATCGACGACTCCGATACTTTTTCCCGCACGCCTGACACGCGCAACGATGAGGAGAGAAGTATTGATGGCAGGCCTGAGATAGTCGACGCGGAAATTGATGGTAGGCAGCGGCCTGGCGAGTAGCATGACCAACCCATAATCGCCAACAATATCAATCAGGGATGCAATCACGCCTCCATGCCACTGCCCGGTTCCACGCCCCCTTTCGAATTCAGGTCGAAGCGATACGCGGGCTGTCAACTCCTGAGTCTCAGAATTGGCGCTCTGAATTTCAATACCCAAAAACGCGTTGAAAGGTGAATTTGCCAGTCTAGCTTGAAGTTGCTCTTGTGTGAGTGTCTCGTTGCTCATGGGGTGACTACTACCTTTCCGAAAACCTCGCGGTCCTCAATCAGCCGTAATGCCTCGTCGGTATCTTCAAGGGGATAACTCCGGTCGATTACAACCTTCAGCTTTTCGCTTTCGACTAATGACAGGAGCGTCTCAATGTCTGTTCGCGCCCAACTATTTGAACCGAGGATTTTCAATTCAAAAGTCCAGATGAACCTCAGATCCTCTTGTGGATCGAAGCCCGCTGTTGCGCCGCAAGTAAGCAAGCGGCCTCCGACACGTAAACAGCGCAGTGTCTTGACCCACGTATCGCCGCCCGTGTAATTTACAGCGACGTCGACGCCGAGTTTGGCTCCGTGAGCGCGCCGGGCTGGCTTGCCGTAAATCGCGTAGATTTCTTTCACAAAATCCTTTTCGCGATAATTGATGGTGTGATCGGCGCCGAGAGCCTTGAGCTTCTCCTCCTTTTCCGCCGAGCCTGCGCAAGCCACCACTTCTGCTCCGGCAAGCTTGGAAAGCTGCACGCAAGCCACGCCGACGCCGCCGCTAGCTCCCAGGATAAGTACCCGTTCGCCCTGGGTTACGGAACCATTGGTTTGTATCATGCGCAGCGCTGTGCCATAAGCGCAGGGCAGTGCAGCCGCCTCTTGATACGACACCCCCGCTGGTATGCGCACAAGTTGGTGCGTCTTGGTGCGGCATAACTCGGCAAGCCCACCATAGATGGTCTCTCCGGTCAGTCCACCTTCAACACGATTGATCGGATCGATAAGCACTCGGTCACCGACGCTCCAACCTTCAACATCTTCACCGATGGATGCAATTTCGCCCGCCACATCCAAACCCGGAATAACCGGAAAAGGTACCTTGATGCCTGGCATTCCTCGGCGGGTAAACACGTCGTGGTAATTAAGCGAGGTGGCGCGCACTCTAACTACAACTTCACCCGGACCTGCTTGCGGGTCGGGAAAATCATTTTCCAGGACCAGCTTTTCTGGCCCACCGTGCTCACGCAGTACGATTGCTCTCATTCTCTTCCTCCTGCAATTGCTCAGCTTTGGCTTGAAGTGTGGCATTTGCAATTTTAATTAGTTGCTTTGTATCGATTTTGTTTGTGCTTGCCAGGGGCAGTTCCATTAGGAACCAGACTCGGCGCGGATGCTGATACGCCGGTGCGTTGGCGAGTGCAAACTGCTGTATCTCGCTTTCTGATGCATCTGCTCCCGCCTTGAGTACTACAAAGGCAACAGGCTTGGCGCCCTTGATTTCGTCGGCAATGGGCACGACGGCAACTTGTTGAATGGCGGGATGCTCTTCAAGCATCTTCTCGACATCGCCCGGATAAATATTCTCCGCGCCACACGAAAACATATCGTCGGCCCGGCCAACATAGAAATAGAAGCCATCCGCGTCCCGTGAAAAGATGTCTCCCGTGCGATAGTAGCCATCCTCAGTAAACACCTTCTTCGTTACTTCCGGCTGGTTGTGATAGCCGGTCATCAGCGCCGGACATTTGATTTCGAGAACTCCGTTCGCTGGCCCGCTTGCCACGCCATCAATACGCAGTGAGACCTGCGGATGCGAGTACCCAAGCGATGACGGCGGTGTTACACGACTATCGGGATGCGGCGCAAAGACGATGGGACCCGCCTCTGTGATGCCAAAGACGTTTTGGATCGAGGAGTTCGGAAATAGTTTACGAAGAGCATTGAACAGACCGAGCGACACCGGCGCCGAGCCCATGCGAAGCGATTGAACGGAAGAAAGGTCAGTGAGCTCAATCAGGTCCGGGCGCTTCAGAATCATGGAAAACATAGTCGGAACCGATGTAAGCGAATTGCAGCGGTAGCGTTCTATCGCATCCAGATAGCTGGCCACTTCAAAGCCGGGCATAAGAACAACCGTGTCATGCTGAGCGAGTGCGGCGTGCGAAGTGGAAAGAGCATTCATGTGATAGAGCGGTGCAGCAACCAGGGTGCGCAGGCGCTGCGCAGTGGCAGGCCGGAGGCGCATGGCAAGAACCCACAGATGGCTGGAATGGGAAAGTACAACGCCCTTCGGAACCCCCGTTGAACCTGACGTGTAGAGGAACATTGCTGCCTGATTGCCGCTCGGGCGAATTGCTGTGAAGGTTCCGCTGTCTATAAAGGCGTTGAATGTTGAGGTAGCCTGGATCGCGCTGTCCGAGTGGGAGGCTCCGAAAACAATGGTTGGAATGTCCCGTGGGCACTGGGCTATTCTCTGCGCATCACAGAACACTATGCGAGCTCCTGCATCCTGCAGAATGTGGCTTAGTCGAGCAGGCGGCAGTTTAATGTTGATTGGGACGGGAATCATTCCAGCCTGCATGGCTCCAAGGTAGATGGTAAGATACTCTGCGCGATTGGCGGACACAATCGCTACTCGGTCGCCCTGTTGAAGTCCGAATCGAAGCACCCCTCGCGCAATCGCATGGCAGAGCTCGTGCAGCTCGCGATAAGAGTATGTGCGAGGCGGATCCTCGCCGCCCAGGTCAATGATTGCTGGAGCATCCTGGTCCCCATCCTGAGAGATGGCCGCACCCAGATTGCAAGGCAGAAAAACATTCGTATCGTTACTGCTCGATGAGGTCATCTCTCTATGAACTCCAGTCCCACATTGAATGCATTTGCCGCCGGTACGAGTATGTGCCCGTCGCCCTCAATGACTCCACTTATCGAGTTAGCGGCAAGTATGCCGGACGTTTGTTTCAACGACACGGTGCGAAAAGTCAGCAGAGCCATATAGTTCAGTCGTCCGCGTGCTTCCGCCCAAACGGACGAACGGATTGACTCTGGCCCCGCTTCAGGCACGAAGTCAATAGCGATAGCCCCGCTTTGGATTCTCCACACACACTCCACGCCAACCCTCTCAGGCGATACTCCCAAAATAAGCCCTAAGCGATTGGCTGACCTCGCGGGATCATCCGTTGCAATCGTGATGCGCTCCAATGCAAGAGTGCCGTTTGGATGATGTTGTACCTCAGGTCTCCATACCAGTTCGGGAGTTATGTGGTGACAGAAATAGATTCTGCCAAAGTCAGAAGTGCCGGGTGCCAAGCGCACCACATTAAATTTTGCCTCAACAGTTCCGGTAGCGAGGTTTACCGGCCTTGCCAGAGGTTCCGGATTCAGAGCCGGTACGTTGCGAGCCAGTAAATCCCGATGCACCTGGTCAGCGTCCTCGGCGGCGAATACCAGCCCGTTCAATCCCTCTGGAAACGAGGAGATCTCTGGCCTCTGCTTCGCTGCTTCGGCTGGCAATCCTAAAAGTTCCAGGTAGTGATCGTTGAACACAGCAAGATGATTCACGGAGCCGAGCGTGTGACGTCCGCGCTCCGTGAGATGAAAGCCGAGCGTGCGATAAGCCTCCGCAGCCGCATCGATATTGTCTCCGACATCGATTACAAGATGATCGATTCGCAGTGCTGTCGCATCAGCGTTCAAGATAGTCACCTAATTCGCCTTACAGGTGAAGTTTTCCTGTCTCCAATTTATTGGGTCATTCGCTCCGCCCGCCGGGCCGGTATAGACGGCCTTCTGCGGGAATGGGCACAGCTTGCGTTCATCGGTGACTGTACCGGGATTTGCCGCATCGCGGACACTGCTCCTGTGCACAGCAACAATCGAGTCGGGGGCGGCTCCATCCTCAACCCACTTTGCAAGGACGGGAAGCTTGTCCCACTCATTCGGCCCGGGGCCGCCGCCGCAGTGACCCATGCCAGGCATCATAAACAGACGTGCGCCCTGTTGCGCGTCTGAGTACGATCCCTTGAAAGTGGTCTGCACCATCTTCTCGTAGTAGCGGACGATGCTTTCCGGCAGTGCATCCCCATCCGACCATCCTTGATAGATGAGAAGCTTTCCTTTTTTTCTATCGAGGAACCGGGAAAGGTCGGGGTCCACTGCATCGATATTGTGCTTGGCAAAGTCAAGCTTGCCACTGTTTATGTCGTCGAAGTTGAATTCCCACCAGCCATATTCAGGAAAGGCTGCTGTCTTGTCCAGCTTCTGAGAGACATCCTTGATATCCGGCGGAGGCAGACCCGGGGAATCCTCGTAAAAGAGGAAGTTCGCATGATCGATCTCGTAGGCAAGGTTGCTAGGTAGAAAATTGTTTCCGCCCCAAGGAATCACATTTTGCGGCCACTGCACCTCAGAGCCCAGCGATGGTCCTACAAACAGATTCTTTCCCTTGCTGTCGTGTGGCCCGGCGTAGATAGCCTTGATCGCCTCGACCTGTGCCTTGGTAAAGCATCCATCGGCGTTCTTGTCGTTGACGCATAGATACTTCTTGAGATCCACATCTGGATTGAACTTGCACTGGCGCGGATCATCGATCACGCCATCCTTGACCCCATCCAGGGCATCGCACTTGTCCAATACAGCGTCACGCAAAAGATTCACCTTGGTCAGGCTCTTGAAGCTTCCGTCGCCATCCTTGTCAAATGCCAGGTTGCCCGCACTATGGTTTTCGAGCAGATGCTTTTCCGTCCAGATGTGGGCAGCATTGAGCGTGGTGAAATCGATCGCAGGAGAACCAATGACGATGCCATCAAAGTCATCAGGAAAGCGTTGTGCCTCCATCATTCCCTGGCGGCCACCGGTTGAGCAGCCTTCAAAGTAGGCATAATTCTGTGTCTTGCCATAGAAGGCTCGAACCAACGTTTTCGATGCATTTGCTGTTACATGGATCGCACGATAGGCGTAGTCAATCAATTCCTGCTTGTTGTCAAACGCGAAGGACGAGTTAGGCTCCGCGCCGCTGTCATGTCCCGTGTTGTTGCTAACGACGGCATAGCCTGCGGCGAGGCGATTATTTGCGAATCCGAAGTTACCGGCCTTGCCACCATTACCAATGTTCAATAACCTGCCGTTCCATTTGTCCCCGAGCGGCAATTGCGCCTGCCAGTGAATTGCGGGCGCAATGAGTCCATAGACCTGGCAATAGGCAGGAAGTTCTCCGGCGGCGGGAACAACCTCTGCCGAAAGAATTGTCAGGTTCGCGGTGCCAATCAAGGCATGACATGCGGCTTCTGGAGTCTGTTCGACCCTGGAGCCGCGACGTTGTGCAAAGGCCAATGATGTCGAAAGGAGGGTCAACGTCCCTCCTAAAACAAATGCTCGCCTGCATATTCCACTTAGCATGTTAGTAGCCTCTTCGTGGTTACATTCGACCGTGAAAATTCGAACTGCGCTCGGCCACCTGTCTAGTGGCCTGCGCAGAGGTTACAAAGTTTAGAAGACTGCCTTGATACCAAGCTGGATATCGCGCCACTGGTTTGAGTTGTTCGACCCCCCAATCAGAGACGATATTTGCCCGGCGGTGCTACTGAGAGAAGTCGCATTGCTCCACACCGTATTGCTCGGCTCGCCGTAATTCACGTGGTTCAAAATGTTGAAAATCTCGGCACGGAATTGGAGTACTCCCGAATCACCAAGGAAACGGAGTTTTGTGTCCTTGTTAACCGCGAAATCCAGATCCAGCAAGCCCGGTCCGCGCAGGGATTCGCGGCTTGCGGTTCCAAGATAACCGGAAGGGCCAACGGTATACATGTGCGGGTTGAAGTATTGGCTCTTCCAGTGCTGGATTACTTGTTTCTTGTTGTAGACGACGGCCAGAGGATCAAGAAGCTGCGCTGCGGCAAGATTTTGCGGTGTTACATAGTTGGGCCGGTCCACTCCGCCTCCACCGTTGGCGCCAACACCGGAACGCGAATTGTTGAACCCAATCACTGGAGTAAACGGAAGCCCGCTTTGCGCGGCAAGAACTGGAGTGACCCACCAGCCGTCGGAGAACACCCGCAAGATACGATTAGAAGGAAGCAGGTTCGGCAGGTGATAGATCGCATTTACGCGCAGGTTTTGTGTCACATCGAACAAAGCCGGGCCGCGGTCCAGTCTGGTGTTGTAGGAGTCGGCAGGGTACTCTGGGGTTCCACCGGTCTCAGCACCCACAACAGACTGAACATTATCGAGGTCCTTCGACCAGGTGTACGAAACCTGATACTCAAGACGAGAGCCTGCTCTTTGATTCACGCTGGCCTCGAAGGAGTTATAGTTTGAGTCACCCGTGGTTCCATTCTGGTTCACGGAGGTGTATTGCGGGTTGATTCTTGTCGCGCCAGCCGCCCAATAGTCCTGGCCGTTTACAATCTGTCGCTGATTGGGATTGATGTCGAGACCCTGAATCAGGTGGGTTCCACGGTCCCCTGTATATGCAAGAGAGAGTACGGCGCTATAGGGAAGCTGTTGTTGAACCGACAAGGTCCAGATATCCGCAGTCGGTTGCTTGATGTTATGACCGACCGGCTGGACATAGAGTGCAATTCCATACTTGCTCCAGGCGTTCCCTGCTGTAGGGAACGGAACCGCTCCAGTCTGCGTGGGATAGTAGATGGTTTGAAGCGGCAGTCCCTGCTGGAAGGTAGAGGTGGCCGCAGCTGAGATTCCTGTGGCCGAGGACGTGGAAAATGCTCCGTTAATGGGCGGCGTGCCAACAGAGTAGTTATTGTAGGTGCTGTTGAGCGGCTCAAGGTCATAGAGACGGTTATAGCCCGCGCGAACCGACGTTTTTCCCGTTCCAAAAACGTCCCATGCAAGTCCGATGCGAGGCCCAAAGTTCTTGAACGATGGGTTGGATGCAACCAGCGGGCCGATCTGAAATGATCCGGTTGGGTCAATCAGTGGATTATTGTTGATGAAGGCCGACTGGCCATTCAAAGCCACAGGCATCGTCCAAGGCTCATACCTTATCCCGGCGTTCACCGTCAGACGTCGCCATACCTTGATATCGTCCTGCGCATAAAAGCCGAACTCGTGCTGGTGGAAGGCTGGATAGTAACGTGGTCCGGCCGTGTGGAAGGTGTAGCCGCTGGAGATGCCCTGCACAAAGTTTTGAAGACTACTGAATGTGAACGCTCCGCGCGCATTCTGCGGCGAGGAGATCGTCGGAACATCCAGCGTATATTGCACGCCGAATTTGATGGAATTGCGTCCGAGATTGAAGACGTCATCTTCGCGCAGGTTATAGAGCAGCTTCCGGGACCGAGTATCCGAACTGCAAGGCCCAAAGCTCACACTACCAGTGACGCTAATGCTGCCCATCCCTGCGCCTTGGATCAGCTCTGCACCGCCCGGAATCTGAGCTATGCAATTGGCCTGAACGTCAATCCCTGTGTAGGAGAAGCTGGTCACACTGAGCAGGCGCGGCGAAAAGACGTGGGTTTCAGAAACCGTTCCAATGTTCCCTTTGCTGAGGCCGTTGTAGAAAAAATACGGGAAGCTATTCAACACCGGGACGGTAGTATGATCCGAGGTAAAGCGGGCAAAGGCCGTGTCCTTGGGCCCGAGCGTGACGTCCACGCGCTCCTGCGCGTAGAACTCCTGCTGGGGCAAGAGAAACGTATAAGAAAATGTGTTGCCAGAGTATTGGAGTCCGCTGGTGCCCGCAGGGGGGCGGAACGCAGGAAGGATCCGCGCAGCAACAGGGTCGACGACCACGTATGGCGTCGAAACAGGAAGCTTTAACTGTGAGCACACGGCGTTGGTTAACTGGGTACCAGCAGCGGCTACGCAGCCGGGGTCAAAGGTGGACGTGGTACCCGTCTGCGGTTGCGTGGCCAGCAGAACTTCAAGCACAGTGTTCGTAAATACACGATCTTTCTTGATAGGGCCGCCGAAAGCCCCGCCAAACTGATTTCTTTGAAAGGACTGCTTGGGCTGAGAAGCAAGCAGCAACGGACTTTTGGCATCGAGTGCGGCATTGCGCGCGAATTCGTATGCATCGCCATGAAAGCTGTTGGTGCCGCCCTTACTGACCATCACGAGTTGTGCGCCGAGAACGCCACCGAAATCTGCCCCCGCAAAACCATTCACAACGCGAAACTCCTGAATCCCGTCCAGGCCGAGTGAAGTGTTGATCATGGAGGAACCAGCACCGCCTTGAATGCTGACTACCGAAGCGCCATCGAGGAGTTGATTGTTGGAGCGGTCCGGCAATCCATTCGAACTGAACCACGAGCCTGTTGTTCCGCCCTGCGGATTCAGATTGGTGTTTCTCTGAATTCCGGGCTGAAGAAACGCCAAGTCTACGTAATTGCGCCCATTCAGCGGAAGTTCTTCAAGCTTCGCGGGCGATACAAATCCCCCAAGAGAAGGATTCGATGTGTCTATGAGTTGCTCCTGATCAGTAACCTCCACCGTTTCCTCCACTGAGCCGACAGTGAGGGTGATATCCTGCACGGATACTCGTGCAACAGTAATAGCAAGATTCTCGACTGTTGCGGTGCTGAAACCATCACGGCTCACCGTTATCCGATAATTACCGACGGGGAGATTTGCGAACGCATAACCGCCGTCACCTTTCGAAACGGTCTCGCGGGTAAGCCCGGTTTCAAGATTCTTGGCCGTAACAGTTGCATTTGGGACGGTACTACTTGACTTGTCGTAGACTGCGCCTGAGAGCGAACCTGTGGATACCTGCCCGGTAGATTTTGTGACGGACAGCAGCACAAGGACAGCCATGACTGCAACGCAGCTTCGAAGGGTACCTTTTACTGGCAGAAATATTGCAAGGGGTCTCATGTTCTCTTCTCACTTTCTTGGAGTGGAGCCAGCCGGGCGACAGGCAAATGCGAACCCATATAAGAGGTAAGCAAGTCCTTCGCAATATGTGCGGCGCTCTTGATGTATGCAATGGGCGAAGATATGTACTAAGTCAGCCGAACGTAGATACAGCTCGACTAACTTAACTTCACACCAGATGTGGATTGGAAGGGATCAGCGACAACAACAACAGCGACAACAAGAGGACCTACCTGTATAGGCAGCGCCACTCGAGTCAAGCCGTGTTAGATATGTTGCCTGCATAGTCAGATGCCCCATTGTTACTTTAAGTGAGGATGCTGTCAAGTGTATTCTCACAATGTTATTCATTTCGAGCGTCAAATCCGACTACATATCCTTCATCAGAATAGGAATACGAATTTGACTTAGTGCTTGTGTGAAATGCATGTTATGCGGGCGCCGCCTCGGAACTGAGGAGCGCGTCCACAATTTCACGATGACACTCAAATAGCCTTAAGTCATCCGGATTTCTTGGCCGCGAAACCGGAACACGCACTATTTTTCGGATACTACACGGCTGACCGCTAAGCACCACGACCCGATCAGCGAGAAATGCCGCTTCGAGCGTGTTATGTGTAATCAACAGTCCTGACGGATTGTGATTTAACCACAACTCTTGCACTAGCTGCCTTAGACGCCTTCCTGTTATCTCGTCCAACGCGCTGAAGGGCTCGTCCATCAACACGATTCCTGGCTTGATAGCGAACGCTCGAGCGAGGGCAACCCGTTGCCGCTCTCCTCCGGAAAGTGACATTGGAAATGCATGCGCATGTGCGCCGAGATGAACGGCCTCCAACATGCTCCGGCCTTCTTCGCGAGGTACCTGCGCCGCATCCGTAGCCAGCGAGATATTCTTTTCCACTGTGCGCCACTCGAGTAAACGAGGCTGCTGGAAAACCATTCCGACTCGACATCGATCGGCCGGCAGGTCAATTTGGACCTCGCCGGAATCCGTGCGGTCCAGCCCCGCCGCAAGATGCAATAGTGTCGTCTTGCCAATTCCAGACGGGCCTACAAGAGCCACCAACTCTCCCTCCGCAACTTCGAGCGAGAAGTTGTGGAGTATCTGCCGCACTCCCCCAGTGCGCGCCATACGGAACGATTTGGAGACGTTTTCGAAGATGATTCCACCACTCATACTGTCGCCACCCGACGCCAGCGTGTAATTCGACGTTCGAGAATCTGGAGCAATCCGTACTCGATCACCCCCATGACTGCTCCAAAGACGATAGTCCAGGCTAGGACTCCGGCAACATTCTGCTCACTGAACTCCTGGTTCAACTGGTAGCCAACTCCGCTCGACATTCCGAAGATCTCTACCAGCACGATCACCTTCCAGGCCAGGGAGAACCCCATCCGAAAACCGCTCAGAAGAAATGGCGCCATGGCCGGAAGCCACAAATGAAAGAGGCGATCAAGAGGCCGTATGTGAAATATGTGAGCCATTTCAATCAACGAGTAGTCCACCGCGCGTACACCCTGGATCACATTGACGGTAAGCGCCGGAGCTACACCAAGCCCCAGAGCGACTACCGGGGAACGCCAACTCACTCCAAACCAAATCACACAGAGTAACGCCCACACGAGTCCCGGGATCGTGAGTCCAAGAATGATGCCCGGGCGCAGAAACGCTTCCAGCAGCCGGCTACGGCCCGCAGCAATGCCAACAACAAGAGAAACAACAAAAGCCAGCGAGCAGCCAATTACAATCCGCTCCAGCGTAAGTCCAATTTGGACAAACGCGCCCTCCGTCACTGCCACTCGCCTAACTTCCAGCGCGATTTCAGATAACCCGGGTATGAGCATCGAGTGGAGGCTGCGCGCCATCACCTCCCATCCAATCGAGATGATCATAAGAAAGCTGATCGGAGGAAGAACGGAGCGCTGAAGCCAGCCAGCCCATTGCTGCCCGCGCCCATTTCCCAGAGATACTGGAACGCTGGTAGTGCCAGCGCGGCTTTCGAGCTTAGGGATCATACTGCTCAAGGTTTCTGCCTTTCTAAACTACTTCAATGATGGGGCGCGGTGATTTGCCGCGAAGTATTCCGTTTCGAATAGCTACATCAATCACCTTGTCCGCATCCGTACTAACCAGTGGCGACCACTCTGTTTGATATATCTCCGGAAGCCTCTTTATCAACAGTTCAATTGCCGTGCGATCACTGGAAGGAATTCCCATTTCCAGGTGTAGGTCGGCAAGAATTTGCGGTCGAGCCTGTATCTCCTGGTTTGCGGATAAGTAGAACTTTGAAAGCTTGCTAACTACGCCGCGATTCTGATCGAACCACTCACGCCGCGTGCCCTGCCCACCCAGAAACAGTGGACGAGCGCTATTGGTGCCCTGCCGCCATTGGTCTCGTACCTTAGCTATCTCTCTTGCTCCGCCTGCGATGAGGCGAGTGGAGACCGGCTCAATGGTGATGACCGCGTCAACATCGCCGCGCTCAAACAGCGCCAGATTTGCCGTCGGCGGCCCGAAGATAAATTCAAAGTCGTGCTTCAGATCCAGGCCAATCAGAGAGGCCGCGAGACGCGCCTGACGATAAGTCTCAGTCGTCTCAGGTTGCGTGGCGATCCGCTTACCTTTCAGATCTTGCGGCGATCGAAACGAACTGTTGCCTTTGACCAACCACGATCCATGGTTAATTAGGCCGGGAGCAAATATGGCAACATCGTGTCCGCGAAGCGCGGTTTCCACGCCTCCAATTGGGCCAAAGAATCCAATATCAATTGCTCCGGCAAGTAATTGCACCTGCGATTGACCGGGATCGCCGCCCAACCATTGCAAAGGAACTCCTCCCCCCGGCAGTGCATTTCTCTTCTCCAACAGATCGTGCCAGAGGGCTCCTGCAGTGCCAGTGTTTGGCTGCTCGATCTTGGTTCGTTGTGTTTGCGCAATTAAGCGTCGACTCAGCAGTGCGGACCCTGCCAGGAATGCCGCTGCGTGCCGCAGAAGGGACCGTCGCGAGAGCTCATGAAATTCAAATGAGTGATCAAACTCTTCGTTCATATGTGCTTGCGCCTTATGGAAGCCGCCTATGGAGCTGGCTTTGGATAGAGGAACTCAATCGCAAGACCACATGAAAGCTAAAGGTCTTTGGTCAAGAGCGCAATTGTGAGAGGGATTAGGTAGATACGATCGTATCTAGCGACAACGACAACAACAGCCACAGCGTGCTGAGCACGGGGCGATAGATCTCGGGATTTTCACGAATCGATCCATAATTGTTGGCTGACTGACATCACTGTACAACACTTCGGCGCTCAGATTCAAATCCGCGCGCGAGAATACTTCCGGTTCAAAGGTCGAGATCAATTCATTTTTCCCGAATCTCACTTATGCCGTATGTATCCCACTTTGCGGCAACACGATCCAGATCGCGCTTAGGTGGGACCGCCAGCGCCGGATACACATGCTTGCGTGTCGCATCAATACCCACTCGCGAACTTACCTGGTCCTTCGACAATACAGGCTTCCCGTTCACCAGCGGCTGCGAAGGATCAAGAGTAATTGGATCAGTGCCCCGCTGAATTGTTATGTCTTCTGCTGGCTGCATATGAAAGCTAAGTGCCCACTCCACCCAGAACGAGTCGCGTACATCGATATCGTGGTCAACGATGATCGTAGTCTTGCCAATCGCCTGCCCGAGCGACCAGGCACCCAGAATCGCCTTGAACGGTTGGAAACGATTGGTCTTCTTCAATGAAATAATCAGTCTTCCGGCCGCACCGCTACTCTCTGTAACGTACACATCGTGCACCGGCAATCCAAGATTGTTCTTCAGGTGACGCCTAACTTCCATCTCACGCCCAAGGCTCTTGATGCAGCTGGACTCACTCGGCGGCATCTGACTTAGGAACGCCTGGTAGATCGGATTGTTGCGGTGCGTAATGCAACTAACCTCGAACAGTGGATTGTTGCCTCCGGTGCCCATATATCCTGCGTATTCTCCGAACGGCCCCTCCTGCTCGCGCGCGCCACATTTGATTTTTCCTTCGATCACTATCTCCGCGGTTGCGGGTACAAGCAGATCCACTGTCTTGCATCGCACCACATCAACCGCCTTCCCTCGAATTCCGCCGGCAGCAGCCAACTCATCCACGCCATAAGGAAACGGACTTACCGACGTCAAACCGATCACTGGATCGGCTCCCAACACGATGGCAACTTCAGTGTCGTCACCTTTCGCCTCGTTCTTGTCGATGTGGTGATTCATATGACGGTTTGGATTGATCATGATGCCGGCTCGGCGCGGCCCCTTTACCTGCACCCGGTACGTACCCAGATTCGGAACACCTGTCTCTGGATCGCGAGTCACAATGAACGGTGAGCTATGGTATGGCCCTGGGTCCTGATCCACTGTCCAGATAGGTGCCGGCAGCATCTCCATATCGGCGTCGTCACCCATATGCACAACTTCCTGGCAGGCACCCTCTTCCACTAGTCGCGGCGTGATCGGGCTCTTGCCGCGTTCCCACGTCTCCCAAATGTGGTCAACGTCGGTATCCAGTGCAGTCGCGTAGATCTCTCGCGATCCCCCGAGAATACCTATAACCAGGGGAATACTACTCCCCTTGATGCGGTCAAACATCAGAGCTGGGCGCCTCTCTTGCTGAATGGTGCGGAATGCCTGACGGCACACTGCACTTATCTCCCAGTCCTTGTCCACCTCGGCAGTCACGTGACAAAGGAGTCCCTTGTCTTCAAGCCGCTGAAGATATTCGCGCAGATCTGCGTAAGCCATGATCTTTCTCCATTCACTACTCTTGTTTTCAAAGTCTTGTTACCGGTTCCTGGATCAAAGTTGAAGGCAATCGGTCCAGCCTCCGTCTATGCCATGTTTTATGGGACCACGAAGATCGAGCAATTGAGATACTCGCGCGTCGCACACGGGGCATGCTGAACCGAGCTCGGGTGTGATCGGAGCTCGCAGGCAGATGCCGCAGTAGATTAGCCCTGTTGACGCAGAAACCCAACCGAATCTAACGGTTGTTAGGTTCCGGCTAATCACAATTGTGTCAAGATGTTCTTTGTTCATGAGTTCCTCGATAATTCAACTGTCAATGAATTCGGTTAAGCACAAATGAAAAGGCCCACGAGCAATCGTGGGCCTTTCTCATCGCTACGCTTTCAAATCGAGTTCAGCGACAAAGCGCGGCATGCCCACATGCAGACGTACGTCTACAGGCTGGACAAGTCGCGATGACGCTCTCGGATCTCACAAGAGGAATACTAATACGAAGTTTCCCGTCACGCAACTCTGCAGCCGTTAAAGTTCTGCTACCAGAATGAGTGATTAGAGTAGCCGATTGGCACCGAATTGGAGGATGCCTCCAATAATCGGCACAATCAGGCCTTAGTGATTTGATGCGATTTTGAGAGTTTGCAGCTCTGGACGTGTCAGTTTGCAAGTTACCTTGAATGACTCGTACGTCAATTGCCTCCGAGTTTCATCTCGGCGTGGGCTGTTCGTCGAACGAAGAGGCCTGGTCGTAACGCTGCATCACTGAGCTTGCGATTGAAAATCAAGCCGCGTGAAGGCTAAAACGAAGATCCGTGTGCTCCATTTGTGCTCCGTTTGATTCGTGTAGAAACGGCTGTCTCGTAACCCCTGTATTCTCTATCGCCAGAACGAGATGCAGGAAACGCTATGTTCTTTGTTTCCAATTGACTGCCGTCTTCCCAAGCTGAATGTCGCCGGTTCGATCCCGGTCTCCCGCTCCAATCAAATGAACAACTTATAGGGGGCTTGTGCGCCAGAATCTTTGGCGTGCTCCGTTTGTGCTCCATTCAATTCAGGTCTCGGGTTAACTAATTGAAAACAAATGGGCAATGCGACTCCTGAAGTGCTCCATTCGATGATTGCACTTTCTGGCCGCATAAGACTTGAAGAATCATCCACTTGCGAGCTTGATTCGGTCGATGACTATCAGCGTGAGGTTGGAATGACGAGGACTCGCAGCTGGACAGAGACCCGAGGTGGTGGGAACGCACCCATAGCCCTGAAGCGAATCGAAGCTCGACGCGGCTCAAAGCAGGGTCGAGCAATCACAACGATATCTTTGGAAGCGCCCGCAACTGCAATCTTGCGCTGAAATGATGACAACTTCATCGAAAACCGACAACCTTGTTTGCACCATGCAGCTGATTAGGTGTGTGGAGGGATTCCATAATCCTTTCGGCAATTGCTTCTCTTGCTCCTGCAACGAATCTGCTTGAGTCCCAGCCAGCGGCCCCGCCCCAACCTCAGGAAAGTCATTCCAGGCTTCCCTCCCGACCGACACCGTTTCTCGCAGCCCTGCAGACCAGGAGGGTGCGCAAGCCGGAGATATGGACCACGACGGTGACTCGCACTAACCGATTGACGGATCGTCTTCCGATTCTGAAATGAGAATCCCGCGTGACAACGAGCAGACAACATGCCCGTTCTGCGCGGGATTTCTTGTTGGTCACTGCACTTCTTAAGTTGATAGCCTTCTTCGGCCGCAACAGAGATGACGTACCGGCAGCGCAAAGAAGACCTCTGGCTTTGAGCTCGCGAACGGAATAGGCCCTACCGACCGCGAATGTAGGTGCGTTGTAGAAACGCCCTTTGGCAGTGCGGATGAGACAACACTCCCGTTACCAGCTATCTTTTTTCTGTTGCTGCTTCGACCACAAGAAGTCAGCGATGCGATTGATGTCTTCGTCGCTCAGAACCTTCTTCCACGACGGCATGTAGAGCGGCGGTGTGGGTCCGGCTGTGTTCTCAAGCGGCGGTGTTCTGCCATTGCGAATCACCGCAATCACTTCGTCCTTTGTGTAGTCGTCAGACAAGTGCAGGAGCGAGGGAACTTCGCCGCCCTGCGCATTCGGATTGGGGACACCACCCTGCAACTCCGTGCCGTGGCAACCCACGCAGCCAAAGCGGGCAAAGTCCTGCTTGCCTGCTTCGATGGCAATGTCTTCAGGCCTTAAGGCACGCGTCCTGTGAGACAGGATCAACTGCACATCATCGGGCGTTGCCGACTGCAGGTACGCGATCAAAGCTTTGCGTGCGTTGGGCTCCAGATCGTAGGCAGGCATGGAACTGCCGGGGTAGACAAGCTCAGGGTTGACGAGTTGTTCGTCGAGCCACTCGATGGAGTGTTTGGAGGTAACACCAAAGAGATCGGGGCCGGTCTTTGCACCCACTCCGCCCACGTTGTGGCAGGTGATGCAGTTCTTCTCTTCGAACAAGGTTCGCCCATACTCGGGACCGGGAATCACGCGAACACTTGCGTAGTAGCTTCCCATCTCTTCGCTGGTGAGCGAGAGCATGTAATAGGTGAGTGCCCTTGCCTGTTCGCGAGTGAAATGGAAGTCGGGCATCGCCGATCCGGCAGAGACGGCGCTGGGCGTCAGGAAGTGCTTTTCAAGCCATTCCGGTGCTCGATGGTTGGCGCCTTCTGCTGTCAGGTCGGGACCGATGCTACCTCCCACTCCATTCAGCTTGTGGCAGCCGCGGCAGCCCTGTGTCTCAAACAGGCGGCGGCCTTCGGTCAGTTCAGGCACTCCGGGTACGTCGCCTTCCTTGTGGCAGCGGCCGCAGGAAGCTCGGATGTAGTCTTTGCTCAATAGCGGATTGGGCCAGAAGTCAACCTTGCCGTGAGCGGCATCTTTATCGGTCGCAAGTCCCTGACCGCCATGGCAGATGGTGCAGCCAAATCTTGA
>Ga0302319_10009861_pt1 | contig 18283 bp, 17 predicted proteins | sample Bog_T0_2_FD_203319 | JGI IMG/M metagenome (GOLD analysis project Ga0302319, IMG submission 203319) | Peat permafrost microbial communities from Stordalen Mire near Abisko, Sweden - Bog_T0_2 | ecosystem: Environmental > Terrestrial > Soil > Wetlands > Peat | place: Sweden: Abisko, Stordalen Mire...
GCCCCCCCCCCCCCCCCCCCCCCCCCCCCCCCCCCCCCCCCCCCCCCCCGCCCCCGCCCCCGGGGCGGCCCCCCCCCCCGGCCGGTTCTGCGGCGGACGCCAGGGCCGCCGGGCCCTGGCCCTGGCTGTCCAGGGGGGGCGCGGCCGCGGATCCGGGGAATCCGAGCACGGAAGGGGCGAGCAAAAGCGCGGCGAGCAGGCCTGCCTTGTTCATGCCGCCATGGCCTGGCGCACCGCGCGCGCCCAGCCGGCCATGGCCTGGTCCCGGAAGGCCTTGCCGCGGGCGGGCCTGAAACGGCGGCCGATCCTGGCGCCGCGGCCGGCGCGGCCGGCATTGAGAATGCCCGACCCCAGGCCGGCCAGAAGGGCGGCCCCAAGCGCCGTGGTTTCCACCTGGGCCGGCCGTTCCACCACGGCGCCCAGCAGGTCGGCCTGCAGCTGCATCAGCCAGCTGTTGCCGCTGGCGCCGCCGTCGACCCGCAGGCGGCGGATCCTCAGGCCGGCGTCGGCCTCCATGGCCCGCACCAGCTCGGCGCTCTGGAAAGCCATGCTTTCAACGGCGGCCCGCACCACGTGGGGGCCGGTGCTGCCGCGGGTCAGCCCGGTCAGGGTCCCGCGGGCCGAGCTGTCCCAGTGCGGCGCTCCCAGGCCGACGAAGGCCGGCACGAGATGGACTCCGCCGTTGTCCGGGAGGGAGCGGCAGACGGCCTCGGTCTGCGCCGCGTCCTGCACCAGGCCCAGCTGGTCGCGGACCCACTGCACCGCTGCGCCGCCGATGAAGGCCGCGCCCTCGAGCGCGAAGACGGGCCCGCCGTCCGGGCCGCAGGCCAGCGTGGTGAGCAGCCCGCTGCGCGACAGGCGGTGCCTGCCCCCGAGGTTCATCAGCAGGAAGCAGCCCGTGCCGTAGGTGTTCTTCATCTGGCCGGCGCGGGTGCATCCCTGGCCGAACAGGGCGGCCTGCTGGTCGCCGGCGATCCCCGTGACCGGGATGCCCGGGCCGCAGAAGGAGGAGGCGTCCGTGGCCCCGTAGCGCCAGGCCGAGGGGCGTGCCTGGGGGAGCAGCGAGGCCGGGACCCCGAAGAGTTCCAGCAGCGCCGGGTCCCAGCGGCGGCGGCGGATGTCGAACAGCAGGGTGCGGCTGGCGTTGGTGTAGTCCGTGGCGTGCACGGCGCCGCCCGTGAGGCGGTACAGGAGGTAGGAATCCATGGTGCCCAGGGCGGCCGAGTTCCGCGCCGCCGCGGCGCGTGCGCCGGGGACGTGACGCAGCAGCCATTCCGCCTTGGTGGCGCTGAAGTACGCGTCCAGGACCAGGCCCGTCCTGCGCCGGACGCGCGGCCCCCACCCTTCGGCCTCGAGCTGGGCGCAGCGCGCGGCGGTCCTGCGGCACTGCCACACGATGGCCCGGTGCAGGGGGCGGGCGGTGGCGCGGTCCCACAGCAGCACAGTCTCGCGCTGGTTGGTGATGCCCAGGGCGCCGGCGTATTTGGCGACGGTCCCGGGGCGGATGCCTGCGGACTTCAGCGCCGCCCGGCCGGTGGCCTGGACATTGTCCCAGATCTCGGCGGCGTCATGCTCCACCCAGCCCGGCCGGGGGAAATGCTGGGCGTGTTCGCGGTACGCGGATCCCTTCACGGTCCCGTCCGGGCCGAAGACATAGGTGCGGGTGCCGGTCGTTCCCTGGTCCACGGCGATGAGCAGGCTGGGTCGCGCCATCCGTCGGTCCAAAAGTCAGCGGTTCATCTGGCGCTGGATGTAATCCTGAATGCGCATGAAGGCGGAATCGGTGATCAGCAGGAACATCAGGCCCATCTGGACCCGGCCGGATTCCATTTGGGTCCACACCACCTGGGCCACGGCGCGCACCAGGGGCTGCCCGTCCTTGAGGTCGAATTCGACCACCACGTCGGCGCCCTTGGCGTAGGCCTGCTCGGCGTCGATCTCAAGATCGCCGCCGGCGGAAAGTCCGCCGAGCGAGAGGTTGACCGAGGCCAGGTGGGTGACATGGGTGCCGGACTTGACCAGGTGCAGCTGCGGGATCGGCGGGTCGGGCCTGCCCAGGGAGGACGCCAGCAGCGGCAGCTCCGAGGGGTCGAGCAGGCGCGAACGGACCTCGATGGCCGTGTTCGCCCGCGGATGAAAGCGCCGATCGTCCTCGCCTGCCATGGTCCCTCGCGTTCCCTGGTTATCAGCCGTTCTGCGGCCCCGCTCCCGCCCCGTCGGCGGGGGTCCCGGCGGCGGCGGCCTCGGCGGCCTCCTCCTCGGTAAGCTCTTCGACATCGTCCCCGCTCGTGCCCAGGCGCTTTTCGAGCTCGAGCTCCTCCTGCTCGCGGGCTTCGGCGCGCTCGCGTTGGCGGCGCCATTCCCTCAGCCGGCGCATGCCCGACACCGAGCCGAAGGCCAGGGCGGCGGCCAGGAAGGCCGTGCCCACGATCCAGGCGCCCACCGGGGCCGAGCCGCGCTGGGATCCGCCGGCGGGGCCGGGATGCCCGAACACGCCCTCCACCACGAGGGCATTGAGGTCCTCGACAGCGACCTTGTCGCCGGGCTGCCGGAACTCGAGCCCTCGCTCCGGCAGGAACGTGAGGCCCTGGGCCAGCTGCGCCGCGGCCACGGTCCAGCCCTGCATGCTGTCCGAGGGCCCGGTCAGGTCGATCTTCAGCACGCCGGCCCTGCCCGGAAGGCGCAGGCGCCAGGCGAAGCGCTCCTCGCCGTTCTGCGAGCGGATCTCGCCGAAGAGCAGGCGGTGCGCGCCCAGCTCGTAGGCTGGGGCCTGGCTCCAGCCCGTGACCGTGATCTCCTCCTGGCCGGACAGGCGGCGCCTTGCGTTCTCAGCCTCGGAGGCCTGCTGCACCCGAGCCAGCAGGGCCAAGGGCTCCTCGAGCCCGGATGCGTCGTTCACCGAACCTAGGGGCTCGAACTGCAGCCGCAGCTCCGGCGCGCCGCCGGGACCCCTGGCCACGCCCAGGTCCCAGTTTCCGGCCCGGCGTTCGCCGTCCCCGAAATAGGCATGCAGCTGGTCGCGGGGAATGAAGGTCCACTGCTCGGGAAGTGACAGAAAGGCCTCGGCGCCCAGCGTGACGCCGGCCGGGCCTTCCAGCGCCGTCCACACGCCCTGAAAGGCCGCCGGCGCAGCGGCGGGCGCGGGGGTGGGGGCCTCGGCCGCCGCCGTGGGCGTGGCCGCCATGGCGTCCGCCCCGGAGCCCGCAGCCGCGGATGTTCCCGCCGGAGCCGCGGCGCCGGCCCCGGCGTCGGAGCCGGCCGGGGCCGGGTCGTCCGCCCGGGCCGCGGGGGCGGCGAGGGCCAGCAGGAAGGCCAGGGCCAGGGCGGGGCGCAGGCTCACCCTTTCCTCTCGGGCGCCTTGGGGGCCTGCACGCGTATGTGCACTTCCTCGAGCTGCTTGGGGGTGACCTCGCCGGGGGCTCCCATCAGCAGGTCCTCTGCGCTGGCGTTCATGGGGAAGGCGATCACCTCGCGCAGGTTCGGCTGGTCGGCGAGCAGCATGACGATGCGGTCCACGCCGGGCGCGATGCCTCCGTGGGGGGGCGCGCCGAAGCGGAAGGCGTTGAGCATGCCCCCGAACTTCTTCTCAACGACCTCAGGCCCGTAGCCCGCCAGGGCGAAGGCCTTGAGCATGATGTCCGGCCGGTGGTTTCGGATGGCGCCGGAGCTCAGCTCGATGCCGTTGCACACGATGTCGTACTGGTAGGCCAGGATGTCGAGGGGATCCATGCCCTGCAGCGCCTCCATGCCGCCCTGGGGCATGCTGAAGGGGTTGTGGCTGAACTCCACCGCCCCCGTGTCCGGGTTGCGGTCGTACATCGGGAAATCGACGATCCAGCAGAAGCGGAAATCGCCGGGCTGCACGAGCTTCAGCTCAGCCCCGAGGCGGGTGCGCAGCGCGTGGCACCAGGAGGCGGCGTTGCCCTTCTCGCCCACGACGAAGAACACCACGCTGTCCGCGGGCTGCAGGCCCGGGGTGGACTTCAGCGCGGCCTGCTGGCCGGCGTCCATGAACTTCAGCAACGGGCCCTTGGCTTCGCCGTCCTTGAACGTGACGTAGCCCAGGCCGGGCGCGCCCTGGCGCTTCATGAAGTCCTCGGCTTCCTGGAAGAACTTGCGCGACTGGGCCGCGGCGCCGTTGACCACCAGCAGGCGTCCGACCCCGCCGTCCCGGACGGCCTCCTGGAAGGGCGCCAGCGACATGGCGCCGACGAAGGCGGTCGCGTCCTGGAACACCAGGGGGTTGCGCAGGTCCGGCTTGTCGGTGCCGTACTGCAGCAGGGCCTGGCGGTAGGGGATGCGCGGGAAGGGCGCCTGGGTCACGGTCCAGGGCTTCGCGCCGGCGCCCTCGGCCTCGCCGCCGCCCGCCGTGAAGCGGTTGGGGGCCCAGGCGAACTCTTCGAACAGGGGAATCAGCAGGCGCTCGAGGGTGGCGAAGATGTCCTCCTGCGTGACGAAGCTGGCCTCGATGTCGAGCTGGTAGAACTCGCCGGGGGAGCGGTCTGCGCGGGCGTCCTCATCCCTGAAGCAGGGCGCGATCTGGAAGTAGCGGTCAAAGCCCGACACCATGAGCAGCTGCTTGAACTGCTGGGGCGCCTGCGGCAGGGCGTAGAAGCGGCCGGGGTGCAGGCGCGACGGGACGATGAAATCCCGGGCCCCCTCCGGCGAGCTGGCCGTCAGGATGGGGGTCTGGAACTCCGTGAAGCCGAGCTCGGTCATGCGGCGCCGCATGCTGCTGATGACGCGCGCGCGCAGCAGCACGTTGGCGTGCAGCTGGTCCCGGCGCAGGTCCAGAAAGCGGTACGACAGGCGGATCGACTCGTCGACGGGATTGGGGTCGGCCACCTGGAAGGGCAGGGTCTCGGCCGCGGACTCGAGGGTGAAGCTGGCGGCGTGGACCTCGATGGCCCCCGTGGCGATCTTGGCGTTGACCGTCTCGCTGCCGCGGGCCACCACCGCGCCGGTCACCGTGACCACGCTTTCGGGCTTGAGGTGGGCGGCTTCCTTGAAGAAGGCCTGATCGGGCCCGATCACGACCTGGGTCACCCCGTAATGGTCGCGCAGGTCAAGGAACAGCAGGTGCCCGTGGTCGCGCTTGCGGTGGACCCAGCCCGAGAGGCGGACCTGGGCGCCCAGATGGTCCGTGCGGAGCTCGCCGCAGGTGTGGGTTCGGTAGGGGTGCAAAACGGCCTTCCTTTCGTCAGTGCTTTTCGCGCTGGTCGGGGTGGTCATGCTCCACGGTGGACGCCAGGGAGCGTTGAAGGGTGCTGCGTTCCGGGGCCGGTGCAGAGGCCGGTGCGGGGGCGGGCGCGGCATCGTGGGGCCCGGCCGGTGCCGCAGGCGCCAAGGCCGTTTCGGATGCTGCCCGAGGCGCTGCGGGGGCGGCGTTGGCCGGCGCTTCCCCGGCGGCCTCTCCGGCCGGCGGCTGGCCCGCGTCCCCGGCGGAAGCGGGCTGGCTCGCCCGGCGGGCCTCGACCCAGGCCTCCCAGGTCGGCGTCTCGGCCGGCGGCTCGGCCGGCTGCACGAAGATGGCCATGTTGGCGAGCCGACCATCCGTGTCCCGGGCCATGCCGCAGCGCAGGCTGGCGTAGAAGTGGCCTCCCCGCGAGGTGCTCAGCCAGGCCGCCGTGACGCCCTCGCCGTTGAGCTCCCTCAGGGCCTGGCGCAGGGGCTCCAGCAGCCGGAGGTCCTTGAGGGTTCGGTCGAGCAGGGCCGTCCGGCGGGTCCCGAAGAGCTCCTCGGCGCGCGTGTTGAACCCCCTCAGCAGGCCGTCCCCGTCCACCACCAGCGCCGGGACCGGCACGGCATCGAAGGCGCTGTTGATGAAGCGGACCCTGGCCTTGAGCTCGGTGGCGGCGCTGCTGAGCTTGCGCGAAAGGGTCTGGTTGTCGGCGTCCAGCGCCTCGCTGATGTCCTCATGGAACACGGACTCGCCCAGGACGATGCTGGCGTGCAGGCTGGCGAGCATGATGACAGGCAGGTCCAGCAGCTGGCGCAGGTCGGGGAACGCGAAGCCGTCCGGCCCCTGGACCTTGAAGGCCAGGTAGACCAGCATGGCCACCCCGCTGACCAGCAGCGCGAGGCTCATGCGGCGCACCAGGGCGGTGATGAAGATCGAAAGGAAGAGGGCCGAGAGCAGGCCGGGCGAGACCTGGTCCGTCAGCAGGACGGCAAGCACGATGAAGGCCAGGTCCAGCATGAAGACGATGGTGTAGAACTGCATGCCCGCCATGAAGCGGGGGCTGAGCCGCCACAGGGCGAGCTGGGTGAGCAGGAAGGCGGCCACCAGGCCGGCGCCGGCCCAGTCCGCCTCGCCCCGGCCCCAGTGGACCGCCACGCTTGCGGCGATCCACAGGCAGAGCATCCAGCGCAGGCGCAGAAAAAGCAGGTTGTCGCCTGCCGATCTCGGCTTGCCGAAGAGGCTCGTCACGGCGGCGGCCACGGCTCAATCCCAGCCGATCGCGATGCCGACGCCCATGACCACGAAGGACCCCACGATGAGCGCCGGGGCCGCGGTCATGCTGCCCTGGCCCAGCAGCACGAAGCCGAGGGCCTCCGTCGCCACTCCGGCCAGGGTCACCATCAGACCAGCGCGCCGCGGGGGCGCCTTTTTCACGGCCTGCGTCGCCATGCTATGCCCCCGTGATCCGTTCCAGGCCGCCGAGGTAGGGCTGCAGCGCCCTGGGGACCGCGATGCTTCCGTCGGCGAGCTGGTTGTTCTCGAGGATCGCGGGCAGCACGCGGCTGGTGGCGAGGCCGGATCCGTTGAGCGTGTGCAGGAGCTCCTTGCGGCCGTCGCGGCGCTTCACCTTGATGTTGGCGCGCCGGGCCTGGAAGTCCGTGAAATTGCTGCAGCTGCTGCATTCCCACCAGCGCTTCTCCTGGCCGGCGGAGTAGACCTCGAGGTCGTAGCACTTGGCCGCCCCGAAGCCCATGTCTCCGGCGCAAAGCAGCATGCGCCGGTAGGGCAGCTCAAGGGCCTCAAGGACGGCCTCGGCGTCGGCCGTCAGCTTCTCGTGCTCGGCGAAGCTCTCCTCGGGCAGCACGAACTTCACCAGCTCCACCTTGTTGAACTGGTGCTGGCGCACCATGCCCTTGGTGTCCTTGCCGTAGCTGCCCGCCTCGGCCCTGAAGCAGGGGGTGTAGGCGGTGTACTTCAACGGCAGCACCGCCTCGTCCAGGGTCTCGTCGCGGTGAAGGTTGGTCAGGGGCACTTCGGCCGTGGGGATCAGGTACAGGGCCGGCTCGCCCCGCAGGCGGAACAGGTCCTCCTCGAACTTCGGCAGCTGGCCCGTGCCGTAGAGGGTGTCCGCGTTGACCAGGAGCGGGGTCCAGAATTCTGTGTACCCGTGGCGCTGCGTCTGCAGGTCCAGCATGAACTGCACCAGGGCGCGCTCGATGCGGGCGCCCAGGCCGCGGTAGACCGTGAAGCGGGCCCCAGAGATCTTGGTGGCCCGGGCCCAGTCGAGGATCCCCAGGGCCTCGCCCAGCTCCCAGTGCGGCTTGGGGGTGAAGGCGAATTCTGGGACGCGCCCCCAGGACTTCACCGCGACGTTGCCCTCTGGCCCCAGCCCGTCGGGGACGCTGGAGTGGGGCAGGTTCGGGGTGCGCTTCAGGGCGTCGAAGAGCCGCTCGTCCAGGGCGGCGGCGCGCGCTTCGGCGGCGGCCCCCTGTTCGCCCAGGAGGCGCACGCGGTCCATGAGCTCGCCCGCGTCCTCGCCGGCCTTCTTCAGCTCGCCGATTTTGCGGGACAGCTCGTTCTTGGCCTGCTTCAGCTTCTCGGATTCGGTGATGGCGGCGCGGCGCTCGGCGTCGGCGCCCTCGAAGGCGGCCACGTCGAGGTCAAAGCCGCGCCGCTTCAGCTGGGCGGCCACGGAGGGCAGGTTTTCGCGGACGTGCTTAAGATCGAGCATGGCTCACATGACCCACTGCTGCAGCTTGCTCTTGTTCAGGATCTCGATCTCGCGGTCCTTCAGCAGGATCGCCTCATCCTTGACGAACTCGTTGAGCAGCTTGGTTGTCGTTTCGCGCGCCAGGCCGGCCAGGTCGGCCAGCTCCTGGTGCGTCAGGCGCACGCCCACCTTGGCGTTGTCGTCGCCCTCTCCGCCGAATTCCTGGCTGAGCTGGAGCAGGATGTCCGCGATCTTGGCGCGGCTGTTGCCCAGGGCAAGGTTCTTGATCTGCCGGTCCGCCTGGATCAGGCGGTCGATCAGGGTGCGGATGATGTGCAGGCTGATGGTCGGGCTCTTCTCGACCAGGCCCTGGAAGTCCTCGCGCTTGATGGCGGCCGTCTTGGTGTCGGTGAGGGTCTCCGCGTTGGCGCTGCGGGCCTCGTCGGACAGCACGCTCATCTCGCCGAAGATCTCGCCGGCCGAGAGCAGGGCCAGGGTCTTCACCCTCCCGTCGGCCGCCTCCTTGCTGATCTTCACCACCCCGGTCTGAATGATGTACAGAAGGTCCCCGGCCGTGCCTTCCTCGAACACGACCTGGTACTTGGGGAACTCCTTGACCGTGAAGAGCTTGGCGACCTTGTCCAGCTCCTTGGCGGGCAGGTCCTTGAACAGGATGACTTCCTTCAGGAAGTCCTTGAGATCCGCCATCGCGTCCCCTCCCGGGGCTTAGACGTCCAGGTTTGAGACTTCCTGGGCGTGCGTCTGAATGAAGATGCGCCGCGGCTCCACCGCGTCGCCCATGAGCACCGTGAAGATGCGGTCCGTCTCGACGGCGTCCTCGAGCTTCACCTGCAGCAGGGAGCGCCGGGCCGGGTCCATGGTGGTCTCCCACAGCTGGGACGGGTTCATCTCGCCGAGGCCCTTGTAGCGATTGATCGTGGTGCCGGCCTTGCCGAGCTCCTTGACCTTCTCGACGACGTCGCGGACGTGGTAGCAGTCGATGGTCCGCTTGTCCGTGAGGATCTGGAACAGGGCCTTGCGGCGCTTGGGGTCCTCTTCGGCGTCGGCGAGGTGCTCCTCGCTGAGGATCTCCTCCAGCGGCAGCCCCTTCTTGGTGAGGCGGACGACCAGATCCTCCATCTCGCGCAGCTCGCCCAGGTCGCTGAGGGCGGTGACGTCCACAGTGACCGTGGTGCGGCCGTCCTCGGCGGGCTTGAGGAACTCGCCCTGGAAGCGGTCGTCCTCGTCCTCCTTCTTCTTGCCCGCGGCGCCGGCCTTTCGCTGGCGCTCGGCCTCGGCCTCGGCGTCCTTCTCGGTCGCGCACAGCACGCGGCCCAGGGGCCCGAAGACGAGGTGGCTGGGCTTGACCTTTGCCTCGAGGTAGGCGTCCAGGTCCATCATGCGGCGCAGCCGCGGCAGGATGCGGTCCAGGTCCGCCAGGTCCTTGATCAGGTCGCGGAAGCGCGCCGAATCGAAGGTGGCGTCGGCCTTGCCGCCCTTGAGGCGCACGAGCTTGGCGTCGTCGGTGCCCTCCTCGATCAGCAGGGCGTCCATCTGCTTCTCGTCCTTGACGTAGAACTCTGTCTTGCCGCGCTTGACCTTGAACAGGGGCGGCTGGGCGATGTACAGGTAGCCCTTCTCCAGCAGCATCGGCATGTGGCGGTAGAAGAAGGTCAGCAGCAGCGTGCGTATGTGGCTGCCGTCCACGTCGGCGTCGGTCATGATGATGATCTTGTGGTAGCGGGCCTTCTCGATGTCGAACTCGCCGCCGATCCCGCAGCCCATGGCCGTGATCATGGCCCTGATCTCCTCGTTTCCGAAGAGCTTGTCGAGGCGGGCCTTCTCCACGTTCAGGATCTTGCCGCGCAGCGGCAGGATCGCCTGGAACTTGCGGTCGCGGCCCTGCTTGGCCGAGCCGCCGGCGGAGTCGCCCTCGACCAGGTAGACTTCGCACAGCGAGGCGTCACGCTCGCTGCAGTCGGCCAGCTTGCCGGGCAGGCTCATGCCGTCCAGGACGCCCTTGCGCCGGGTCAGTTCCCGGGCCTTGCGGGCGGCTTCGCGGGCCTCGAGGGCGTTGACGGCCTTGGACATGAGCCGCTTGGCCAGCGCCGTGTTCTGCTCGAAGAAGGCCGAGAGGAAGTCGTAGGTCACGCCCTGGACGATGTCCTTGACCTCGGGGTTGACCAGCTTGCCCTTGGTCTGGCTGTCGAACTGGGGCTCGGGCACCTTGCAGCTGATGACCGCGATGAGCCCTTCGCGGACGTCGTCGCTCTCGAGGGACTGGTCCGCCTTCTTCAGCAGTCCCGCGTCCTTGGCGAACTTGTTGGCGGCGCGGGTGAGCGCGCTCTTGAAGCCCACCAGGTGCGAGCCGCCGTCGCGGGTGTTGATGTTGTTGACGAAGCAGAAGATGTTTTCGGCGTAGCCGTCGTTGTACTGCATGGCGATCTCGACGGTGACCCCGTCCTTCTGCTTCTCGAAGGCCACCGGCGTGGCGTGCAGGGGCTCCTTGGTCTTGTTGAGGAACTTCACGAAGGCCGAGATGCCGCCCTCGAAATGGAACTCGTGCTCCTTGGCCTCCTTGCCCCGCTCGTCGCGGAAGCGCACCGTCAGGCCCTTGTTCAGGAAGCTGATCTCGCGCAGCCGGGTGACGACCGTGTCGTGGTTGAACTCGGTGACGCTGAAGATGGTCTTGTCGGGCTTGAAGGTGACCTTGGTGCCCGTCTTCTTGGCCTCGCCGATGGCCTTGACGTCAGCCTTGGCCGCGCCCCGCTCATACTTCTGGAAGTACACCTTGCCGTCGCGGCGCACCTCGACCTCGAGCCACTCGCTCAGGGCGTTGACCACGCTCACGCCGACGCCGTGCAGGCCGCCGGACACCTGGTAGCTGTCCTTGTCGAATTTTCCGCCGGCGTGCAGGACGGTCATGACGACCTCCAGCGCGCTCTTCTTCATCTTGGTCTGTACGTCCACCGGAATGCCGCGGCCGTTGTCCGTCACCGAACAGGAGCCGTCGGCGTGGAGGGTGACCTCGATGCGGTCGCAGTGGCCTCCCATGGCCTCGTCCACCGAATTGTCGACGACCTCCCAGATCATGTGGTGCAGGCCGTATTCGTTGGTCGGGCCGATGTACATGCCGGGGCGCTTGCGCACCGCCTCGAGGCCCTCCAGGACCGTGATGTTGTCGGCGGAGTACTCGTCCGGGTTCCTCTTCTTCACGTCGTCTTTTTCTTTGGCCATAGGTGGTCAGGGACCCCAGGACATAAGGACAGCGTCCCCGCGATGACGGGGCGCTCTTGGGCGGCGGGCGGTGTTAGCGCCCGCCCAGGCGGTGCTTGATCTTCTCTTCGATGATGTAGTTCTCGATGCGCGTCAGGTCGTCCTTGTTCACGGCGATGATGGTCAGGCCGCTCTTGTAGATGCTCATGGTCTTGTCGACGATGCGCCCATCCTTGCTGTCGGAGCGCACGACCTGGGCCAGCACGCGCAGTGGGCGCGGCAGGTTGGGCATGGTGATGTCGCAGACGACCATGGTTCCGAGGGCCAGGGGCTGCTCGCTCACCAGGGCCAGACCGCCCTGGCTGATGTTCTCGGTCACCCCCGCCAGCATGGTGGTGGGGCGCGACGAAGCCGCCAGCTTGTCGAGGGTGGTGTCCTTGTAGGCCGCCTCGGTCTGCAGTTGTTCGGCGTAGGCATTGTCAACGACGTAGAACTTGATCTGCAGCTGGGACACGATACGCTCGAATTTCCTCTGTTCAATGGTGCCGCGAATCGGCAACATCGTCCCCTCCGGGGTCCGCCATCCATCTGGCCTGCCTGCCCCGGATCATTCGTCCGTGGCTCCAGCCAGCATCTTCTGGTAATAGGCCGACAGCCCCGCGGATTTGTAACGGAGCCCATTGCCTTCATCCACCCAGTCGTCCCTCTGCAGGGCGACCGCCTTGCCCAGGTCGGCCAGGGTCCGGGGCCTGTCCCCGAGCTCCTGGCGGTAGAGCCCGGCGCTGAACCAGGCCGCCGCCTGCCGTCCCTGGGGCAGCTTTGGCGCCAAGGCCTCGGCGCGTTCCAGGGCCTGCTCTGCCTCCCGGCGCGTGGCGCCTGGGACGCCCCGGCTGCAGCCGTCCAGATCGGCCTTGGCGAGGGCCAGCGTGTCCCTTGTGTCCAGGCCGGCGACGGCCTCCAGTTGCGAGGCTTTGCGCAGCAAGGGCAGGGCTTCGGCGATGCGGCCCTGTTCCAGCCGTATCGTGCCCAGCACGCCCCAGGCTTCCCGCCGCGGCAGGCTGCCTGAAAGCTCCTTTTCGGCGGCGCGCTCCGCGTCCCTTGAATCCCTGCGCTGGGCGAGGAACTGGGCGAGGGGCAGCCCCAAGGGTAACAGGAACAGCAGCGCCGCCAGGATGGCCCAGGGGCGCGTGAGGCCCTGCTTGGCCGGGCTCATGCCGGGGATTCCCCGTAATACCACCTATCGTCCGCCAAAAACGCGCCTATAGCAAAGAGTTCCATAGTGTAAAAAGAACGGGCGGCAGCTGTAAATCCCCCTCGCGGTGAGCTGCATCACCCGCTTTTGACCGCGAAATTCCGCCGATTTCCAGCTAGCATGGCCCCATGAACATGAAGACCTTGCTGCTCCGCCCAGTCCCGCTGCTCCTGAGCCTGCTTCTGCTGGCCCTGGCGCCCCTTTGCCTGCGCGCGTCCCAGGCGCCGTCCGGGGCGGACCCGGCTGCGCGCTCTGAGGACGCGGACATCCTGTTCGAGCCCACCACCCAGATTCCAGCCCAGGGCGGACCCGGCGTCCGGGAAGCTTTTTTTTCGGGCGGCTCCGGGCTGCTGTCCGGGGGCATCGGCACCCTAGCCGTGGGCGACGGAGTCGGCTTGGGGGTGGGGGGCTATTCCCTGGCCTCAGAATATGCCCCTCTGCACAACGGCATCCGGCACGACTTCGGCTATTCCTATGGCGGCCTTCTGGTGGATTATTCCGCCTCCCCCAGACACCTGCTTTATTTCAATGCATCGGTCATGGTGGGGCCGGCCCAGGGCTGGTCGGTCGCGAGAACCACCGGTGCGGACCGAGTTTATGTCAATTTCGCCCAGATCGAACCCGGAATCAGCGTCATGCTCAACGTCACCCATGAACTGCGTGTGGGGGTGGGCGCCAGCTGGCGCTATTGCGCCGGAGCGGACCTGAATGGATTGCTGGGTTCGGATCTTTCCGGCGGCGCCATTTCCCTGATTTTGATGTACGGCAAGATTTGAATCAGGCCTGATCCTTTTCCAAGACCGGGTAATTTCGCGCTATGAAATCCCTGGCTGCGGCCTTGTCCGCCAGCCTGCCCTCCAATTGCTCGTCCTCCACGGCGTTGAGCATCTCCTTGAAGCGCGGTCCGGGCACATGGCCCCAAGCGATCAGGTCCGCCCCGTCCACAAGGGGCTCAGGCCGCAGTCCCGCGGCCTGGTCCGCGGCGGCGAATTCGGCCTGCCTGGCCCGGGCATAGTCGTACAGCTCCAGGCTGCCGTGGCTGCCCAGGCAATCGGCCTTGTGCAGCGCCAGCAGATCCTCGATGTCGTCCCGCCGAAGCAGGCGCTTGAGCGTGGATAACCGCATCTGCCGGATCGGATCCAGGCGCAGGTGGTCGGCCACCAGCGCGCAGGCCGCGTCCGTCACCTCCCGTCCCAGCTTCATCCGTTCCAGGACCGCAGCGGCGACCGCCGCCCCCTGGGCCTCGTGCCCATGGAAGCGCAGGCGGTCCGTGTTGGTCAGCGTCCCGGGCTTCGCCACGTCGTGCAGCAGGCCGGCCCAGGCCAGCGCCTTCGAAGGCGTCCCCTGGTCCGCCACCGCCTGCACCACGCGCAGGGTGTGCTCCCAGACGTCCCCCTCCGGGTGAAATTCAGGCGGCTGGGGGCAGCCTTTGAGCGCGTCGAGCTCAGGCAGCAGCGCCGCCAGCAGCCCGGCCTCGTCCAGAAGCTCGAGGCCCTTGCGGGGCTTCCGGGACTGCAGGGTCTTGGTCAGCTCGGCGGCGATACGCTCCCAGGCGAGCTCGGCGATGGCCGGGGAATACTCCTGGGCTGCGGCCCAGGTCTCGCGGTCGATGGTGAAGCCGAGCTGGCAGGCGAAGCGGACGCAGCGCAGGACCCGCAGGCGGTCCTCGGCGAAGCGCCGGCGGGGGTCCCCGATGGCGCGCAGCAGGCCGACGCGCAGGTCGATCTGGCCGCCCACAAAATCGAGCACCTCGTCGCTGTCCGGGTCGTAGAAGAGGCCGTTGACGGTGAAGTCGCGCCGCTGGGCGTCCTCCTCGGGGCTGGCGAAGCGGACCGCCGAAGGGTGCCGGCCGTCGAGGTAGGGGCCGTCGCTGCGGAAGGTGGCCACCTCGTAGGGCACGCCCTGGTGCAGAACCAGCACGACGCCGAAGGCCGCCCCGACGGGCTCGGTCACCGGAAAGGCCTGCTGCACCTGGTCGGGCAGCGCGCTGGTGGCGATGTCGTAGTCCTTGGGCTCCACGCCGCGCAGGCGGTCCCGCACACAGCCGCCCGCGAGCAGGGCATCATGGCCGAAGGCCCTCAGGGTGCGCAGCACGGTCAGCGCGCCGGCGTAGCTGGGCTTCCTGGCGTCCATGCTCAGGGCCTCCGCCGCGCGGCCACGGCGGCGCGCAGGGCCGCCTCATCGCGGGCGCCCAGCTCCCGCCAGGCCCCCTCGGCGAGGCCGCCCAGCGCCAGCGGGCCGATGGCCACCCGCAGCAGGTCCGTGACCTCCATTCCCACCTTCGACGCCATGCGCCGGATCTGGCGCTTGCGTCCTTCGGTCAGCCACAGCCGGAAGCTGCGCCCCTGGGGCGGCGAGACGCGGCAGGGCCGCGTGGGCCCGTCGTTGAGGGACAGGCCCCGGGCCATCTTCTCGAGCTGGCTGGCGGCGGGCGCTTCGGCCACTTCCACGCGGTATTCCTTCTCCAGGTGGGTCTCCGGCGCGGTGAGGGCGTAGTTGAGGCGGCCGTCCCTGAGCAGCAGGACCAGCCCGCGGCTGTCCTTGTCCAGGCGCCCGGCATAGGCCATGTCCGCCGCCGGCGGCGGCAGCAGGGCCAGGATGTTGGGCCCCTCCTCCTCGCCTTTGGTGGTCACATAGCCCACGGGCTTGTTGAGCACGTAGCCCGCGGCCCCGGCGGCCCCGGGCGCCTCCGCCTGCAGCTCGACCCGGTCCGCAACGGGGTCGACCCGCAGGCCCAGCTCGGTCACCACGGCCCCGTTGACCCGGACGCGGCCCGCCACGATCAGGCGTTCGGCCTCTCGGCGCGACGCCATGCCCAGGTCGGCCATGCGCTTCTGCAGGCGCACCCCCGCGCCCGGCGGAGCCGGGGCCTCATCCACGGGAGCCGTCCGGCGGCGGGAGCCCCTTCCACAGGCGCTTGGCCGTTTCCGCGCGGTTCATGATGTAGAGATGCAGGCCCGGAGCCCCGCCCTGCAGCAGGCCGCGGCACTGGGCCTCGGCGAAGCTCAGGCCGTGCTCCAGGTCGGCGGCGGGATCCGCGCCCAGAAAGCCCTCGCGGAAGCCCGGCGGATAGGACACGCCGAAGTCGCGGGCGAAGAAGCGTCCCGAGGCGACGGGCATGACCCCGGGCACCATGGGCACCGTGATCCCCGCGGCCCGGGCGCGCGCCACGAAGGCGAAGTAGGCGCCGTTGTCGAAGACCATCTGGCTGTTGAGGAAATGCGCCCCGGCGTCGACCTTCCTTCGGAGCGCGGCCAGGTCCGCCTCGGCGGACGCGGCCTCGGGGTGCACCTCGGGGTAGAAGGCCGCCCCGACGCAGAAGTCGTAGTTCTCGCGGATGAAAGCCACCAGTTCGCTGGCGTAGGCGAAGCCGTCGGGGTGCGGCCTGAAGCCCGCCTCCCCCTTGGGCGGATCGCCCCTGAGCGCCAGGATGTTCTTCACGCCGGCCGCGGCCAGCCGGTCCAGCTGGCCGCGGATCTGGTCGCGGCCCTGTCCCACGCAGGTGAAGTGCGGCAGGGGCGTGATGCCCAGCTCGATGAGGCGCCGCGTGATCTCGAAGTGCAGGCCGACGTTCGTGCCCCCGGCGCCGTAGGTCACCGAGATGTAGGCGGGGCGCAGAGGGGCGAGCTCGTCGAAGACGCGGTACAGGGCGTCCACGTCCCCCTCCCGCTTCGGGGGGAAGACCTCGAGGCTGAAGACAGGGCCCTGTCCGAAACGGGCGGCAATGCTCATGGCGGTGTGCTCCGTCGGGGCCATCAGGTCTTCGCGTCCTTGAGGCGCTCGGACAGCGCGTGGATGATCCGGGCCGAGACGGCCTCGGAAGCGTCGTTGAGGTGGGGCCCCATGGCCGAGGCCGAGGCGCTCCACAGGACCTCCCCGGTGCGGGCGTCGACCATGCGCAGCGTCAGCCCCACGTGGGCCTCGACGGTCTCGGTCTGCTGGATGGGGGTGTCCACCGTGCTGGTCGCGTAGCCCGTGAGCACGTCCTGCCTGGTCTTGACCGTCCCGTTGGGCCCGCTCTGGATGGTTTCGACCCTGGAGACCAGGGGCGAACTCTGCTCCAGGGCCATGTCCTCGACCACGGTCTTCTCGCTGGTGTCGGTGAAGTCCGTCACCTGCCCGAAGATGAGCGCGTCCACGCCCAGCTTGTCGGCGAGGGTGCGCATCTCAAAAAGGTCCAGGTTGTCCGTGCTCTGCAGGTTGCGGCTGGCCAGGGCGGCGGCGACCTGCTGGCGGTCCACCATGCCGTAGCTGCCCAGGAACAGGTACTTCTCGAAGATGCCCGACACGATCTTGCCTGAGCCGACCATGGACGGATGGTCTTCGAAATCCACCATGGCCACGCGCTGGATCTTCTGGGGGTCGTAGCGCGGATTGAGCATGATCAGCGCGCCCGGGGCGCAGGCCTGCGCCAGCAGGGCCAGAGCCAGCAGCGCGGGCGCCAGCAGCCGACGGGGGGTCCGGGGCCTCATGGCTGGGCCTCCGCTTCGGGGGAAAGCTTCGCCGCGGCCTCGTCCAGCTGGCTGGCGCTGAGCACCAACTGCAGGCGCTTCACGCTTTCGGCGGCGGATTCCTGGCCGCGGCGGGCGGCCCGTCCGTACCAGGCGTAGGCCAGGACCAAGTCCCTGGGGGTCCCCAGCCCGTGCTCATAGAGGCGCGCGAGCTTGTTCTGGGCGTAAGCGCTGCCCTTGAGGGCCGCATGGGTGAAATACTTGAGCGCCTCACCGTAGTCGAGCATCACGCCCTGCCCGTTCTCGTACATGGTGCCGATGTTGCATTCCGCGGTGGTGTAGCCCTGGTCCGCGGCCTTGCGGTACCAAGCGGCGGAAAGCTTGGGGTCCTTGGGGACTCCCAGGCCGCGCTCGTAAAGGTAGCCCAGGCGGTTGGCCGCGTAGGGGTTGCCCTTGTCCGCGGCGGCGGACAGGGCCGCGGCCGCCCTGTCGTAGTCCTTCCTGGTGCCGTGGCCCTCCAGGTACATGTTGCCCAGGTTGGTCAGCGCCACCGCCCGGTCCCAGTCGTCCCCTTCGCCGCGGGAGGCCTCGGAGAACCAACGGAAGGCTTCTTCGTAGCTCCTGGCCACGCCCTGGCCCGAGTAATACAGGGTGCCCAGGTTGTTCTCGGCCTTGGAGTTGCCCTGGGCCGCGGACTTCATCAGCCATTCGACGGCTTTCTGGTCGTCGCGCGCCACGCCGCGGCCATGGGCGTACATGATGCCCAGCCCGCACTGGGCGCGGGCGTCCCCGCGCTCGGCCTCGGCCCGCAGCAGCTTCACCGCAAGCGCATAGTCGCCGGATTCATAGGCGGCCTTGACCGCGGCCAGTTCCGCCGTGGGCGTGTCCGGCCTTGGGTCCATGCTCGGGATTCCCGCGGGCGAAGCGGGAGGCGCCGCCGGGGTCCCGGACAGCGCCTTGGCGGAAACCTGGGGCGCGGTGCCGCTGTCCGCGGAAGCGGATGCGGTCCCGGACAGGCCCAGGACGGCCAGCGATACGGCAAGGATGGGACGGATGGTCTTAGGCATGGCCTCGCAACCCGAGCGTCAGGGGAGCCCTGGATGCGGGGGGTCCCGGTCAGAGAGTGTACCCCCCGGATCCCGGGCTCTCAATAAAGGTGACGTCCATCCGGTCCGGGTGTTCCGCGGACCTGCGGGCCAAAAAAAAGCCCCGGACTCCTGCGAGCCGGGGCCTTCTTATTTGGTGGACCTGAGCGGAATCGAACCGCTGACCTCGTCAATGCGAATGACGCGCTCTCCCAACTGAGCTACAGGCCCTTGCGCCGCGGTGCGCGGCTTGAAAATGGCGGAGAGGGAGGGATTCGAACCCCCGGTACCTTTCGGTACGCTCGATTTCGAGTCGAGTGACTTCAACCGCTCATCCACCTCTCCCTGTCCGGTGGATCCGCCGGCGCGCCCACCGGGCCCGTCGAC
>Ga0302319_10009862_pt1 | contig 18283 bp, 14 predicted proteins | sample Bog_T0_2_FD_203319 | JGI IMG/M metagenome (GOLD analysis project Ga0302319, IMG submission 203319) | Peat permafrost microbial communities from Stordalen Mire near Abisko, Sweden - Bog_T0_2 | ecosystem: Environmental > Terrestrial > Soil > Wetlands > Peat | place: Sweden: Abisko, Stordalen Mire...
ACATCGAGCGCGGTGGTCGGCTCATCGGCGAGCAGAATATCCGGCTCGCAGATCAGCGCCATGGCGATGACGATGCGCTGGCGCATGCCGCCGGAGAGCTCGTGCGGATGCTGGGCGAAGCGCCGTTCGGGTTCGGGAATATGCACCGCGTCGAGCAGCTCCAGTGCGCGGCGGCGCGCGGCGGCACGGCTCAATCCCTGGTGGTGCCGAACGCCTTCGGTGAGCTGCGTGCCGATGGTCAGGTAGGGGTTCAGCGCGGTCATGGGATCCTGAAAGATCATCGCGATGCGAGCGCCGCGCAGCGATCGGAACGTGTGCTCGCCGGCGCCCACGAGTTCCTGACCGCGGTAGCGGATGCTGCCGCCGAGCTGCGCCCCCGGCGCATTCAGGCCGAGCAGCGCGAGCAACAGCTGGGTCTTCCCCGAGCCGGATTCGCCCACCACACCGAGAAACTCGCCGGGCACGAGATCGAGGTTCACCCCGTCGACCGCGTGCAGCACCCCGGACTCGGTGCGGTAGCTCACGCGCAGGTCCTGGATCGCGAGCAACCCGGGTTCGACGCGTGCGTCCATCTAGCGTTGCTCCCGCGGATCGAGCGCGTCGCGCAGGCCATCGCCGAGATAGCTGAAGCAGCAGACGATGAGGGTCAGGAACACCGCCGGTACCGTCAGCAGATACGGATGCGATTTCATGTGATTGGCGCCATCCGATACGAGGGTGCCGAGCGAGGCAAGGGGCGCATGCACGCCGAGACCGAGGAAGCTCAAGAAGGCCTCGAACAGGATGACGGTGGGCACCGTGAGCGTCGCGTAAATGATGACGACGCCGAGCAGGTTCGGCACCACGTGGCGGAAGATCATCCGGGTGTTCGACAGGCCGAGCGCGCGCGCCGCCTCGACGAACTCGCGATTCTTGAGCGACAGGGTCTGACCGCGCACGATGCGCGCGATGTCGAGCCAGGAGACGGCGCCGATCGCGACGAAGACCAGCAGGAAGCTTCTGCCGAACAGGACCGTGAGCACGATGACGAGCGGAATGAAGGGCACCGTGTAGAGGATGTCGACGCTGCGCATCATGAGCGAGTCGGTCTTGCCGCCCGAATAACCCGCGGTCGCCCCCCAGACGACGCCGATCAGCACGCTCACCAGGCTCGCGGCGATGCCCACCAGGAGCGAGATGCGGCAGCCCCACATCACCCTCACGAAGAGATCGCGCCCGAGTGCGTCGGTGCCGAGCCAATGACTGGCGTCCGGCGGATGGTAGAGTTCGTCCCAGTCCGGCGTGGCGAAGTCGTACGGCGAGACCAGCGGCACCACGAGTGCCGCGAGCACGACCAGGCCGAGCACGCCGAGTGCGACGACGGCGGCGCGGTGGCGGCGCAGCCGCAGCCAGCACTGGCGCCACTGGCCGGCCGCCGCCGCGGGCTCAGTCAGCACGGCGGCGTTCATGACTGCAACCGCACGCGCGGATCGAGCCACGCGTAGCACAGATCCGCGAGGAGATTGAAGAGGATGATGAGCACGCCGTAGAGCACCGTGATGCCGACCACCAGCGTGTAGTCGCGGTTGATCGCGCCGGTGAGGAAGTAGCGCCCGATGCCGGGCAGTCCGAACACCGATTCGATGATGATCGATCCGGTGAGCACGCCGGCGAACGCGGGGCCCAAGAACGAAACGAGGGGCATCAGCACCGGGCGCAGCGCATGGCGCAGCACCACGATGCGTGTCGGCAATCCCTTGGCGCGCGCCGTGCGGATGAAGGGGCTCGTGAACACCTCGATGGCCGCGCCGCGCACCATGCGCGCGATGTAGGCGGTGTAGGGCAATGCGAGCGCGGTGACCGGGAGGATGAGATAGCGGATCTCGCCTCCACGCCAATCGCCGCTCGGCAGCCAGTGCAGCCGCACGGCGAATACCAGGATCAGGAGCGGTCCCGTCACGAACACCGGCACCGAGATCCCGAGCACCGCGAAGAACATCGGCACGTGATCCCATGGGCCGTTGCGCCGCAGCGCCGCGACCGTGCCGACCACGCCGCCGGTGAGCAGCGCCGCGAGCAGGGCGAGGCTGCCGACGACCGCATCGACGGGCAGGCCCGCGCGGATCAGTTCGTTCACCGACGTGTTGCGGTACTGGAACGAGGGCCCGAGATCGCCGTGCGCGAGATCGTTCAAATAGCGCAGGTATTGGCGCCACAGCGGTTCGTCGAGGTGATACTTAGCCTCGATGCTGTGCTTGATCTCGGGCGGGATTTGCTTGGCCGAATCGAACGGGCCGCCGGGCGTCGCGTGCAGCAGACCGAATGCGAGGGTGGCGATCACCAGCAGCGTGGGGACGGCGATCATCAGGCGGCGGCCGAGGAAATTCAGCACGGTCATTGACCCTCGTGTTCGAGCAAGTACATGTAGCGCGACACCATGCGATCCTGGATGTTGAGCTGCCAACCCTTCAAGTAAGGTTTCACCAGATGCTTCGAGGCGTAATACTGAATGGGGATGCTCGCGCCCTCCTCGTTCAAGCGCCGCTCCGCCTGCTCGAAATAGCCGTAGCGGCGCGCCGGGTCGGCCTCGCGCGCCGCGGCGGCGAGCAGCCCGTCGAAGGTGGCATCCGAGTAGGCGCCGAAGTTCTGATCGAAGCCGGTCTGAAAGAGCTGCAGGAACGTGAAGGGGTCCGGAAAATCACCGATCCAGCTGTCCTGGAAGAGGAGTGACTGGTGCAGGCGCAGATTCTGCAGCAGCACGCGAAATTCCTCGTTGTACGGCTCGACCTGCGCACCGAGATTGGTGAGCCACATCGCCGTGATGGCGTCGTACTGGTCGCGGTTGTCCTCACCCGTGGGATAGTCAACCTGCACGCGCAGCGGATGCGCCGCGGAGTACCCCGCCGCCGCGTACAAGCGCCGCGCCTCCGCGTGCCGGCGCTCGTCGCTCCAGGCAGCCCATTCCGGCTCCTGTTGCCGGTAGCCCGGCAGCGGCGGGATCAACGAATAGGCCGGCTGAGACACTCCGGCGCCGATCTTCTCGGTGAGCACCCGCCGGTCCAGGGCGAGATTCAGCGCGAGGCGCAGGTCCCGGCTCATGGCGAAGGGCGGCTCCAGCATGTTGACCGCGAGCTGCGAGATTCCGAGGTAGGGTCCGATGACGACCTGGTCGCCGAGGTTCGCCTTCAGCCACCGATATTGGGTGTTCGCGAAGATGCTCGCCCACTGGATGTCGCCGGCCATGAAACGGCCGACCTGCGTGAGCGTGTCCAACGGATAATAGATGACCCGGGGAGCACGCACGTGGGCGGCGTCCCAGTAGAGGGGGTTTTTCACCAAGGTGATGCGGTTGCCGATGATCACCTCCCTGAGGACGAACGGGCCGTTCGACACCCAGTGCTCCGGCCGCGTCCAATCATCGCCCCAGCGTTCGACGGTCGCCCGGTGCACCGGCTGCATGTAGCTGTCGGCGAGCAGGTAGAGAAGATACGGCGTCGGCGAGTTCAGCGCGATGCGCACGGTGTGCGCATCCGGGGCCTCCACGCCGAGGCTCGCCACCGGCGCATGGCCCGTGGCGATCGCCATGGCGCCGACGATGGGCGCCAGCGCCTGCGCATATTCGGAGCCGGTCTTCGGATCGACCTGGCGTTGCCAGGCGTAGACGAAGTCGGCGGCGGTCACCGGATCGCCGTTCGACCAGCGCGCCTCGGGGCGCAGATGGAAAGTCCAGTTCCGGCCATCCGCGCTCATTTCCCACGAACTCGCCACGCCGGGCACCATGCTGCCGTCGAGGCCGAACGTCGTCAGGCCCTCGAACAGATCGTCCGTGACCTTTTGCGCATCGACGTCGGTCAGCAACGACGGATCGAACGACCGCGGCATCGTATCGAGGGCCCGGATCAGAGTCTGGTCGGCGGCGAGCCGCGTGCCGACGCGGATGTGCGCCGCCGCCGGAACCACGGTGCCCGCCGCATCGCCGCCGCAAGCGGCGAGCATGACGCCCAGCAAGCCGCCCGCCAGCATCCGAATACACAGCAACGGCTTCAAAATCTTGTGTCAGCCTCAGTGGCGGAAAGCCAGCCCCCTCAATGTACTAAAAGCCGCGCGAGGCCGGGGAAGATTCGCCTGGCGCGGCTACGGCGTGAGCGTCAGCACGGCGGTGGCACCACGCGCCGGAACGTTGGGGTGATAATCGCACAATGACCATCGAATCGCTTTTCCCCACCGAGGTGTATCACGCTCCCCTCAAGGGGCGCGGTGCGGACACGCTGCGGGCGCAGTTGCTGCGCGAGTGCCGCCAGCTGCGTCGCGACGACCCTGCCGGGCGGCGCTGGTCCAACCTGAACTATCCAGGGGGCTATACCTCGTACGCTTCGGCGAACCGGATGCACACCGTCTCGCCGACCTTCGCCGACCTCGAGCGCCGGCTGGCGCCCCATGTCCGGCGCTTCGTCAAGGCGCTCGAACTCGATCTCACGCGGCGTACGCTCGAGATGACGGACTGCTGGGTGAACATCATGCCGCCCGGCGTGGTCCACGGCTTGCATCTGCATCCGCTTTCGACGCTGAGCGGCACGTTCTACGTGCAGACGCCGCGCGGCAGTCCGGGCCTGAAGCTCGAGGACCCGCGGCTGGATCGCATGATGGCGGCGCCGCCGCGCCGGCGCGACGCCGCCCGCGCGAGCCGCCCGTGGGTGCTGTTGCCGGTCGAAGCGGGGCAGCTCGTGCTGTTCGAAAGCTGGCTTCGACATGAAGTGGCGCCGAACGGCGCGCGCAGCGAGCGGGTCAGCGTCAGCTTCAACTACAGCTGGTTTTAGCGCGAATGACGTTTCGGTCGGGTTGACGACGGTTCATTACCAGGGTACTTCAAACCCATGAAGGTTCCTCAATCCAAGGTCACGGCGCAGGGCCAGATCTCCGTCCCGGCCGAGGTGCGCAAGAAGCATGCTCGCGGTTGACGCGAACGTGCTCGTGCGCCTCATCGCGCGAGACGATGCAGAGCAGGTGAACGCGGCGGAACGGTTCGTCGGCAGCCCACCGTGGAGTTTTCAGACTGCCTGGTGCTCGAGATCGCGCGCAAGGCCGGACACTTGCCGGTTGGCACGTTTGACCGGGATTTCGCCAAACTGGCCGACATGCAGCGGCTCGACTGACTCGCAGGCGGCCGGACGCCGCAGGCAAGCGGCGCAGCACGATATGTCACACACACGTGGCAGGCACCGGGGAAAACGCTTAGCGATGCGCTTTGCCAGTGGATATGCATAATAGACCCAATGGCGGACACGCGAATCGGCAATTCGGCAGGCTTCGATGCGGCGGCCATGGTGCGCGCGGACATGGCCGAGCACCTGCAGGTTTTCGAGGCCACGAACGCCGTGATCGAGCGACCGTTTTTGGCCGCTCTCGGCCTCGTCGAAGCGGCTGTCCGCGCCGGCGGCAAGCTGCTGCTGTTCGGCAACGGCGGCAGTGCGGCGGATGCCCAGCATATTGCGGCGGAGTTGGTCATCCGCTACCACACGGACCGGCCGGCGATCGCCGCGATCGCGTTGACCACCGACACCTCCTCGCTGACAGCGGGCGGCAATGATCTCGGATTCGAGGCCGTCTTCGCCCGGCAGGTCGACGCGCTGGCGCGACCGGGCGATGTGGTGCTCGGCATCTCGACCTCCGGCAAGAGCCCGAATGTGCTTGCGGGCTTGGCGCAGGCGCGCCGGCGCGACGCGCGTACGATCGGCCTGACGAGCGGCGACGGCGGCCGCATGGCGGAATTCTGCGATGCGGTCGTTGCCGTGCCCTCGACGGTCACGGCGCGCATCCAGGAGATGCACATCTTGATCGGCCACATGCTGTGCAAGGCGCTGGAACGGCGCCTCGGCCTGGTGTGAGCGTTGCGACTGGAACCCCGACCGCATGGACCATGACTCACTGCTGAAGATTCTCAACGGCTTCCACGCGGTGCGTGGGCTCGTCGTGGGCGACGTGATGCTCGATCGCTTCGTCTACGGCAGTGTCGAGCGCATTTCGCCCGAGGCGCCGATTCCGGTGGTGGCGATCGAGCGATCCGCCGATATGCCTGGCGGCGCGGCGAATGTCGTGCGCAATCTCGCCGCCATGGGAGCGCAGGCGGCACTCCTCGGCGTGGTCGGCAACGACCTCTGGGCGGAGAGCCTCGAGACGCAGCTGCGCCAGCTCCCAAGCGTGCAGCCCCGGCTCATCGTCGACCATGCACGGCCGACGACGGTCAAAACGCGCTTCGTCGCGGATGGCCAGCAGGTGCTGCGTGCCGACCATGAAAGCCGCGAGCCGCTGTCGGCGGAGGCGGAAGGCCGGCTGCTCGACGAATATCGTGCGGCGCTGGCGGAGGCCGACATCGTCATGTGCTCCGATTACGGCAAGGGCGTGCTGTCGCAATCCGTGGTGAGCACGGTGATCGCCGCGGCGCGCGCCGCCGGCAAACCCGTGATCGTCGATCCGAAGAGCAAGACTTTCGACAAGTACCGGGGCGCCACGGTGCTGACTCCGAACCGCCATGAGCTGCAGGCGGCGTGCGGCTTCGACTGCGCGAGCGACGAGGCCGTGGTGCGGGGCGCCCGGCAGATACTCGCCGACGGCATCTGCAACATCCTCGTCGTGACCCGCGGCAAGGACGGCATGACGGTGGTGCAGATGGACGGGTCGGTCACCCACCTGCGCACGGCCGCGCGGGAAGTTTTCGACGTGTCCGGGGCCGGCGACACGGTCGCTGCGGCGATGTCGCTCGCGCTCGCCGCCGGCGCCGGCATCGTCGAAGCGTGCACGCTCGCGAATCTCGCCGCCGGCATCGTGGTCGGCAAGCCGGGCACGGCGATCGTCACGACGGGCGAGATCATGGCGGCGCTGCGTCCCTTCGACGGCCGCTCCGATCCGCACAAGATGTTCACGCTCGCGAGCGTCGTGCGCCTGGCCCGGGACTGGCGCGCCCAGGGCCTGAAGATCGCCTTCGCCAACGGCTGCTTCGACCTGCTGCACCCGGGACACATTTCCCTGATCGATCAGGCACGCCGCGCAGCGGATCGCCTGATCGTCGGCCTGAACTCGGATCTGTCGATTCGCCGCTTGAAAGGGCCGGCCCGGCCGGTGCAGTCGGAGATCGCGCGGGCCACGGTGCTCGCCTCGCTGAAATCCGTCGATGCCGTCGTGATCTTCGCGGAGGACACGCCGCTCGAGTTGATCGATGCACTCGAGCCCGACGTGCTGGTGAAGGGCGCCGATTACACTCTCGACAAGGTCGTCGGTGCAGACCTCGTGATGCAGCGCGGCGGCCGGGTGCTGCTCGCGAACCTCGTCCCCGGGCACAGCACCACCGAAACTCTCAAACGGGTGGCCGTGAACTAGGCTCCGACGGGCGCGAGAGGCTCGCCGTCACCCGTCGCGGCGGGCGCAGGGCCGCCATGCCGTGGAATTCCACGAATTGGGTGGTCGTCGCCCAAAGATAGTCGCCATAGAGAAACGGCTCGAACGTCGCGGCGTCCGCGAAGGGCAGCGGCGCGATCTCGGCCTCGGCCCGCGCCTCGTAAAAAAACGGAATGGAGCGGCGCTCCCGGTCGCCGCCCAACACCCGATGCTCGGTGGCACGGATGCGCCCGGCACACCAGCGCTCGAGCACCTTGCCGAAGTTCACGACGAGAGCGCCCTCGAGCGGCGGCACGTCGATCCAGTCGCCGAGCACGTGCCGCGCCTGCAGGCCGGGGACGCCGTCCTGCGCGAGCAACGTCAGGAATCCCGAGTCCACGTGCGGGGCTCCGGTGAGTTGGCGCCGCTCGCTCGCATGCCTGACCCAGACGCCCGCGTCGGCCGCCGCGGCCAGCTCGGCCGCGCTGCGTCGCGGGTACCGGATGAGGCGCAGCGTCGAGAGGCCCTGGGTGAACGCGGCGTCAAAATGATGCTCCTCGAGTCCGAGGCCGCGCGCGATGGCGCGCATCAACGCCGCGCTGATCCGCTCCATGTCGCGGTAGTAGGCCGCGACCGCCGCCCGCCATCCGGGCAGCGACGGCTCGGCCGGCAGCGGCGTCGCTTCGCGCAGCGGATCGTCGCCGACAATCAGTCCGGGTCCATGGGCAACGTCGCCGCCGAGATCGATGCCTTCCTTGGCGGTGAGATGGCCGGGCTGCACGGGAAACCAGCCACGGTAGAGATTCGCATGCGAGGGGTCGAACTTGCGGCGCCAGAGCGCGCGGATTTCATCGGGCGGCAGATCGAACACCCGCAGCAGCGCACGGCGCCGGTTTGCATCGACGGCGAGATCATCTGGAATCCCGGTCGCCACGAGAAACCCCGTGCCCGCTGCCGCCTCCATGAGAGCGCGGTCGGCCGCGTCGCGGCCGGGCGACGCCGGCCCGAAGAAGTCCCCGATGTCGACGGTGGCAATGGCGCTTTGCATGGTGGTGTCAGACGGCTTTGGGCGTTAGACGGCGTTCCGATCGTAGCCCGCGCTACATGGCATTGACGGTGTATTGTTCGACGAGCCCGGCGGGCGTGGAACGCTCCACGACGCGCAGCGTCTTCTGTGCGAAGCGCACCTCGTAGACCCGCGTCACGAGCCCGCCGCGCAGACCCGAACGCAGCAGCCGAAAATCCGTCGCGGCACCCAACGGTGCCAAACTCGCCTGGAAGTCGCCAAGCGCTTCCTTCGTGAAATAACTGCGTGCATTGGCGGTCAGGAGAACCGCGTCGATGCGCCCTTGGGCGAGGCCGGCGAAGATGCGTTTCGCCCCGGCGACGGCCGCGGCGTCCGCCGGCGAATCCGCGACGAAGAGCAACTCCTCGAGCGCATTGGCGATGCCGTCGCTCGCATCCGTGGCGTCCTCGTTCACCAGCACGACGATGGCGCGGCCGTCGTCTGGATAGACCCGGTTCTCGGCGGTGAAGCCGCCGACCTCGCCGCCATGCTTGAGCACGCGCCGGCCCGATTGCAGCTGCACGTAGAGGCCGAGGCCGTAGCCCGCGCCGGCGCCGTTCGCGAGGCGCACCTCGGTCGTGAGATCGCGATAGCTCGCCGCGTCGAACACGCGCCGCTGGATCAAGGCGATGTCCCAGCGCGCGAGATCCGCGGCGGTCATCGCGAGCTCGCCGGCGGCGAACAGCCAGCCGCGCCCTTCCTTCGCGGCCGGCCGCGCCGGACCGAGCGCGAAGCGCGTGTAACCGGCCGCATCGGCGGAGGTGAGCGGGCCGGCGTCGAAGTCGACGACACTGTCCATGCCAAGGGGCGCGAACACGCGCTTGTGCAAATAACCGAACAGCGATTCGCCGGCCGCCCGCTCGGCGATCATGCCGGCCACGGTATAGCCGGTGTTGCTGTACTGCCAGGCCGTTCCGGTCGGAAAATCGAGCGGCTCATCGCCCCAGCGCGCCACGATCTGCGCCGGCGTCACGGCTTGCAACATCTCCGGCGGGTCGTAATCCTGGGGCCAGTAGTCACGGATCCCGGACGTGTGCGAGAGCAGCGAACGGATGCTCACGCCGGCAGCGGGCCCGAGCCCGCGCACCCATTTGCCTGCCGGATCGTCGATCGACAGCTTCCGCGCCTCCTGCAGCAGCAGCAGCGCGCCCGCCGTGAATTCCTTGCTGATCGAACCCACGGCGTAGCGCATCGACGGCGCCGCGGCGCGCGCCGGCTCGAGCTGCGCCATGCCATAGGCCTGGGCATAGACGATGGTGCCCCCGCGCACGAGGGCGATCGACGCCGACGGCACGCCCGTGCGCGCCAGCGCCGCCCGGACCGCGGCATCGGCGGCGGGGCCGAGCGAGTCGGCAGGCGCAGCGGCGGACGCAGCAGTCGGCGCAGCAAGCCCAGCGGTGGGCGCGGTGGACGCGGCGGCGCGGCCCGACGGCGGCTGGCCGAAGAGCGCGGATAACGCAAGCAATCCGAGCAGGGCGCCCCGCCCGGCGAGTGATCGAAACCGCGGAAAATCCATATTGAACTCCATCACTAATTCGCGCTAAATTTATCATATATTAGTGATAAATCTAACGTAAAATTACGCCATGCCGGCTGCAGTCATTGCCAATCCCTTCGTCTACGGACGGGTCCTCATGCCGGGCAGGCCTTTTTGCTCCCGGCCCGAGCTGGAGTCAACGGTGCTGGAGGCCGCCGCCAATCAGCAGCGCATCGTGCTGTTGGGCGACCGGCGCATGGGGAAATCGAGCCTCGTAGAACACACCCTCGATCGTCCCGACCGGATCCTCGTGACCGTGGACCTGCGAGGGCTCGACTCGGTGGCAGACTTCGTCGATCGGTTGCTTCTCAAGCTCCATGCCGCGCTCGAGACGCATCGACCCGTGGTCAAGCACCTGCCGGCGCCGCTGAAGGACGCGCTCGCCTTCATCGCGGAGGTGAATGTGAATTTGCACGGCATCCTGCAGGTGACCGCGCGTGCGAAGCCGAAGGCCTCGACCGTGATTCGCGCCATGGACGCCATCGAGCGGGCGAGTCGCTGGCGCCCGCTCGCCGTTTTCCTCGATGAGTTTCAGGAGATCGCCGAGAACCTCGAGGAACGCGAAGCACGGCATCTCCTTGGAGTCCTGCGCGGCGAGATTCAGCGCCACGCACGGGTCGCGTATCTCTTCGCAGGCAGCGCGCGCGGTTCGATGCTCGAGCTGTTCACCGCCGAACGCAGCCATTTTTACCAATCGGCGACCATCCTCGAGGTGGGTCCCATTCCGCAGGACGCGATGTCGCGATTCCTCGCAGATCAATTCGCCCGCGGCGGACGCCAACTCGCTCCCGGGATTTTGCAGGCCATCTTCGCCCTCGCCGGCGACTCGCCGAACGATCAGCAACAGCTCGCCTATCACCTCTGGACGCAATCCACGCCGGGACCGATCGGCCTCGCCGAACTGCAGCGCGCCTTTTCGGCACTCATGGCCGAGGTGACCAGGCGCGGCGAGATCGTACTCGAAGACGCCACGCCGTCGCAGCGGCGCGTGCTGTTTGCCGTCGCCCTGCGCGAGAATGCCGAGACTTCCGCCGATGCGTTCGTGCGCTTCTCGGGATTCAATTCCAACAGCTCGGTGCTCGCGGCGCTGCGCCCCTACGTGAAGGGTGGCAACGCAATCCTGGAAAAACGCGGCAGCCGCGTGCGCTACCGCGAGCGCTTCATGCGCCTCTGGGTCCTGTTGCAGCTGGTCAAGACCCCGAGCATCTTCCCCGCCGGGCGCGCCTTCATCGCGAGCAGCGAGCAGGGCCTCTTGATGCCATTTCTCACGAGCGCGCTGGAATGAGACGCCTGCCGTGCGGTGTCACCACCGTGGTGGTGTGGTGGCCGTGAGGAGGCCCACATTCTTCCAATCGAGCCGCAAGGAACACCAAATACTGGAAATTCTGATACGGCGGCGGCCCGACGGGTTAACGCCGGCGAAGCGGCCGGGTTTTCAGCTCCGGCGGGTCAGTGAAAATTGCGCGACGTGACGGTAAGGTCGCCGAGCAGAACCGAGAGATCGGTGAGCCGGCGCGCCACCACGTGCAGCACGTCGCCCTCCCGCTGCAGACGGCCGCGCACCGCGAGCAGGCGCGATTCGAGCAGCGCCGCGCGCTGCGCGCTGGCCACCCGCTCCCACACGATCAGGTTCGCATAGCCGGTTTCGTCCTCGATGGTGACGAAGGTCACGCCGCCCGCGCTGCCGGGCCGCTGACGCGTGATGACGAGACCCGCCGTGGTGACGAGCACGCCATCCGGTTGATCCCAGAGCGCCTGCGCCGGGATGACGCCGCGCCGGGCGAGGCGTTCGCGCAGCAGGGCGAGCGGATGGCGGTGCAGGGTGAGCCCGATGCTGCCGTAGTCCGCGACGATGTCCTGACCTTCGCGCGGCGCGCGCAATAGCGGGATGCCCTCCTCCGGCACCGTGGCGGCGGGCAGCAGCGGCAGCACGCGCTCGACTCCGCTCACCTGCCACACGGCGCGGTGCCGGTGGCCGGCGAGACCGGCGAGCGCATCGGCCGCGGCGAGCGCCTCGAGATCGCGGCGGTCGAGCGCGGCGCGTTCGGCGAGATCGGCAATGTCCGCAAACGGCGCATTCGCCCGCGCCGCGAGCAGGCGTACCGCGCCGTCGCGCGAGAGGTGACGAACCAGGCGCAATCCGAGGCGCAGCGCCGGGCCGCCGTCGCCGCCAGCTTCCAGTGTGCAATCCCAAGCGCTCGTGACGGCCGACACCGGGCGGACTTCGACGCCATGCACTCGGGCATCGCGCACGAGTTGTGCCGGGGCGTAAAAGCCCATCGGCTGGCTGTTGATCAGCGCGGCGCAGAACGCCGCCGGTTCGTAGTGCTTGAGCCATGCCGAGATGTAGACGAGCAGGGCGAAGCTCGCGGCGTGGGATTCCGGAAAGCCGTATTCGCCAAAGCCGAGGATTTGCTGGTAGATCTGCCGCGCGAACCCCTCCGACAGCCCGCGTTCGCGCATGCCCTCGGTGAGGCGGCGCTCGAAGGGCTCGAGGCCGCCCTTGCGCTTCCACGCGGCCATGGCGCGGCGCAGGCGGTCGGCCTCGCCCGGCGTGAAGCCGGCCGCGACGATGGCGAGCTGCATGACCTGCTCCTGGAAAATCGGCACCCCCAGGGTGCGCTTCAGGACCGACTCCACCGCGGCGCTCGGATAGCTCACCGGCTCCTCGCCGCTGCGGCGGCGCAGGTACGGATGCACCATCTCGCCCTGGATCGGCCCGGGGCGCACGATGGCCACCTCGATGACGAGATCGTAGTAGTTGCGCGGCCGCAGCCGCGGCAGCATCGCCATCTGGGCCCGCGACTCGATTTGGAACACGCCCGTGGTGTCGGCGCGGCAGATCATGTCGTACACGGCAGGATCCTCGGCCGGCACCGTCGCGAGCGTGAGCGGGCCGCGCACCGCGCGCGAGCCGCCGAAGTCATTGACCAATTGAAACGCGCGGCGGATCGCGCTCAGCATGCCGAGGCCGAGGACATCCACTTTCAGCAGGCCGAGGGCATCGAGATCGTCCTTGTCCCACTCGATCACGGTGCGATCCGGCATGGCGGCATTCTCGATGGGGACGAGTTCATCGAGGCGCCCGCGCGCGACGACGAAGCCGCCGACGTGCTGCGACAGATGGCGCGGAAAGCCGAGGATCTCGGTCGCGAGCGCCATCAGCCGCGCGATGCGCGGATCCGCCGGGTCGAGTGCCGCATCGCGAATCCGCTCGGCGTCGATGCGCTGGCCGTCCCACCACTGGATGCCCTTCGCGAGACGGTCGATCTGCGCCAGATCGAGGCCGAGTGCCTTGCCGACGTCGCGCAGCGCGCTGCGCGGGCGGTAACTGATCACCGTGGCCGCGAGCGCCGCGCGATCCCGGCCATATTTGCGGTAGATGTACTGGATCACTTCCTCGCGCCGTTCGTGCTCGAAATCGACGTCGATGTCCGGCGGCTCATTGCGCTCCTTGGAGATGAAGCGCTCGAACAGCATGGCCATGCGCGAGGGATCCACCTCGGTGATCTCCAGGCAGAAGCACACGGCGGAGTTCGCGGCGGAGCCGCGGCCCTGGCAGAGAATGCCCTGGGAACGCGCGAACTGCACGACGTCGTGGACGGTGAGAAAGAACGGTTCGTAGCCGAGTTCGGCGATCATCCCGAGTTCATGCTCGATGGTGGCCTGCACGGCGGCCGGTGCGCCGGCGGGCCAGCGCTTCGCGCAGCCGCGCTCGGTGAGGGCGCGCAGATGGCTCGTTGGCGTCATGCCAGGCGGCACGATTTCCTCCGGATATTCGTAGCGCAGTTCGTCGAGCTTGAAGGTGCATCGCTCAGCGATCTCGAGCGTGGCTGCGAGCAGCGGCGCCGGGTAAAGCTCGCGCAGCCGCGGGAGCGGGCGCAGACAGCGCTCCCCATTCGGGTGCAGGGCGAAACCGGCCGCATGCACGGGCGTATTCAGGCGGATCGCCGTGACGACGTCCTGCAGGGCGCGGCGGCTGCGCCGGTGCATGTGGACGTCGCCGGCCGCGACCCGCGGCAGGCCGAGCGCGCTGCCAAGCGCCTCGAGCATTTCCAGACGGCGCAGATCGAAGCCCGTGGTGAGCAGTTCCACGCCGATCCACAGGCGGCCGGCGAAGTGCTCGCGCAGCCACCGGCCCTCCGCTTCGTACCGCGGCAGCAGCGTGCGCCCGTCGGGCGGCAGCCAGAGGATCAGGCAGCCGGGGAGCGCACCGGGCAGATCGGCGCGCTCGAGTGCGTAGCTGCCCTTCACGCTGGCGCGCCGCGCCCGGCTGATGAGGCGGCTCAGCGCGCCATAGGCCGCACGCGTGGCGGCGAGCGCCACCAGTTTCAGGCCGTCGGTGCAGCACAGCTCCGAGCCGATGATGAGCGCGAGCTGATGCTCCTTCGCCGCCACGTGCGCGCGCACCACGCCGGCGAGCGAGCACTCATCGGTGAGCGCGAGCGCGCGATAGCCGAGCGAGGCCGCCTGTGCCACCAGCTCCTCGGGCTGCGAGGCACCGCGCAGGAAGGAGAAGCAGCTGAGTGCATGCAGTTCGGCGTACATCCGGCGGCCGGCTCAAGCAAACACGCCATGCACATACCAACGCGCGGTATGTCGTTCCTGAAAAATCCACAACCGCTCGCCGTGTGCTTCGCGGGCCACGTAGTAATCGCGCGCCACGCCCCTGCCGTCCCACCAGCCGCTCTCGATGCGCTCGGGACCCTCCTCGAGTGTCGCGGGCGGCGCCGGCAGCGGCACCGGTTCATGCAACAGCCACACCGGTCGCGGCCGGTCTTCGGAGACCGGCATCCCGGCGCCGCTCAGGGTCCGCGAGAATTGAAACTCCCGCACCTTTTGCCAGGCCGCTTCGGGCCGATGCTCGGGTAGCGGACACACGCCATAGACCGCCTGTTCGCCGAGCCGTGCACGCAGGCGCTCGACCAATTGGGCTGCGGTATCGCGGCTGCCGCCCCTGCCCAATCCCGTGAAGGCATCGAATGAATCGGCCGGGAGCGCCTGCAGCGGGCCGGACACGAGTTCAATGCCCCGGACCGGCGCCGGCAGTTCGAGCCGGGTCAATTTTTGTGCGAGCACCCCGAACAGACGATGCCGTTCGCCGGTGATGCTCGCGAGCCCCAGGCGCACACGCGTCACCGGCCGCGCACGGTGGCGCAGCTTCAGCTCGAGCGCCTGCACGCCAGCCTGACGGGTGCGCAAAAACCGGGCACAGCGCCCGATCAACGGCAGGGCGGCCTTCTCCAGATACGCAACGCTGTCGATTTCACTCTCGAAATCGCATCGTTCCCGGAAGCGCTCGCGCGGCACGAAGGCGCGGCGCGGGCCGTCGCGACGTCCGAGCGCCATGTCGAGATCGAGCACGGCCGCGGGCCCCAGGCGCCGCGCCAGCCCCGCGCGCGGCAAGCGCAGCAGATCGCCGAGAGTGACGACGCCCATGGCGCGCAAGGTGTGCAACCGCGCCGCATCCCACCGTGTGCAAGAAATCGACAAGGATGCGAGGCGGCCGGACAGCTGGCCGGGATCATCCAGCACCATCCGATGGGCCGGATCGGCCGGATCGGCCGGATCGGCCGGATGCGCGGCGCGCGCGAACCAGAGCGCGGCGAGCGTCGCGGGCGCGGTGGCGCTCTGCGCCCGCACCGCGAGCTGCGCCCAGCAGGCATCGATCCGCGCGTGCAAATCCGTGAGCGGACCGAAGAGCTTCAGACTGCCCCTGATTTCCAGCAGCAGTGCATCGGGCATTTCGAGACTGACGAACGAGGTGAATTGCCGGGCATGCAGCGCGAGACGCTGCAGCTCTGCATCGGGCAGGCCTGGGAAGACGACGGCGTACCACAGCGGCCTGGCGCGCGGCGTGCGGCGTCCCTCCGGTACGGCCGGCGCCGTCGGCAGCGGCGGCACGGTGGCCGGCTTCGACACGGAACGGGAGCGCGGCGCTGCCGCGACCGGAAACATGTCCGCCGTCTGTGGTTTCACGATCCGCCGAGGTCAACCGGCCCCGGCCGGCCGCCTTGCACCTTGAGCAATTCGAGGTGCGCTTCCCCTCCCCGCCAGGTCATCAACAATCGCAAGCTCGCCGGGGAAGACTCGAACCGATGCCGCTCGGGACGAAACAACACCCCAAGCGCACCGCCCGCCTCGGCGGCGAGTTTCAAACGTCGCAGCCAGCGATCATCGGTGCCTTGCAACCACAGCAACACCGCCGCGCAAATACCTGAACTCAAGGCTTGCTCGGCCGCCCACAATGCTTCCACGGCACATCCGGGACGCACCACCAGGAGTCGGGTGAGTTCAATTCCCTGCTGCGCCAAGGCTGGCGCATACGGTTCATGCGGAGGCGCAATCCAGACCAGCCATGGAGCCTCCCCGATCGCAGCGCGCTGGCACGCGACCAGGGCGGGTAGAAACAGCTGCACTTCTCCGAGGCCGCTCTCGTCGATCAGCACTTCAATGAGCGACGCCGTCGGCCACCCGCCGCCGGGCAGACGTGCATCCAGCGCGCTGCGACCGGTGGACCAAACCGGACGCGGCGGAGCAGCCGAGGCGTCTTTTAACTTCCAGACGCGCGCATCGGCCAGGATATCCGCAAGCGATGAGATGTCACGCGGCATCCACGTCTTTGCTGCGACGTAGTACTCCCACGACAACCCCTTCGATAATCATGGGCTGGGCTTTGAGATCGACACGAATGGGTTCGAAGTCGCTATTTTCCGGCAGCAGCCACACGATGGTGCCCTCTTGCCGGTAGCGTTTGACGGTGACTTCATTCTCCAGGCGCGCCACCACGATCTGCCGATTGCGCACCTCGGGCGTGCGATGCACGGCGACCAAATCGCCATCCAGGATGCCGGCATTTTTCATGCTCATGCCTTGCACCTTCAACAGGTAATGGGGTTGCGGTTGGAAGAGCTGTGGATCGAGGTGATAGCGCGACTCGATGTGTTCCTCGGCAAGGATGGGACGACCGGCAGCGACGCGGCCGATGAGGGGCAACCCCAATTGTTCGCGCAAAATATCCTTGAGCTGAATGCCGCGCGAAGCGCCGGGAATCAAATCGATCACACCCTTGCGCTGCAGGGCGCGCAGATGCTCCTCCGCGGCGTTCGGCGATTTGAAGCCGAGCGTGCGGGCGATTTCGGCCCGCGTGGGCGGCATCCCGCTTTCCGCAATGGCATCTTGAATGAGCCGGAGAATCTGGGTTTGACGGGGTGTGAGATCGGACATGAGGCACCTGTATATGTAACCAGTTATGGGATTATATACAGGTTTTTGCCGCTGACAAGAGGAGAAAAAAATCCAGCAAATTCACGGAATTGCGCCCAGTAGTCCCCTTCCACTGGCGTCCCACCTCACTTCCCGCAAGCCCCAGGCGTTGCCCAGTGACAGCCATACGTCCGTCCCGACGCTCCTGTCCGGCCCCTTCCGCCGATTCACCAGCCCGCGTCGCCGATGTGCGACAGCGCACACGATCAACTCATGCGACCCGCCGCGCTCACACTGAAAGTCTCGCGCGCACCAACACCTTCACCGCAACGCCACCAGAAAAGACCGCGGGCCCCCACATCCCACACTCCATGACCGAACGCACCGCGCCGTGACTGAGCCGTCGGCCGCATGTTTTAATATACCGGTGACGAATCTGAATTCTTTCCACATGTGTAAAATTTACAGTTTCATCGCCGCTTCCCGTCCGTAAGCTGCGTTAATCTCTCGTTAGAATCGCCCAACTCGATAACAAAGCGCTATTTTATGTTGCAATCAACGAGCGATTTTGGCTTCATGTGCGACTGCGACGCAGGCGGACCCGGCAAGCAGACTGAACGGACTCGTTTGTGCCAGCACTTCGGATTTCCGAAACGAATGAATCAACCCTAGGGGAATATTGTTATGAAATTTGCAACGACACTCAAAGTCTCAGCCGCAGCGGCCTGTCTGGTAGCCTTCGCGGGATGCACAGATCTGAAGCCGCTCCAAGCTCAGATCGACGATATCAAATCACAAATCAGCAAACTGCAGGGCGACACGTCGAAGGCTTCGAGTGACGCCGCGGCCGCGAACAGTGCCGCTGCCAGCGCTTCTTCGGCTGCTTCCGGTGCGCAGAGCACCGCGAATCAAGCTCTGTCGCTGTCACAGTCGAACCAGACGGCGATTGAGGCGATCAACGAGAAGATCGATCGCATGTTCAAGAAGTCCGTATCGAAGTAAGCCGACTTTCTCAAGAGCGATCGAAGCGCCGCGGTCGGTCCGCGGCGTTTTTTTTTGAGGGGGTGTTACTACGCACGTGGCCAATCCCTAGTATATTCAACGGGTTGGGAAATATTTAGCCA
>Ga0302319_10009864_pt1 | contig 18282 bp, 13 predicted proteins | sample Bog_T0_2_FD_203319 | JGI IMG/M metagenome (GOLD analysis project Ga0302319, IMG submission 203319) | Peat permafrost microbial communities from Stordalen Mire near Abisko, Sweden - Bog_T0_2 | ecosystem: Environmental > Terrestrial > Soil > Wetlands > Peat | place: Sweden: Abisko, Stordalen Mire...
TGGAGCAGCGCGCGTTTGCACTCGCGTTTTCCGGCGAGGTCTTCGGGCGTATAGCGGGCAGGCAGGTTTTGATCCGTGGCGGGGTTCCAGCGCTCGTAATCGACGCCGTTCAGAATGCCGCTCAACATGTGGCTCCGGTGGCGCAGCAGTCCGTCGAGGCCAAAACCGTATTCCGGCGTCTGGATCTCCCGAGCGTATTTCCGGCTCACGGTATTGATGGCGTCGGAGAAGACAATTCCCGCCTTCAGGAAGTTGATCTGGCCGTAGAACTCGAGCTGGGACGGGTTGTAGAGATGCTGCGCCAGACCGATATCCCCGAGTTTGGACGCCGGGAATTGCCCCTGGTAGCCGAGATTGTGAATGGTCAGCAGAGTTTTCGCCGAGGTGAACTCGCGGTCGCCCGCGAGAGTGTCGCGCATATAGACCGGGAGCAGACTCGCCTGCCAGTCGTGGCAATGAAAGACGTCGGCGTGAAACAGCCGGCGAGAGATGGCGAGGGCGGCGCGGGACAGCACGGCGAACCGGACGTGGTTATCGCCGTAATCGCCGCCGGGGCCGCCGTAGAGCCCTTCGCGGCCAAACAGATCGGCGTTCTCCACGAAAAAATGGGTCACCGAACCGGTCTCCACGGTGGTGTTCATGGACCAGACTCCGACCGGGATCTGGTGGTGTCCGAGGGGCACCGGCAACTGGTCGATGACACGGACGGCCGGCGCGTCGGCGGCGTGCATGTAGCGGGGCAAGACCACGGCGACGTGATACCCCAGGCGGGCGAGCGCGTGCGGCAGTGCGCCGAGCACGTCGGCCAGCCCCCCGCTTCTTGCCCAAGGGCTCACTTCGGACGACACCATCATCACTCGTTCCCGCGACATAGCCATATGTAACTTAATGGTAGACTTGAGAACATCCAGGCGGAAGTGTTTTGAAGCGTATTTTTCTCTCTTACCAGCGCGCGCAACGGACTCTGACCGCCTGCGCGCTGCTCGCGACACTACTTTTTGCCGGCGCCGCGCGCGCGCGTGCCGCCGACGCGCGCCAACTCGAATCCAACGAGACGTTGTTCTGCGTGATGGCGGCCATCAACGCCGCCGGGTACGACGAAGGCGTTAACCTTCCCGACAACAATCCCCTGCGTAAACAAGTGCGCGACTATCTGGCGACACGCAGAATCGACGTCCTTCCCGAACTGAAACTGTACTACCGGCACCACATGAGGCAGAACGGAGTGCAGGATGTATCGCAGTACATCTCCTTCGCCCTTTCCGTGACAGCTCCGCCCGATTTCGCCTGGAAGGTCCGCGATGTGGACATCCCGCCGGACGCCATGGCTCTCGAGGCCTTCCAGACGCTGCTGGCCCAGTTCTATAACGAGGCCGGTCTCGCGGAGCTCTGGCAGAAGGTTGAGCCGGCGTACACCAAGGAAATTTACCGCTATCACTCGCCGATTCTCGACATGGCCAGCTCGGTCGAGAATTATCTGCGGATTTCTCCCTCCGACTTCCCCGCGCGACACTTTCATGCCGTGGTGGAATTGCTCACCGCACCGCAACTGGTCCAGACCTTTCACTACGGCGACGCCACCTATGTGGTCATATCGCCTTCCGAACAACCCCGCATGTACGATATCCGGCATGCGTATCTGTTTTTTCTCGTCGACCCCGTCATGATCACGGACCGCGCGAATCTGCAGCCGAAACGTTCGTTGCTGGATCTGGCGCTTCTCGCGCCGCTGCCGGACGAGTACAAGACCGATATCGTGCTGCTGGCCAGTCAAAGCCTCGTCAAAGCGACAGAGGCCCGCATGGATAAAGACTTCACCGCAGTCGACCGCGCCACCCGCCAGGGATACATTTTGACGCCGTATTTCGCCGAGCAGCTTCCGGTGTTCGAAAAGCAACAGCAGGGGCTGCGTTATTACGCCGAGGTGATGGCCGACGCGATCGATCTCAAGGCGGAAACCGCAAGGCTTTCCAGCGTGAAGTTCGATGCGGCCCCGTTGCAAAGGAAAGCGACGCAGGTGGTGGTCGCCGGCCCCGAACTTTCCGCCGCCGGCAAGACGCTCGAAAAGGCGGAGAGCCTCTATTCGTCCCGCAGTCTGGAAGAAGCGAAGGTTCTGTTCGGCAAGGCGCTGGACCAGAAGGGCGAACCAGCCGAGCATGCGCAGGCGTGGTACGGGCTGGCGCGCATTTCGGTTCTGGAGAATCGCGCCGATACGGCGATCCAGGGTTTTCAGAAAACGCTCGAATCTGCCCCGGACGCTTTCACGCGAGCCTGGGCGAACGTTTACCTGGGCCGTCTGTTCAAGTCCCGGCACGATTTCACCCTGGCCACGAAGTATTACCAGGACGCACTGGCCGTCAGCGGTGCATCGGACAAGGCGAAGCAAGCCGCCAGCAGCGAGTTACAGGAAATTTCCAAAAATCAGGAGAAACAAATACCATGAGGCGTATCGCCATTCTTTCTATCGGTCTGCTCGCCGCTTTGCCGGCGTTTAGTCAGACACCGGCGGCGGCGCCGGCCGGAGCCATGGGAGCAAGCGGGGCAGCTGCGGCACCCAAGGGTCCGCACCCCAAGTCGAACGCGGAAAACGACGCTTTGCTCGCGATGTTTAAGGCAACCGATCCGGATGCCCAGATCAAGGCCGCCGAGGAATTGATCAAGACGTATCCCGACACCGATTACAAGGCGCAGGTCTATCTGGTGGAGTCTCAGGCCTATCACCAGAAAAGGGACGACCCGAAAGCTCTGGTGTTTGGAGATCAGGCGCTCGAGGCCGATCCGAAAAACTATGCGACGCTGCTCCTTCTGGCCGAGATATATTCGCGCAGTTCGAAGAGCACCGACCTCGACCTGAACGACAAACTGACGAAGTCCGATAAGTACGCCAAAGACGCGCTGGCGCTGCTGGCGGTCGCGCCCAAGCCGAAACAGGACCTTGCGGACGCCGACTGGGCCGGGATCAAGGCTGGCCAGCAGTCGCAGGCGTATTTGTCGCTGGGTTTTTCCGCGCTTCTCCAGAAGAAGTACGACGAAGCCAAGGCGAACTTCCAGAAGGGTTCGGACATGTATCCCGATCCTCTCGACATGCTGTACATCGAACGCGCCTACGCCGATGCGAAACGGTACGACGACGCGATCGCGTGGGCCGATAAGGCGTCCGGATCTCCGAATGCGAACGACAAGCTGAAGCAGATCGCCGCTTCCGACAAGACGCGCGCGCAGAACCTGAAAAAGACGCAAACGCAGTAACGCGGTCTTGCAGGCGATGAGCGCGCCGGTCCCGGCTCCGACCCACAAACGATGACGCCGAATCTGGACGAACTGGAACAGTCGCTCGGCTATACATTCCGGGATCGCGCGCTTCTGGATCGCGCTCTTACACACAGTTCGAGCGCGAACGAGTTGCCTGGCCCCGGACCGTTCCCGGATTTCCGGCAAGGTGCGGCTCGAGCGGCGGATCCGGATTGCAACGCTCGCCCGGATTTGCGGACGGATAACGAACGGCTCGAGTTTCTGGGCGATTCCATCCTCGGCTGGCTGGTGAGCGAATGGCTGTTCACGCGTTTCCCGGACTACACTGAGGGCCAGCTTTCACTGCTGAAAAACCACCTGGTCAGCGCCACGCACCTTCTGGCGGCGGCATACCGTCTGGAACTCGGCCGTCATCTTCGACTCGGCCACGGTGAGGAGACCGCCGGCGGACGTTCGAAGCAGCGGTTGCTCGTGAACGCTTTCGAAGCGGTGCTGGCGGCGGTGTATCTGGATGGAGGGGTGGAAGCCGCGCGATCGGTGATCGTCCGCCAAGCGATTCCGACCGAGGAAGAACTGGCCAGCCTTGCCGGCGCCGGGCCGCCGCGCGATTTTCGCGCCGAACTCGACCGGTTGGCGCGCGACCGGACGCTCCCCCGGCCCGAGTATCGGCTGGTGGGCGAAAACGGACCGGGACATGCCCGAACGTTCATGGTCGAGGTCCGGCTGGGCGGCGAGCTGACGGCGACGGCCGAGGGTTCGTCGAAGAAGTCGGCATCGCATAACGCCGCGCGGCAGATCTGCGAACTGCTCCGGCCGGCGTGAGAAAAAAAGCGGCCCCTGCACAACAAGCTGCGGGGCCGCCCTTTTTTGTCCGGATCGCAGGCAGAACTGCTTACATCAGAACGTCAGATGTAAGTTCAGCTCGAGGAAACGCGAGCTGCCCAGCGTATCCGTAATACGTCCGAAGCTGGCCGAAGGCGCGATCTGGGGAGGTTCGAAGCTAAAGAACGACACCTCGTTGTAGGGCGCATCGAAATTCGGATGGTTGAACACGTTATAGGCGTTGGCATTGAAACGCAGTTTAAAGCGCTCGCTGAGATCGAACGACTTACCCAGGGTCATGTCGAAACGCACGCCGAAGGGACCGCGGAAGAGGTTCCGGCCGGTGGTGCCAAAAACAGATTCTCCCGTATCGCAATTGCCTTTGGAGTCGCACGGGGGAACGCCATCCTGTCCCGGCTGAAGGTACTGGGGCTGGAAAGCGCTCGCGTTGAGGTAGGGCGTACTCGGATTCACTCCGGTCGTCGACTGCAACTGCGCCTGCCTGGCGGTGATGCCCGTACCCAGCGGCACGATCGGATTGATGATTTCGGCATTGCTCGAGTAATACAAACTCGCCACAGAACCCGAGTAATCGTAGACACTGAAGGGCTGGCCGCTCTGCGCGACCGTCTGCCCGCCAAGAACCCACCCGTTGATCACCGTGCCGAGCCCTTTGTTCGTCGTGAGTTTGGGAACTCTGTAGCTGTAATTCACCAGGAAGACATGAGTACGGTCGAAATCCGACGACGCGTACCCCGTGGACGGCTGCAGCGGGTTATTGCCGGTGTAGAACAGCCCGAGGCCGCTCTGTTCGTCGAGGTCGTGCGACCAGGTGTAGGTGGCGGTGAGTTGCAATCCGAACGATAGTTTCTTTTTGATGGAAACCTGCAGAGCGTTATAGTTCGAAATCCCCTCTGCCTCGTACTGGACCGAATTCGCATTGTACCCAAGGTAAGGAACGCGAATGGCCGTGTTGCCGGAGCCAAAACCGTTCAGGTTCGTCGAGAGGGGCTCATTCAGGTTGCCGCTCGGGTAGTTATATCCATACGAGTAGATCTGCCCGTTGATCGGGTTCGACGGGGTGGCGATTCCCGGCTGATTGAACGGTACCGGCAGAACTTCATGCTCTCCGTGATTGCCCACGTACCCCACCGTTACCAGGAGATTGGGACTGGCCTGGTACTGCAGGTCGACCGTCCAGTTCTGCGTAAAAGGCAGGTGGTTGTTCATGTCGTAGCCGCTATACACGAACGGCCCGTACAAATTGCCCGTCGGATATTTGTTCGTTGAGGTCTGGGCCAGATTGGGAAGCTGCGTCAAGAGTTCGGCGGGGGAGTTCGGCACCACCGCGCCCGCATTGGGGAAAGGGTTCGCGAAAGTGGAGGCCGAAGACGCTTCAACCTCACCCACAAACGGCGGCGAAAGGGTGACACCGAACGGACCGCTGAAGCCGCCGCCGGCGCCCGCGTTGAGGTAGCTGAACAGTTCACCGCGGTCATAGTAAATGCCATACCCCGTTCGCACCGTCAGTTTGTTCATCGGACTCCACGCTACGCCGATGCGGGGCGCGATGCCCCACTGGCGGGCTTTCATCAGCGTGTCGCCAGCGCCGGACGTACCCAGCGTGGGATTATTCGAGGCCACCAGAAGACCGGAACTGGTAATCGTATCCGTGGATGAATTGTAGGCGTAATCGGCCGGGTCGAAGGTCGTCAGCTTGCCGTATTTTTCGCTCAGGGGTCCGTCGAAATCCCAGCGCAGGCCGGCCGTCACCGTGATATTGCTCCTGAGCTTGTAAGTATCGTTGACGAAGGCGCCGGCCGTGTCGGCGCGGTAGTAGCGGCTTGCCGCTCCGATAAACGACACCGCCTTCGTGCTGCTGTTGACGTTTCCTTCGAGAAAGTTCACGAAGCTCGAAAAGTAGAGGGCCGAACTGGCCGTGTTGTTATTGACGATATTGAGCTGCGTGTGGTCCAGGCTGCCGCCGAACGTGATGGTGTGGCGTCCTTTCACCCATGAAACGCTGGACGCATATTCCATCTGATTCTGATACATTCCCGCATTCCCGAAACTGGGGTTTGGCCCGAGGTAGTAACTGCCCGAGATCGTATTATCCGCATGGGCAAAATAGATCTCGGGGAACGAGGAGTTGCCGGGGAGAGTGATTCCGAACTGGCTCGGAGTAAGCGTGTCCGTGGTCCCCGCATATGCCTTCTCGCGCGTGAAGCCGATCCGTTGCTGCCAGGTCATGTTGGGCGAGAGGATGAATGTGTTATCGAGAGAAGCCACCTGGCCGCCGGAACTGAGTTTCTGCGGAAAACCCAGTGCATCCACACCGCTCGAAAACGGAGTCGAAGTCGGGTCGCTCTGGAAGTAGTATTTCACGGCCAGGCGGTCCCGGTCGCTCACGAGGTAGTCGATGTTTCCGCTGCCCTGATGAACACGGGCCTGCACGTTAGGTCCCTGTACCAGAGCGTCGTAGCCGAGAAAACTGGCAGTCGAGAGATTGGTGACGGTGGGTGTTGGAATCAGATAACCTCCGCCCGTAGTCGTTGCCTGAAGCAGCGCCAGGGATACGGGGCTGACCAGGCTTGCGGCGATGGTCTTGTTGAAATCCGAGGTATAGGTGTTCAGGATTCCCGTGACACTGCGGTCGTTGGTCAGCGTGATCGGAACGGTCGCCCTCACCGACCCGGACTGAGCGTCGGCAATATTGACGCCCTGGTAGGCGCCGAAGAAAAAGAGCTTGTCCTTTTTGATCGGACCTCCCACCGTTGCGCCAAAGGCGTTGCGGGCCAGAAAAGGTCTTTTCACCAATATCGAAGGCGCCGCGTTGTAAAAGAACGGCGCGGCGTTCATCTCGCTGTTCTGGAAATGTTCGTAAAGCTCCGTATGCAGCTTGTTGGTGCCCGATTTTGTGATCACCCCGATGTGAGCGCCGCTGTTGGCGCCCTGCGTGGCATCGTACATGGCGGCGTTGACGCTGATCTGTTCGATGGTTTCCGGCGCCGGGGAAGGAAGCGCCTGGCCGATGGCGCTGTACACGGAAGTGCTGGTGGTGATCGATCCGCCGGCACTGAAGCTCTCGCCGGTGTTCGATATGAACCGGCCTTCGCCCAGCGAGCTGGTTGTTTTCCCGTTGAAGAGGTTATTCGTGTTGATTCCGTTGAGCGCAAAGCTGTTGCTGGTATCGCGCTGGCCGTTGGCGAAGATCGCCTGATTCCCCAATCCGGCATTCGATCCCGCGCCGTTCAGAAAATCCGCATTGACGCCGGGCGCGAGAATCGCCAGTTGCGTAAAGCTGCCAGTACCCAGCGGCGTTTCTTCGATGGTCAGCTTGTCGACCACATAGCCGTTGGTTGTGTCCACCTGGTTCATGAGCGTTGTACCGGACACGTCGATACTGGTCGAGACCACACCGACCTTCAGGCTTCCATCGACGGTTGTCGTTCGGTCGCCATCCACCTCAATGTTGGTATGGTTCTCGGTATCGAAGCCGGTCTTGCTGAAACTCACCGCGTACTGGCCGATCGGCAGATTCGACAGCGAATACCCGCCGTTCCCGCCCGTTTTTGTCGTCACCTCCAGATTGGTGCCTGCGTTCTTCACCTTCACGGTGACTTCGGGTACGGTTCCGCCAGAGACGTCCTTGACCGTACCCGTGATTCCTCCGAGGACAAGTTGGGCCTTCAGCGACGGCACACCCGACACCAGCCCCAATATGCAGACCGACAGAAGAGAGAAACGAAACCAACGCTTCGATGAAATCATGACAAACGCTCCTTTGAGTGGTGTTTTTCACTTGAACCGCCCGGTGATGCTGCACGGCAAAACCAACGAAGACCCATGCCTTCTATGATAGGCACCGGAGCGCTCCGGCACAATCCGCCAGCGTAGAAATCAACACATTGGAATTGCTGATTGCCGCAATAGCAATTTTCGATTCGGGGGCTCCCTGAGCTTCTGAATCCAGCGGTTTAGGCGGCTCGTGCTGAAAATACTACCGAAGTAATATATGGAGAAACCGTTCTGGCACCGTTTATTTATTGTATTGAAACTGCGACTGGACTATCATTGACGTATTGCTGGGCGAGGGCTTTTACCACCCACGAGTGGGTGTTATCCGGCTCACGCCAAATTTAGCTTTGATGGGGTTACCGAGAAATGAGACGACTCTTTTCAGCGTGTGCGCTGGTGGGACTGTGCGCGGCGAACATCTTCGCCCAGGCAGGAGGCGTGGCCAGCATCTCGGGGACGGTCCTCGATCCTTCCGGGGCGGTCGTGGCGAACGCGAAGGTCGTGGTTTCGAGCGCGTCGAAAGGTGAGGTCAGATCGATCCAGACGAACGACGCCGGCGCTTTTACGGCCCCGGCTCTGGTTCCCGGGCCTGGCTACAAAATGACGGTAACGGCTCCAGGGTTTGCCCAGAACGAGTTGAAGGACATCGATCTGCAGGTGGGGCAGAGTCTGGAACTGAAGGTCAGTCTCTCCGTGGCTCAGAATGCCATCTCGGTGGATGTCTCGGCGGCCGCCGAACTGATCGACGACCGGAAAACCGACGTTTCCCAGGTCGTCACCCAGCAGCAGATTTCCGATCTGCCCATCAACGGACGACGCGTCGACTCCTTCGTACTGCTGACGCCGGGGGTCACGAACGACGCTACCTTCGGACTCCTGAGTTTCCGCGGCGTGGCGGGCAACAACACGTTCCTGCTGGACGGCAACGACAACACGGAACAGTTTTACAACGAAAACGGCGGCCGTACGCGCATTCAGTCGCAGCTCTCGCAGGACGCAGTCCAGGAGTTTCAGGTCGTTTCCGACAACTATTCGGCCGAGTACGGACGCGCGATGGGCGGCGTGGTCAATACCGTGACCAAGAGCGGCACCAATGAGGTGCACGGCTCGGGCTTTTACTTCTTCCGCAGCACTGGTTTCGACGCAAAAGATCCATTCGCGGCCTTCAACCCGGCCGAAAAGCGCGTGGAAGGCGGGGGCGTGGTGGGTGGAGCGATTATCAGGAACAAGTTGTTTTATCTGATCACCGGCGACCTGACGTACAGGCAGTTCCCCCTCGTCGACAGCTATGTTCTGGCCGGCGTCGTCAACACTGCCACGCAGACCTGGGTCGGTTGCGCCGCGCCCGCCACCGCGGCACAGTGCAACGCCATCAACGCTCTGTTACCGCGCTTCTACGGCCAGATTCCGCGCACCGACAAGAACGATCTGGCGTTCGGCAAGCTCGACTACAAACTGAACGACAGGAATACATTCGTAGCCGAGTTCAACTTTCTCCGCTGGCTCTCGCCCAACGGAATTCAGACCGGCCTTTCTTCCACCAGCGGAGCAGGCATCACCGGCAACGGCGACGATTCGGTGCGCGTCCGCAACGGCAAGTTCGGCTGGACGGCGGTGCCCACCAACTCGATCGTCAACGTGTTTCGCTTCGGAGTGGACACCGATCGCCAGGCGGATTCGTTCGATCAGGCGGAACTGGGCGGCGGTCTGGGTTACCTGGACGTTTCCGTTGGCGGCGTGCAGCTTGGACCGGCAACGTATCTGCCTCGCGTGGAGCCCAGCGAAACGCGCCACGAATACGCGGACGATATCACCTGGACTAAGGGCAAACACAGCCTGAAAACCGGTTTCAACGTGGCGCGGACCGAAGACTACAACTACTACATCAGCAACGCATTTGGATCGTTCACCTACGCGACTCCCACTACCTTCGCGGAAGACTATACCGGCAACACCACGGGAACGAAGTACTGGTCGGCTTATTCGCAGACGTTCGGAAACCCGGTGGCCGACTACACCATTACCGAATACGCCTGGTACGTGCAGGATCAATGGAAGATCGCCCCGAAACTGACGCTGAATATGGGACTGCGCTGGGACAAATCGCACGTGCCGAATTTTCCGGTCGTCAACTCCGATTTTCCGGGGACCAGCCATATCCACACGCCGAACGACGATTTTGCGCCGCGTCTCGGGATCGCTTACCAACTCGATAACAAGACGGTCATTCGGGGCGGCTATGGCATGTTCAACGCCCGCATGCTCGGCGGACTGATCGACAATCTGTGGACGACGAACGGCATTTACCAGATCGCCGATTCGTTCAGCGCCACGAATGCGACGCAACTTGCCGCCGGCCCCTCGTTCCCGAACTCGCTGGCTTCCGCGCCCACGGGAGCGACCGTCGGCGCGGCGACGATACAGTTCGCCGCGCCCAATCTGAAGACACCGTATTCCGAGCAGGGCAATATCGCGGTTTCCCGTGAGTTGGGCGGCGGCATGGTGTTCACCGCATCCGGGATCTGGAGCCGGGGCGTGAACCTGTACGGAGTGACCGACCTGAATGCGTCCCCGACAACCAGCTATACCTATACGATCGAGGACGCTTCCGGTAGCCCGACCGGTACGTACACGACACCCGTCTATACGACGCCGCGTCCCAATACAAAATACGGTGCCGTTCTCGAGACGACAAACGGAACCAACAGCTATTACAGCGCGCTGGCCATGACGTTCGAGAAGCGCTTCTCGCACGGGTTCCAGTCGCTGGCATCCTACACATGGGGGCATGAAATCGACGAAGGACAGGGCGGCGGATCGAGCGCGATCTTCTTCAGCTCGGCCAGTTCCTACACTTACAACGGCAACTATGGCTTCGAGCGCGGCAGCGGCCTCCTCGACCAGCGGCACCGATTCGTATATTCGTTCATCTGGACTCCCGCCATCGCCCATCCGGCGAACGCATTCGTGAAGTACGGCGTAAACGGCTGGCAACTTTCCGGCATCGTGACGCTGGCTTCGGGCCGGCCGACCGGCAGCCCGACGATTCGTGTCGTGTCCGCTCCCACGCTGCCCTCGGGGAGCTTCCTTTCCACGAGTACGATCGACGGCTTCAGCGGCGGGAACACGCGCGTTCCGTTCCTTCCGGTGAACAGCATCTACACGCCGGCGTCGTATCGCGCCGACATTCGCCTCACCAAGGCGATCCCGCTTGTGAGTGAAAAGGTCCGGCTGTATCTGAATTTTGAAGTCTTCAATATCAGCAACAGCTGGTCGCCCACCGCGATGTCAACGCAGGAGTACACCGCTACGAAGGGTGTGCTGCAGTTGACGCCGACCGCCTACGGGATCGGCAACGCGGACGGCGGTTTCCCGGACGGAACGCAGGCGCGGCGCATGCAGATCAGCTTGCGTCTGACGTTTTAGACAGCACTGAAACCGACCGATGCAGAAAGGCAGCCGGCCCGCGCGGCTGCTTTTCCGCGTCCGGGTGCTTCTACGCCAGCTCCGCCTGTTTCGTCTCCGGAAGCGTAAACACCAGCACCGCGCCCAGCGCGAAGAAGGCGGAGTTCAGCCCCAGCGACGTGCCGATTCCGTAGTGATCCGCGAAATATCCCACGGTCCAGGGAGCGAGTGCGCTGCACCCGCGGCCGACGTTGTACACGAATCCCAGGCCCGCGCCGCGAACGCGCGTCGGATAGAGTTCGGACAGCATGGCGCCGAACAGACTGAAGAAGCCGGTGCCGAAAAATCCGATCGCCGGGCCGAGCAGCAGCAATGTCCGCGCATCGCGAACGGCGCCGTAGACAGGCGTCAGGATCGCGGCCCCCAGCACGTAACAAACAAACGCCGGTCTGCGTCCGATCTTATCCGCCAGCAGGCCGAAAGCCACGTACCCTGCGAACGCGCCCATCTGCATCGGCACCACGAAACCGCTGGTCTGGACGATGGTGAGTCCCGCGCCGCCCCGCGCGACCGGTGCCGACAGGAAACCCGGAATCCACGTGAACAAGCCCCAGTAGGCAAAGAGCACGCAGGTGGCCAGCACCGATGCCAGAATGGTGCGGCGGCGCAATACACCCTGGAAAATCTCCTTTAATCCGCCCTCGGCAATCGGACGCTCGCGCCATATCGCCGGCTCCTCCACGTGACGCCGGATGAGCGCTACCAGCAGCGCCGGAAACAGGCCGGCAAGAAACAGCGCTCTCCAGCCCCATCGCGGCAGAATCAGCGCCGTCATACCGGCGGCCAGCATGTAGCCCAGCGCCCATCCCGATTGCATAATCCCGACGGCCTTCGCGCGGTGCTCCGGCGGCCACGTCTCGGCGACGAGCACGGCTCCGGTGGACCATTCCGCGCCCAGTCCGATCCCGATCAGCGCGCGCCAGAACAGCAGCGAGGCCAGGTTCCAGCTCAAAGCCGTGCCCGCCGACGCAACGCTGAAAATCAGGATCGACCAGATCAGCGTCCGCGCGCGGCCGATGCGGTCGGAAAGCACGCCGAACACGATGCCCCCGGCCGCGGAAAATGCCAGTGTGAACGAACTGACCAGGCCCGCCTGCGCCGCGCTGAGATGGAATTCCGCGCGCAGAACGTTGATGGTGAAGACGAACAGCAGGACGTCCATCGCGTCCAGCATGTAGCCGGCCTGCGCGGCGAACAGAACGACCCACTGCTGGCGCGTAATGGATCGCATGGTTCAAGACATTGTAGCGCCACGGGTCGCGATGGCGCGTGTTAAACTCGTTTTTTGGCGCTGACTCGATGCAGCGACCGAACGGAACACTGCCGCCCACGATAAGAGGTGCCGGCAGCATTTAAGTCCAGGACTTGATCGGCTTTTTGACAGGTACCAAGGCAATGCTGAACGATATTTTTACCATCCCGCCTGCTTTGCAACTGTCATCTCGCGCTTTCCACGAGGTGTGCCACGTCTGTAACCGATTTTCTTCGCGCTAAAACCGAGAACCGCAGGCTCGCGATGGTCACGTGCTACGACTACACGTTCGCGCGGCTGCTTTCCCGATCCGCCATGGACGGCATTCTCGTCGGCGACAGCGCGGGCATGGTGATGCACGGCCGCGACACTACGCTCTCCGTCACCACGGATCTGATCCGGCTCCATACCGAAGCGGTCGTGCGGGGCGCTCCGGATAAGTTCATCGTCGCCGACATGCCTTTTCTCTCCTTCCGGAAAGGCGTCGGCCCGGCCCTCGATGCCGCTCACGTCCTGATGAGCGCTGGTGCACATGCGCTGAAGCTGGAGGGTGTTTGCGGGCACGAGGACGTGATCGGCCGAATGGTCGGGAGCGGCATCCCGGTGATGGGCCATCTCGGCCTGCAGCCTCAATCGGTCCACGCCTGCGGCGGGTACAGAGTTCAGGGCAGGGGCGCGGAAGCCGCCAGCGAGATTCACGGGCAGGCAAAACGGCTGGAAGACCTGGGTGTCTTCGCAGTAGTTCTCGAATGCATTCCCGCGGATCTGGCCAAGGAGATCACCTTCGCGCTGCGCATCCCGACGATCGGTATCGGCGCGGGCGCGGCATGCGACGGTCAGATTCTTGTGTTGCAGGATCTGCTGGGCATGAATCCGGATTTTCACGCGAAGTTCGCCCGCCCGTTCATGGACGGAGCGGGAGGTATTCTGAATGCCCTCGGTGCGTTCGAGCGCGCGGTCAAGACCGGCACTTTCCCGCTGACGGAGGAGAGCTACTCATAAATGCACGTTTCGAATACCTTGCCGGAATGGCGAGAGCGGCGGCGCGCGCTCGCCGGGTGCACGATCGGTTTTGTTCCGACGATGGGCGCGCTGCACCGCGGACACGCGTCGCTGGTTGAGCGATGCCGCTGCGATAACGACGTGGTGGTTGTCAGCGTCTTCATCAACCCGACTCAGTTCAACGATGCCGGCGACCTGGCCCGATACCCGCGCACCACGGAATCCGACCTCGCCCTGCTCCAGGAACTCGGTACGGACGAAGTGCTTGTCCCGTCCGTTACCGATCTCTATCCGGCTGGCTATCGCTTCAAAGTTACGGCCGACAGCCTGACCAACACGATGGAGGGCGCCTTTCGCCCAGGGTTTTTCGAAGGCGTGATGACCGTTGTGATGAAGCTTTTGAACCTTGTTCGCGCGGATCGGGCGTACTTTGGAGAGAAGGATTTTCAGCAGCTGAGAATCGTCCGCGAAATGACCGCCGAGTTCTTCATAGCCACCGAAATCGTCGCCTGCCCGACCGTGCGGGAAGAGTCGGGATTGGCGCTGAGCTCAAGGAATACACGGCTGTCTCCGGCCTCGCGCGAGAAGGCGGCGCTGTTGTTTCGCGCCCTTGCGGCCACATTCACGGCGGACGAGGCCAGGTCGCTGCTCGAGGATCGGGGTTTTGCGGTGGATTATATCGAAGAGCATTGGGGAAGGCGTCTGGCGGCGGTCTTCCTCGATGGCGTGCGGTTGATCGACAACGTTCCGCTGCCGACGCGGGAGGACCATCGTGCTTCTTTGTCTTGATGTCGGCAACAGCCAGATCTTCGGTGGAGTGTACGACGACGACGAGTTGAAGGTCACGTTTCGCCGAACGTCCGGCGTTCGCGCTTCGTCCGACGAATACGGCACGTTCTTCCGCGCGGTGCTGCGCGAGAACGATATCGATCCGCAGGCCATCGACCTGGCGGCGATCTGTTCGGTAGTGCCCGACGTGCTGCATTCCCTGCGCAACTGTTTCGTCAAGTACTTCGGCTTCGAACCGTTCGTGCTGCAGCCGGGAGTGCGGACCGGCCTGAAGATCCGTTACCGCAACCCGTCGGAAGTGGGCGCCGATAAGATTGCGAACGCAGTGGGCGCGATTGCCCGCTATCACGGGCGGAATCTCCTCATCGTGGATTTCGGCACCGCCACGACGGTATGCGCCGTGACCGCCGACAAGGAATATCTGGGCGGCATCATCACTCCCGGCGTTTACATCTCGATGGCCGCGCTGGAATCGAATACGGCTCGCCTGCCCGCGGTGGAGATCGTCAAGCCGCCGGATGTGCTGGGAAGATCCACGGTTGAAAGTATCCAGTCGGGGCTGTTTTACGGCACGCTGGCGACGGTAAGATCGCTGGCGGAACTCGTGACGAGCGCGCATTTCTCGGGAAGGAAGCCCGTCGTTGTGGGGACGGGAGGTTTCGGACGGTTGTTTGAGGCCGAACACCTGTTCGACGCGTTCGTGCCGGAGCTTGCCTTGATTGGCCTGCGCCGCGCGGTGGAACTTTCGCGTGAGCCAGGCAGCAGGGCGTCCGGGGTCTCGGGCGCGTAACTTCTCGGGCTCAACGCAATCTGTTGACCTATCATCAAATCAACTTCGCCCGTGGACGCCGATCGCCAGGTCGTCCTGCTGAAGGAATCCGCTGGAGACCTGGCGGATGTCGCACCTATGCTGGCTCGCGTCGTCCACGCGCTCGGCACCAATGCAGCCGCTCGTTTACTTGGCGCCGATCGCGCTCATGTCTCCCGATGGAGTTCCGAAAGCGAATCGATTTCCCACGAGATGGGCCGTCGAATTATCGACCTCCACGACATTCTGACGCGAATTTTCAGAGTGTACAGCCGGGAGGCGGGATCCATGTGGCTGGTGGGTTCCGAACCGCTCCTCGGAGGCGCGAGACCGATCGATGTTCTTGTTACCGAGGGCGCCGCATCCGTGATCCGCGCGATCGACGGTATCGCCGCCGGGGCTTACGCCTGACGCGTGTCCGCGGAGGCCGGATCGACAGTCCCCGAAAACACGTAACAGTTCAGCCCCCGAAAAAGCCGTAACAAAGAAAGTCCGAAGAATCCTGCATTTGGGTCTGGCCCTTTGAGACAAAACCTGGCAAGCTGGATGTTTGAGGGCAGCGAGACAACGACATCGGCCGGTGGAGGTCCAGCGGAAGGCTGGCCGGCACGCGTTGGAGTTGGAGAACGAGCGGCTGCGAAACGAAATTGAGAAACTGAGCCGGAGAGTCTCCGGGCAGGACAGGCAGATCACGGACCTTGGCAAGCAGAACGCCGATCTGGAACGGAAGCTTGGTTTGAAGCTACAGAACTCGACGACATCGTCCAAGCCGCCGTCGTCCGACGGACTGGCCGGGAAGCAGAGGCCGCGATGCGTTAGCCAGAGAAAGAAGAGCGGCAGGAAACCCGGCGGGCAGGCGGGACACTCCGGACATCATCGCGGCCTGTTTCCGCCCGAGCGTGTAAATGCATTGGTTCCCCTCTATCCAACGCAATGCCGCCACGGCGAGAAGGCATTCGGCGTTCGGGATCGGGCGCGGGCGGCGCCGGACGAGCCGCAGCGGCGTCAGGTTGACAACCACATTCAACCACATTCATCCATTCATCAGGTCAGGTTGCGGTCTGGTACAATTCGTCCGATGAAACGCAGAGACTTACTGATGGGCGCCGCCGCGGGCGCGTCCGTATTGGCAGGCTTCCGGCAGACGGCGATCGCGCAGGGTCCGCCGGATCAGTCCGCGCCGCTCGACAATGGCGGTCCGGCGGCAGCCAGCGCCGACAAACTCGCGCGGATTTCGATCATGACCTACAACTTCACCTCGCGGCTGAAGCTGGAAGGTCCGCCGCCGAATCCGAACCGCGTTCTCGAAGTCTTCGACATCCCGCAGTACTTCGCCGAAACCTACGGCGTGCACAACGTCGAACTGCAGCACTCGCACTTTGCCTCGACCGAAACGTCGTATCTCAGCGAGTTTCGCGCGCGCATCGAGAAGGTCAAATCGCGGATGACGCAGATCAACGTCGAGTTCGGCCAGATGACGGTGTCCGCGGCCGATCCCGTCCAGCGCGATCAGGCGATCGATCTGACGATGAGGTGGGTCGACCACGCGGTGGTTCTCAATTGCCCGCGCGTCATGATTAATCAGGGACAGCTGACGCCCGATACCAGGGCGAACGCCACCGCAGCGCTGAAGCGGATGAGCGACTACGCCAGGACGAAGGGCGTGAAGATCTCGGTTGAGACCCGCGTGGTGGGACCCGGTCCTGGCGCCGCCGGCCGCGGCCGTGGCGACACAACGGTTCCGGCCGTCGCGCCAGTTCCGCCGCCCGGTTTGCCGCTCTCCAATCCGGGCGGACCACCGGCCTGGGAACTGGTGAAGGATGTCGTCGAAGCCAGCGGGACTTATTCCAACGTCGACATCGGCAATATCATGGCGCCCGATCAGACCTCGCTGCACATGGTCATCAAGGGCCTGTTCCCGACAAGCTCCGGCAACATGCATATGAAAGTCAGCCCCAACTGGGATCTGGCCACCGTTGTACGATACACGAACAACGAACTGGGATACAAGGGCCTCTATTCGATCGAGGTCAACCCGCCGCTGATTCGCGGCGTCTACGAAACGATTCTGTCCAACATCTGATTGTGCAGGACTGAACGCCTGAACGAAGGGTCGTCTGCCCGGTCGATGGCGGCCAGGCGAGCCCGCTTGCCGGGGCATGAAGTAAGCCCTGCCTTCGCCCACGCGGCTTTGCGATAACCTGAAGGAAGGAGCACAGATCGTGACACGTATCGATACAGTTTCAGAGATCGACTGGACGCAATGCGAACTGATCGAACGCGTACCAGGCAAAGTATCGGGACGGCCCATCGTGCGCGGTACCCGCATTCTGCCCGACGCGGTCGTCAACGGCTACAACGCCGGGGAGACGATTGGGCTCATCCGTGAGAATTATCCTGGGCTTTCCGTTTCACAAATCCGGCGTCTCATCGAATTCGCTCACTCCCGGCGCGGACAGCCTGTTCCGTGAAAGTGTTGCTCGATGAGAATCTCCCGCATCTGTTGCGGAACAACCTCGGCGATCATGACGTTTTCACGGTCAGGTATAAAGGCTGGGCGGGGCTGAAGAACGGCGAACGTTTGAGAACAGCGGACGATGACGGCTTCGAGGTGTTCATTACCGGCGACCAGCCGCTTTCTTACGAGCAGAACCTCGCCGGGCGGAACGTTGCAATGGTAGTGTTGTCCATTGACTGGCATATCCTCAAGGAAAACCTGCCGCCGATTATGGCCGCGCTCGACAATGCGACACCGGGCTCCTTTCAGGAAGTCGAATGCGGGAGCTTTAGCCGTAAGAAACCGCCCGAGGAATAGGCCCCGCCCGTGTTTCCAGCCGTCGCGGCGGCTCAGTTCCGGCTGGCCGCCTGCCTGAGGTAGCAACGTCGACATCGGAAGCATCACGGCGCCAGATCAGCCCTGCCGTCGCTCCCTCCGCCATTGCCGCGCACATCGATGATCCAGTTCGGATGTCCTTCCAGATCCTCGCGACCCCGATTAGGGCAATCGGCGCGTTACGCGACGTCGCGATTCGACCAGAGTTCCCGGTTTGATGGTGGATATGACGGGCGTTCAGCCGGATATTTACCTGCCCGT
>Ga0302319_10009865_pt1 | contig 18280 bp, 15 predicted proteins | sample Bog_T0_2_FD_203319 | JGI IMG/M metagenome (GOLD analysis project Ga0302319, IMG submission 203319) | Peat permafrost microbial communities from Stordalen Mire near Abisko, Sweden - Bog_T0_2 | ecosystem: Environmental > Terrestrial > Soil > Wetlands > Peat | place: Sweden: Abisko, Stordalen Mire...
CATGTTCTGGACAGTGCGAGGCGCCAACGCCATCGTTGCCCTGCGCTGCTGCCACCTCAACGGCCAATTTGAGGACTACTGGGAGGGTCGCCGGGCCGCATGATCCATTTTTATGTCGCGCACCCCAGCCGTTCCACTTCATTGCGTTTTTTGTAAAGTTCGCGGTCGTACTCCCAAGGGTCGAGTCGGTTGGATTTGGGCGGAACCACTGGAATCATGCCCAGATCGAGCACCAGTTGCCGCGTTTCATTGCCCTCGTAGGCCTTATCCATCAACATCGGAAGCCCTTCCGGCATCGGGCCAAGATCTTCTAAAAGTGCGCGACCCTCCGGCGCATCATGCGCGTTGCCGGGCGACAGCGCGAAAACTACAGCCGTTCGAGCATCTGCGGCAACCATATGAATCTTGGTGTTCCATCCGCCGCGGGATTTGCCGATGGCCTGTGGTCCGTTTTTTTAACGCGCCTGTTCCATCGGGATGAACTTTAATCGAGGTTGAGTCGAGCGAGAAGGCTTCAATCTTGATGCGCACGATCTGCTCGATCTGCAATTTCTCGAAGACGCGGTCCAGCACACCGCTCTTGGCCCAGCGATTCATGCGTGTATAAATGCTATGCCAGTTACCAAATCGCGACGGAAGTCCGCGCCATTTGCAGCCTTGCTCTGCAACATACAGAATTGCGTTCAGCACTTGAAGGTTGTGAAGTTTCACATTCCCGCGCTGAATTGGTAGGCTGTCCTTTATCCTTTTGTACTGCTCGGCCGTGATCTCCATTAACTCCAATTATAACAGATTTAGTGTTAACACGCCCTAGCACAACGGTCATAAGTAAATTTGGCCAAAATGACGAATCAGTCTTGTGATTTCCCGATTCTCGGTTAAGCTCGTGTTCATCGTCGGAGGTCGCGCGACGGGGATTCCGGGAGGCGCCGTGATGGATATGGGAAACTCGCATCTTCGCACCGTGGCCAACGTGGACGGCGCCGCCATTCTGGATACGGAGGTCGGCCAGATAACAACGCTTAACTCGACAGGAGCAATGGTGTGGCAGGCGCTCGATCGAGGCGAAGAGCCGGACGCCATCGCTGCGACTATAGCCCGCGAGACCGGTGAGCAGATAGAGGCGGTGAAGAAGGACCTGCGGGACTTCATCGATGCGTTGAGGAAGCGGAATCTGTTGTCTTGCTGATGTGGAGGCGTTATGGGCACGCTGGCAGCGGGTTCTGGAACAACTGAATATCGAGTGGTGCTAATTCAGCCGGAGTCGCACGGCGTACTAGCATTTGCCGCGGCTGGATCCTTTCGTCTGCCGCGTGTCAGTATCCTCGCGATGTCTCGTCCTGCACGAGAACTGCAGAGAGCAATCAGAGACACGTGGGGAATCGCGGCATTCATCCTGGATACATGCGTGGCGCCTCATGGAGCTTCGCCTTGTGCCGTAGCAGAACTGCGTTCGTCTGGAATCAGTGGTGACCTCGAAGAGGTTGCACTTGACCGAATCATCGGTTCGGACCTTACCAGCGAAGAGCGTCATGATTGTCAACTTCTATTCGATGGCCAGTCCACGCTTCCCGTCGCCCGCATGGGCTGGATCAATGAAGCCATCAACTGGGTGGCGTCAGTGACAGGCAGGAGATTCTCGACCGAGAACGATGTTGAGCAACTGAACGCGGGTGGCGGCTTCGTTCTTCTGCGGCTCCGTACGGATGACGGCAGGAGCTACTGGTTGAAGGCGACGGGAGTGCCGAACATGCACGAGCTGTCGATCACTTCCTGCCTTTCTGGCCTGTACCCGGATTTTCTGCCGAAACTTGTCGCGATCAGAAACGATTGGAATGCCTGGCTGGCGGAGGATGCGGGCAAACAGTTGTCAGATCCACCCGCGGACGCTGTCTTTATCCGGGCCGTCAGGAGTTTTGCATCCCTTCAAATTCAAACAATCGGCGCCGTTGAAGTCCTTTTGGCTGCCAGGGCGTTCGATCTACGCATACCAGTCTTGAGGCATCATCTCGATGACGTGGCCGTATTTCTGATCGATGCGATGACGAGGCAAACCACGGCGAAGGTTGCTCCTCTAAGCCGTCATCGCGTTCTGGAGTTGGGAGAGATCCTCGGCGACGCGCTGTGCCAGGTGGAAGCTCTCGGCATTCCGGATATGCTCATTCATAACGATTTGAACCTGGGCAATATCCTCTCTGACGGAACGAACTGCGTCTTCACCGACTGGAGCGAAGCTGCGGTGGGTAATCCCTTTCTCTCGTTTGAGCGCTTTCGTCTTCTGAACCGCGATGCCGAAGGCGAGCTCAGGCGCGTCTATGGCGAGGTCTGGAGGGAATATCTCTCTCAAGCGAGCATCGACCGCGCATGCCAGTTGATGCCATTGCTCTCGATTTTCGCTTGTCTCTATGGCCGCGGCGACTGGCTGGTGGATACCGGTAAGATCACGCCGCAATTCGAGAGCTACGCGAGAAGCCTGGCGCGCCATATGGATCGAGCGGCAAAGAATCCCGAGTTGCGGGAGGCGTTATGCCGCTGAATACAGCCATAGAAGATATCATTCACGGGGTCGCGGTGAACGATCCGTACCGGTGGCTCGAAGATCGTGCGTTACCAGGGACCAACGTGTGGATTCGCGAACAGCAACAACGCTGCAGCGCATACTTCTCGATGTGCTCCGAGTTGTCCGCCGTAGAGTCCTGTGTCCGGAAGTATCTCGATGTGGAAGTCATCGACCAGCCGGCACGAGCGCGTGATCGGTATTTTTACCGCAAGCGCCGCGAAGGACAGGAACAGGGCAGTATTTATGTCCGGGAAGGGATGAGAGATACGGAGCGCGTGCTCGTCGATCCCGCGAGGGAGGGGGAGTTTGCTTCCGTCGGCATCTATCGTGTTTCGCCAGACGCGAGTCTTCTTGCCTACGAGGTCAGACGCGGCGGGGAGGATCGCAAGGAGATTCGTATTTTTGACCTGGACAAGGGCGTCGATCTTCCTGACCGCATTCCATCAGGGTATGCCCGCGGATTCGTCTTCGCTAGAAACGGCTATTTCTACGCCCAGGAGACTGATCCCAACTCCCCGGAGCATACGATCCGCTATCACCCATTCGGTTCGGTTGTGCCCGACCGGGTGGTGTTCCGTATCCCCCGAACTGCGGGCAGCAGGCTTGTCCTGACAGGGAATGCGCATCGGCTGGCCGCGATATGGATGTATCCGCAAGGTGAGGATATCGTCGCCAGTCTCGCAATCGCCGGCATTGAAGAGGCCCCGGCCTGGCACGAGGTATTCCGCGAGAGGCGTCTGCCATACGGAACAATTCTCTACCGTGGCCACATTCTTGCCGCGGTTGAGACAGCGTCAAAGCATCCCCAGGTGATTGAGTTGTCAACGGACGGTCACGAAATGCGAACGCTCATTCCCGAGAAGGATGGCGTCCTTCGGCAGCTTGTCATCGCGCGGGAGCGGATCTTCGTGAACCACCTGCTCAAAAGCGGCGCAACGGCGATGGAGGTATGGCTCATCACCGGTGAACGCCTCAGTTCACTGCCCCTGCCCACAGGCGGCACGGTCCAGCTCCAGCCTGTTTATGACGAGAACGCAGCCAGTGTCTTCTACACCTTCGAGTCTTTCGATACCCCTCCGGCAATCTACGAGTACTGCGTCGAGACCGATACGTCCAGAGTTTGGCATCAACGCGGACCTGCCGATCGAGCAAGATCATCCTGCGTGCGGGAGGTAAGTGTCACGTCGAAGGATGGTACGGTCGTTCCCCTCACGCTGGTCTCCTTCGCGCGAAGCGATGCGGCTACACCTCGACCGGTCATCATGACCGGCTACGGCGGATTTGGTGTGGCGGTGACGCCGCAGTTTTCGGTGCTCGTCACCATCATGATGGAACTGGGCGCCGTGTTTGCCATCCCGCATATTCGCGGTGGCGGCGAGTGCGGCGTGGAATGGCACGACGCGGGACGCGCCCGGAATCGTCAGTTGTCCTTCGACGATTTCATCGCGGCAGCGGAGTGGCTGTGTCAGCAGGGGTTGACGACGCCAGATCAGATCGGAATCTTCGGCGGCTCCAACTCCGGTCTGCTGGTCGCCGCGGCAATGACGCAACGCCCTGACCTCTTTGGCGCCGTCGTGTGTATCGCGCCGCTGCTGGACATGGTGCGCTATGAAGTGTTCGATCAGGCAGTGAAGTGGCGCCGGGAGTATGGAACAGTGGAGGACCCAGACGAATTTCGGGCACTCTACGCGTATTCGCCCTATCACCGTGTCGCGGAGGACGTGAACTATCCCGCGATTCTGTTTGTTTCTGGAGACAAGGATGACCGCTGCAATCCAGCTCATGTGCGCAAGATGGCAGCCCGTCTCCAGAGAAGGTCTGCGCAACGATCACCTGTGATTGTCGATTACAGCGAGGAGCGCGGACACTCTCCGGTGCTGCCGCTGTCGGTTCGTGTACCAGCCCTGGCGCGCAGAGTCGCCTTTCTATGCCGTGAGTTGCATATTCCCGTGGCGAATGGAGGGTGCGATGAAACGCCTTGTCGTTGAGAGCTGGCTGCTGTTGTTCTACTTCGATTGGGTAATGCACTGGCGTGAGTTTAGGGAGCTTCACCGGATAGTGCAGAAAGAGGGGATACGGCCGGCCACCTCTGCCCGATTGACACCGTACGAGAACCTGTGCCGTGCGATGGACTATGCCTGCGTTCTCTTTTTCAGGCGTGTGCTTTGCCTGCAGCGCTCCGCGGCCACGTCGGTTCTCTTACGCCGCCACGGCTGGAGCGCCGAGATGGTGATTGGAGCACAGGTGCTTCCATTCAAGTCTCACGCCTGGTGCGAGATCAATGGCGTGGTGGTGAACGACAAGCCGTATATGCACGAGATCTACGAAGTCCTTGAGCGCTGCTGACGGGTAAGGAGTTCTCATGAGCATCCTATTCGGAGTGCGAGCGGCAGATGGAGAATCCGTCACGGACAGCCAGCTACGACGGCTTGCGCAAGCAACGGGTCGTTATGCGCCGGATGGGACATCCGTTCAGGTACGGACTAACGTGGGGATGGGATTCCAGCCCTGCTACACGCACGAGCGTTCAAAGCTCGATGCCCAGCCAGCAGTGACGGCACAGGGCAATATGCTCTCGTTCGATGGAAGGCTCGACAATCACGAAGATTTGCGCGTGGAACTTGAGTTGCCGTGCAAGTCGACGCCAGACTCGGAGATTGTTCTTGAGGCCTTTGATCGGTGGGGAGAAATCTGTTTCTTGCGGTTGGTAGGAGATTGGGCTCTGGCTCTGTGGTTGGGCGCTAGCCGTGTTCTCTACCTTGCGCGGGATCACGCCGGGACACGGACTCTTTACTACGAGATCGCACAAGGACGAGTGCGATGGAGCACGCATCTTGAGACATTCCTCGTCGATTCATCCAGGCGAGGAATCGACGAAGCCTATGCGGCCAGTTATCTCGCAGGTCTGCCATTCGGCGACCTGACGCCGTACGAAGGCATCCGTGCCGTGCCGCCGGCGCACTTCATCCGCATCGAAGGCCAGAGTATCTCGCGAAAGCAGCACTGGACATGCTGGAGACCGAGAGGCGAGATCCGCTATCAGTCGGACGACGACTACAGCGAGCACTTCCTCTCGCTTTTCAAAGAAGCGGTAAGGCGGAGAACCGGAGACGGTGCTCCGGTTGTTGCCCAGTTGAGCGGTGGGATGGATTCGAGTTCCATCGTGTGTGTGTCGGATGTTCTGCGAAGGGAGGCCGGCGCAAGCTCTGGCGATCTTATCGATACGATCTCGCACTACGATGACTCCGAACCTGGATGGGATGAACGGCCTTTTTTCACGGCTGTTGAGGCAGTACGTGGAAAGCCGGGGATGCATTTCGAAACGTCATTTGCGGATCGAACGTTTTCACCTGTGCCCGCATCTATTGGTGAGTACCTGTGGCCCGGAGCAGATACCAGTTCCTACGCGCAAGAGGAGGCGCTCTCGCGCCTGCTCGATAGCAAGAAGATCCGCGCCGTTTTGTCTGGGCTGGGAGGAGATGAATTGCTTGGAGGCGTCCCAACAGGGACGCCAGAGCTGGCCGATCTATTGGTTCAAGGGCGATTCCGCGTCTTGGGTACGCAGGCATTCCGCTGGTGCTTACCGACGCGTACGCCTTTGTTGTACGAGATCATCGACACATGCAAATCCACTTGGGCGGCATACTTCGGTTCGAGACGACTCCGGAACATCGCTCCCGATTGGGTTTCGGGCCGGCTGAAGAAGATTCTGCGGTCGCAGAAACCTGATCGGGCAGGCATTGCTGATCGGCTTCGGCTTCTTCCGAGCCAGATCTTTGCCGGCGAAGCGTGGGAATCGATTCTTGGTTCGCTGCCCCACCTGCAGCCCGGCCTTCTTTGCAGATACGAATTCCGCTATCCCTACTTGGATCGGGATCTGGTCGACTTCCTCCTGGCCATCCCGAGGACTCAATTGGCCCGGCATGGGCGGCGGCGCTACATGATGCGCAACGCGATGAAAGGGATCGTCCTCGACGAAGTCCTTGAGCGAAAAAGAAAGGCTTTGGTCCAGCGAAGTCCGCTGATTGCTTTCCGCCGGCGCCAGCAGGCGCTCAGGGAGCTTTTTTCCCTACCGCTAGTAGCGGAGAGGGATTTTGTCGAGCTTTCCCTTGTGAATGCCGCTCTTGAGAGGGTGTGGAGCAGCAATACGACGGCAGAGTGGCCGTCGTTGCTCCGCCTGATCGACCTGGAGATCTGGCTGCGAGGCCATAGGGAACGAGGCGTGACCGGTACATAGCCTCACGCCGAACAAGCTTCTGTGGTTGCCAGAGACCTAGGCTCTGCCAATACAGATGATTCTAAGAAGGGAGGACAATTCAATGCGCTACGAAAAGCCTCAAGTACTGTCGTCGGTTGCCGCGGAAGCGGTCATCGCAGGCAGCACCGACAAGAGCCAGGCCATCGCCATGGACGCCAACCCCGTTCTTGGCGCCTCGGCAACGCACGCCGCGTACGAAGCCGATGAATAACCAGCACGAACCACCGTTCTCGGGCCGCTTCTGCGGCCCGAGAACGTCATATAGAGTGACGGGGAATTGTGCATCAGCGGCCCGGACTGGCAGCAACAGCTCCTTCGTCGGCCGCTTCGAGTGCTTTCAAGTGATTCCACCGCTTGTAGAGATCCGGGTCTTCCGGATGATGCTCCCTCTCGGCTCCGAGAAGCCAGAATCGATACCAGTCGACATTTCGCTGCTCGCTGGCAAGGCGAGCCTGGGGGTGATCGGGCTGGTGCTGCTCGTCGGGATAGAAGTACAACTCAACGGGTTTGTTCAGCCGGGTGAGACCTGTGAACACTTCGGCAGTGAAGGCAATTCCCCATGGAACGGAGGCGCGATCCGGAACTGCGCCGTAGCCGTTCGATTCCATCAGGACCGGGGTATGGAAGTTTTCGAGATTGAAGGAGATCGAGTACTTCATCCAGTTTTTGAAGGTATCCCCGTAGGGCGGCCCTCCATAAATTTCTTCCGCGGACGGGCCGAAGGAGTGTGAAAAGGAGAGCCAATACTCGCTGAGGCTGTACTGGACGTTGTCGGCAACCGTGGCCGCGCGGTAGTGATGCCGCGAGTGGGCCAGAATGTATTCGGTGTGCCATCCGGTCCTGCTGAACCCGATGATGCCGAGTTTGTCCAGATTGATCAGGTCTTGAGCTGCGAGAGAATCGACGGCGCTATCCCACAGGTCCATATAAAAGGCAGCTTCAGCAACGCCGCCGGGATAGCCCTTCGGGTAGAAGCTCTTCTCCGCCGCCAGGTCTTCGCCCGCAGGCGTGTATCGCATAAGGTACATCATGCCGGCATTCGCGATGGGTTGCGGCGCGAAGCTCGGAGAATGAAACGCGCCTGAGTCGCACGCAAACTCGCCGCGCGTGAACTTGGTTGCGATCACGAGAGGATACTGCTTGGCCGGATCATAGTGCGTTGGAAGCAGAAGCAAGCCGGTCACCGGATACCCGGTCGAGGTCTTCCAGTGAACTTCGCGCACTGCGGCCATGTCGAGGGAGTCAAACTCTGGATCGAGAGAGGCGAAGGTTCTCAAAGATCCGCTCTTGAGATCGAATTGGTAGAGCTCAGGTGGCGTCGTCGTTGCCTGGTAATCGCCGACAACGGATCTGCCATCACTTGCGAGCTGTGCGTAAAAGGGCGCGTTCTTGAGCGGTATCTCGATCGAAGACTTCGCGCGCCATTCGCCGTTTTCATGAACGAACAGTTCGATCCTCCCAGGCCGGGTCCGGATACCCACCGTATGCGTGAGGTCATTCCAGAATAGAACCGCGGGGTCTCGGGTATCGCTGATCGTGGCCGGTATCCGCTCGACTTCGCCCGTCTGCGTGTGCACCCAGAACAGGTGAAGTCCTTCGGTCGTAAACGTAGTGTGGGTGCGCTCATCCTCCTTGGCCCAGTTGCTTCCGACGGGAGAGAAGGCGAGGCTGATATAGGACTGAGAATCCGCGCTCCAGAATGGCGTCTGCGTGGAACCGGCAGTGCGAAGCGGAATGGAAACCGATCCGTCCGACAGACGGTAGAGGCCTGTGATGACAATTCCGGGCATTCCGGCATTCCGGTTGGCTTCCACCGTCGGGTCCCGATTCCAGACATCGGGTAATGTGGCACTGTTGACGTAGCTGAACAAGAAGGCGGCTCCGTCCGGAGACATGCTCAGGTGCAGGTCCCCGGAATATGGAATCTGCTCAACCGGTGCGGACGCAAACGGAAGGTTGATCTTGAGAGGAACCGGGTCGCTCCATTTGCCATTCGCAGCACGCCGGGCCAGATAGAGGACGCGCCTCGGGAGGTTGGTGGTTTTCTCGACGAAGGGTGGAACGCGGAAGCCTCTCGCCCGCTGCTCAGGCGTATATGCCAACGATTGGAAATCACGATTGTCAACTTCAGCGGCGAACACCAGATTCCTCCCAGCCGCGTCGACACTATATTCGCGCACATCGGACGGAACGTGTAGCCAGACGTTCTTCGCGCCGGTTTGAGCGTCAAACTCGGCGATCTCCGATCCGGCAGCTGCGCTGAGGAGCGCAAAAAAGAGCCTGCCGTCCTTTTGCCATTGAATGTTCGTGACTCCCGACGCAGCTGCTATCAGACGAGGCTCGGCTGAATTCGCATCTGATAGGTCTTTGACATAGATCTGATCGTCGTTACGATTCTCGGCAAGGTTCGGGGTCTTGACGACATAGGCGACCAGGGTTCCCTTTGGATCCATGCGAATCGCTCCAGTCAGATCGTCCGGATTGAGATAGCGAACGTTGACGCAATCCTCCGCGGTGATGGCGCGCTTCGGTTGCGAGCAGACGATTGCGGGCAAAAAAAGGGACAGCCCGAGTCCTACGCTGAGGACTGTCCCAGCAAAACTCTTCATGATTGTCTCCGTGTTGGTTCGGAAGATCGCGGCTGGCTCGGCTTCAGTAGCGCAGCTTCAACGCGAATTGCATCGAGCGCGGACCGCCTTGCTGGTATTGCGAGGCAACAGTGCCGAGGCTCTGATTGAGCATCTGCGTCGCTTGACCGAAGGTGGTGTCCGTCAGTGTCGGATCGATGGTTCCGAAGTTCGGCCGGTTGAGAACGTTGAACGCTTCGGCGCGAAATTGAAGCGACAGGGCATCGGTCAGGTGAAACTGTCGTCGGGCGGCGAGGTTGAGCTGAAACTCGCCAAAGCCGCGCACGAAGTTACGCGGCGCGTCGCCCGTGCTTGATCCGGATGGCGTCGAGAATGCTCCGGGATTAATCGCACGGCCACCCGGGTACTGTGATCCAAAGAGGTAAATAGGCTGATCTTGGACGAGGTCCAACCCACTGTAGTAGGTGTTGCCAGTACCGGAATCGACGTAGCTACGCCCTTGGAGAGTGACCGGAAAGCCTGTGCGCGCGATAGCCCGGATGTCTGCTCCCCAGTTGGCCAGCACGGGAGAGATGAATGCGTGAGCATGCGGCGTCGGTATCTCCCAGCTTATGCCGGCCTGGAAGTTGTGGCGCACATCGAAATCGGAGTTTCCTCGGGTGACAGGAAGAGACGCGTTGTTCGAGCCGAAGTCGAGGGAATGGGACCAGGTGTAGGAAGCCAACGCCTGAAGGCCGTTGGAGATCGATCGCTGGAACTTCGCCTGCAGGGACTGGTAGTTTGAGGTGATCCCGCCCGGAATTAGGATGACGGTGCCGAAGTTCGAATTCAGCGAATGCATGGAATACTGCTGCTCCTGGATGAGGCGTCGTCCATTGGAACCCACGTAGGAGAGGGTAAGAGCCTGATTCTTGCCCAGCGCCTGGTCGAGGCTCAGATTCCACTGCAAGGTGTAGGGCAGTTGAAGATGCTCGGGAAACGCGTAGATGGTGCTGCTGGTGTAGGGCGCCGAAACGGAGGGCGCGAAATCCAGTTGGGCGCTGGTGACAGGTAGTGAAGAGCCAAAATAGCTTTTAAGAGCTTGAAAGCCGATTCCGTTGTACCCCTGTGTCGCAAGTTGATTCGCGGTGTCGAAGAAGACGCCCCCGCCGCCGCGTAGAACGGTTTCTCTGCCCTGGCGGTCGTGCACCGTCCAGGCAACTCCCAACCGGGGAGCAAAATTGAACTTGGGTGTTTGCCACAGGGGCGTTCCCTGAGGAGCAAGGCTCAGAGAACTTGGATCGTTGACATTGCCGAGGAGGGTGTAGGCGTCGTTGCCGTGTGCCTCGGTCGGCGGGGGATCGGCCTCCCAGCGCAGGCCGAAGGAAAGACTCACGGGCGGGGCGACCTTCCAGTCATCCTGAACGAACAGCGCAAGCTCGTTGAAAACCGGCGTGGCGGCGACGTACTTGAAGATGTCGACCAAGAGCGGGTTGTCGCTCACCAGAGACGTCCGGCTCGCAAAATAAGGGAAGACATATGGGGACGCCGGATTGATGGGCGAAGAGAAGCGTCTGTAGTCGCCTCCGAATTTGATCTGGTGATGCCCCAGGACCGTGCCGACGTTATCGACGAGGTTCCATTGGTTCAAGGAATTCGAAGTGTTCTCCGCCGAGAGGTAGCTTGTGCCGGTTGAGCCGTTGCCCAGAGGGATGCTCAGGTAGAACAGAGCGTGCGCCGTGGGATATGCGCCGATTCCGAGCGCCTGGGCAAGATCTGCCGGCGTCGCGCCGCCGAAATCATCGAGCGAAACATGCAGCGCAGCCGTGCTGGCGGTAAATCCGAGGCGAAGTTCATTTGCCCAGTTTCCGGCCAACTGCGCCGTAGAACCCCATGTGTAGGTCTGTGTGTTGCTGCTTTGCTTCGTTAGCGAGGAGAGGCTTCTGCTGGTAGCCGAACTCGGTGAATTGCTGAAACGGAAGAACACCGCCAGGTTTGGCCGGAGGTTGTGATCGATGCGCACGCTCGTGTTGTCGATCGCACTGGGCGTGGAATATGCCTGAATGAACTCGGCAAGTCCGGCCGTGGGATAGTCGATACCGTCCGGGCTTGGGGCAGGAAACGAATTCAGGGTCGGCTGAAGAACCGGCGAAGCACTTTGGCGCAGTGAGGCGTCGGGAACATACTGAATGGTTGCAGACTGAGGCTGCGTGAGGCGGAGCCCCTCATAGGACACGAAGAAGAACGTCCGCTTCGCCCCGCGATAGAGGCCTGGGATAGTGACCGGGCCACCCAGCGTTCCCCCGAAGTCATTCTGACGTAGGGCAGGCTGCGCTCGATCATAGTGGTTGTTGAACCAATCGTTCGCGTCGAAGGCGTTGTTCCGCAGATAGTCGAGCGCAACGCCGTGAAATGCATTCGTGCCGGATCGGGTGAGAAAAGAGAACTGTCCGCCTGGGGATCGGCCATATTCCGCGGAGTAAGAACTGCTCGAAATCCTGAATTCCTGCAGCGCTTCCACAGAGACAAGACTCTGCGTCGTTCCCAGGGCCGTGGACGCGGAGACCGTTCCGCCATTCGCAGCCTGCGCGTAGCCGGTCGCGTAGCCAGCGCCGACATTGGCCGACACGCCGTCCACGGTATAGTAGTTGCTCTCGGTGCGCTGTCCATTGACGCTGAAGTCGCCATTATAGCCAGGGTATTGAGTGCCGCTCTGCGATTGCGGACTCTGCGTGACGACACCGGGAGTCATCGAGATCAGGTCCTGGAAGCTCCTCCCGTTGAGAGGCATGTTCTCAACGAACTTCCGGTCGACGACGGTGCTGACAGACGCATTCGTCGTGTTGATCTCGGAGGACGCTGCATCGACCGTGACGCTTTCGGATGTCGCTCCGATGGGAAGAGTGAAGTTGAGAGCAACGGCGCTCTGTACGTTGAGGGTGACATCGGCCTTAATGATCGTCCTGAAGCCGGGTTTCGAGACCTGTACGTGGTAGTGGCCTGGAGGCAGGATGGGGACCAGGTACATTCCCGAACTGTTGGTCCTTGCAGAATAGACAATGCCTGTCGCGTCGTTCGCGATTTCAACATCGGCATCGAGGATGAAGTTGCCGGACGGGTCCGTGACCCCGCCGCTGATCGTCGCATTCGTGGATTGCGAAACCGCGGCAAGGGACACAAGGAACAGCCCCAATATGAGGAAGCAGTATTTCATGCGGCGCTCCGTAGGTGCGAGAGTGAATTGCGTTCACTCTGTCTACCGCTGAGGGCCGCGATTTGTATCAGAAAGCCTCGAAGCCGTCAGGGATGATTCGGCGGAATCTGTAGATACGCGCGCAACAACTGCTTGCCAGTTGGTTTCGAGCTACCCCCCGGAGGTTCCACGGTCACGAAAACCATGTCCAGTCGCGCCAGACTCCTGGCGTCGTTACATCGCAATATCCACCGCTTGTTCGTGTCGTCCTGGTAAAACAGGCCAAGGCTTACGACCGGCTTATCACTGCCCCGTCCCCAGACCTGGAAGGCAACATCTCGTTTGGTGTCGCCCCGCTTGTCGAGATCGAAGCCGTAGAAAACCAGCGAGCGGTCCTTTGTATAAAAGATACGACCAAACGGTTTTGCTGTCTTGCCGTTTGCGGCGGTGTCGAAGATGTCGGCGATATATAGGTTCCGTGCACCGATCAGATCACGGATGTCGCGGTCGTGGGCCAGGAAGTCCCTGTCGAGATCGAGCATCCGGTCTTTCGCGCTGAGCGCCGTGTCCTTGTCCTCGATTGCGGCATTGAGCGCGCGGACCTTCTCTTCAAGGGCCACCACGCGTGCCGCCTGTTGATTTGCATTCGCGCTTGAGGATGCCGACTGTGTGTTCAGCGAGGCCACTTCCGCCTGTGCCACCGTAATCTTCTGGTTGAGCGCGTCTCTCTCCTGGCTCAGCTGGGCGCGTGCCGCCTGCTCGGCCTCGAGCTTCTTCTCGATTTCGGCCATCTCTAAACTGGACTGTTTGAGCTGTGCCTGAGCGGCTAGAACCTGCTGCTCAAGGTTGGCAGGGTTCCCTTGTGGTGATTGGGCGGCCGGCGCGACTTCGGCCTCCGGCCCGGTGGGTGCTGGAGCGGAGTGTGCCTCCTGGACCTGAGAGTGATTCGATTCAACCTGAGCCTCTTGCCGAGGGCCGAAACGATGGAAAACGATCAGGCCAGTCACGGCGATTAAGAGGGTCGCGGCGAGTGCGACGGGAATCTGCCAGGGAATCTTACGCTTTTGGACGGGCACCGCCTTGGGAGAATCGGAATCCAGCCGACTCATCAGTCTCTGCTCTGCTGCCCGAAGCGCCTCGGATGACTGTTCCGGCAGGCCGCCTGCTTCTGAAGCAGCGACTGCGGCCATCGCCGGAACCAGGTCGGAGGCGATCTGCTGATACTGAAGAAACCGCTCATGGCACGGGTCGCAATAGGCCATATGGATTTGTAGCAGGGCCCACTCCTCCTCCGAGATTTCTCCGGAGTGGTAGAGGGCGCTCAGGGCTACGAACTCGTCATGAAAGTGAGGGTTCACAGGCTCCGCTCCATTCTGGAGCTATCGTGCAATAATTCTCTCACTCAAACACCCTCTTTGGGGAAAACGCAGGCGCGAAGCCGCTCCAGGCCCCGATAATAGTGGTTCCTCACGTTCCCGAGCGTCTGTCCCGTCTTCTCCGCGATCTCCCGAAAGGTATAGCCGTCAAAGAAGTGGAACTCCAGCGTCTGGCGCTGTTCCGTGGAGACCTGCTCGCGAAGCCGATTGAGAAAAGTCCTGGCAACCACCGCATCCACGAATAATCGGCGCTCGCCGGAGCCGAGACGCGCCTCCTCAAGTTCGCAGGCATCGTAATGCTGGCGCACGGTCAGGTACTGGCGGCGGTTGATGGCCCGATGGTAGGCGATCTGGATGATCCAGGAAGAAGCCGATCCCTTGCTTGCGTCGAAAAGCGCCGCCTTCTGAAACAGGAAGAGGAAGACCTCCTGCACCAGGTCATCGGCTTCCCCCTCGTCGCGGAGGATGCGGTAGGCGACATTCCGGACGGCGCGAGTATGCTTACGGAACAGCAAAGCCAAAGCACCTCTGGAGCCTTCGCGGATCTGTTCCATGAGTCGGTCATCCGCAGCTTTCGCTGTTTGATCAACGATTCCGGCAGGGATATCTGGCTGGGCATATGCCGGCATTTCAACCGCACTAGCGGCTCCCGAGCGCTCTTCGGGAGCGTCCGCCAGTGCATCCTGGAAGTAGGCGGCTTCGGAACTCATGCGGCCTCTTTTGCGATACGGAAGTCACAAATGATGACTTGACTGTGGTTTTGATGTACCGGTCCCTGTCGAGGCCCTCGGTATTCCGAACTCAAATTCACTTTCAGAACGCCGAAAAAACTCAACTATAGTTGCTGTATTTGAGTATACGAAACTATAGTTGCTATATCAAGCGGCGACTGTCGGTCACGATTGCAGTGTGGCTAAACGGGTCGGAGCGGACATCGCGCGAAAGTCCGGTACACCAAGAGAGATCTTTGGCTTGGCGATAACGGAGTTGCGAATAAGGCAGGGCAAGTCTCAAGCTGCTGTTGCGTTCGGCGTAGGTTGCGAGGAGTTTTATCTGCGGAACATTGAACAGGGCAAGGAGAACTTGTCGTTCGACGTGATGTTCGCCATTGTGGGCTACTTTAAGATGCTGCCCTTGAGTCGGTTTTGGTCCTTCGCAGAGAACCTCGGAGGCGCCAAGGATGGGCTTGCCTCTTCTTCCGTGGGATAATGTTGCATCTATTGGGATGCATAATGCACTAGCAACTATAGTTGCTATTACGTTACACGTGCCGTCGGCCACGATTAGCACGTGGCAAAGCCCTTCGGTGCAGATGTCAAGCGAAAGTCGAAAACGCCAAACGAAATCTTCGGGAGAGCGTTGACAGATTTGCGAACGGCAAAGAGCCTTTCGCAGGTGTCATTGGCCGCGTCGCTTGGATATAGCACATACTATGTCGGAAGAATTGAGCGCGGCAGGGCCAACATCAGTTGTGACGTGATGGCCGCGGTGAGCGCCTATTTCGATATGTCGATTGGCCAATTCTGGACCTACGCTGAGAAGCTCTCAAAGACCAAGGCAATAGACAAGAGAAGAGATCAAGGTTCCTGCTGACGGGCCATATCCGTGGTGACATCTATATAGATGCCGGGCCATCAGATACCGGAGGCGAACTGCGCGTAGGGCGCTGCCCGCCGGGTGGGAACAGGATGGCGCATCTGCAAAATGCAGATGCCACGTAAGAGGGCGGGAAGGGCGGGCAGACACAAGAAAGCGGAGCCGGTCTGGCTGGCTCCGCTTAGAACGTCTCGATGAATTGAATCCCTACGCTGCTGCCGCTTTTTTCGTGACCTTTGTCAGTGCTTTGCGGGCGGGCTTGGGCGTGGCCGTTTTCGGCGCTTTCGCTTTTTCCTTCGCGGCGAACTCCTGCTTGATCGTGGCCGTGATTGCGGCCACATCCACCTTGTAAAACTCGGCGGCATCGCGCAGAACGTGCGAGGCGTTGTCGCGCGAGGCCGTGAGCAAAACGACGGCCTCGACCACGGCGCGGCTGAGGGTGCCCTCGTCGGCGCGACGAAGAAAGGCCGCGAAGAGCTTGCCGATGGAGTCGCTGTCCTTGGACTTCTTGATGCCGTGCTGCTTGGCAAGGATCGCGGCGCGGTTCTCGTCCAGCAGGTTGACCATGCGCTCGGCAACAAACAAGAGGTCGCGTTTCATCAGCCGCACCGTGACTGCATTGCTGATAGCAGAGAGAACCCGCAAGCCGGTTGCATTAGCGATGGCCTCCTCCCTGCGCCGCTTCTCCTGTTCGGCCTTGAACTGCTCATCATGCGCGGGCTTCGGCTTGCGGGCATGGTGAATCGGGCAATCGGGATTGGCGCACACTTTTGTCAACGCACCTTTCTCATTGCCTTCGGTAATGATGGCTTCGGTGGTGAATTTGCAGGTCTTGTACTCCGGCCAATCGCGCTGCTTGGGATTCACAGGCTTCTCGTTGCGAATTTCGACATACTTGTAGCGCGGCACGATGGCGCTGCCATCTTTCGGCGTTCCGTAGGCCGTACTGATCTGAATGAGTTTCGGCTTGGCGGCGATGGTTTGGCGCACGTGCGCATCGACCTTCATGGTCCAGCATTTCGGGTCCGAGCACGAATCGTGCTGCGCAGCTAGCCCCGCGAAGAGCAGAACATTGTGCCCGGTGCGCTTGGGGCATTCCACGCACGAACCGGCTTCCGGCACAAGCACAACATCCTCTTTCGAGAACGGCGCGTCGGCCAGTTCCAACAAAATGTTGTGCTCGATCCACTGTTGCAGGTGACGCACGGGAAGCAACATACGCTTGTTCTTGCTGCCGTTGGCGTACTGCTCCTGATAGCAGGCAGCAAGCGCTTCCTCCTGCTGCGCCGGTTGCAACTTCGCCAGCAAGAGCGCATGGCCGACGCCGATCTCGTCCCGGTAAAAGGCTTCGACAGCGGGTGGAACAAGCTCAGTCAACTTCAATCGGGCGCAGATAAACGCGGGCGTTTTGCCCGTGCGTGCCGAAATTTGCTCAATGGTGTATTTCAGCTCTTCCATGTCGAGCAAAAATCGGAAGCCGCTCGCCTCTTCCATCGGGTGCACATCAGCGCGTATCAGGTTCTCGACGATGCTGGTTTCGATGGCCTGAGCGTCGGTCAATTCGACGATGCGCACGGGCGCTGTTTCGAGTCCGGCCAACCGTGCCGCGCGATAGCGCCGGGCACCAGCAACGACCTCGAAGCGCTGGCCAACGGGCCGCACGACAAGCGGCGAAAGAATGCCCTGCGCTTTGATCGATGCAGCCAACTCGTTCAGACTGGCTTCGTCAAAACTCTTGCGGGGATTGTTGGGCGACTCGGTGAGTGCGTCGAGTGGAAGGTCGCGGTATTCGGTGGCATTGACAACTGTGGTTTCCATGATAGGCTCCTTTCGAGCGGTGAATGAGTGAAGACGCACGGAGCGGAGACACATCGGGCTGGTTCCGCTCCGCAGGGAGCGGACTAGCCACAAATCGACTTGTCCGTGAAGGCTTCGAGAAATCCCTGTGCGTGGAGGTTCTTGTCCCACTGCCGCGCGAATTGCTCGTGCTGCGCGTAGACGCCGGGAAGAAAAACATAGTTCTCCCCGTCCCGATAGCGGGAATACTGCTCGACGCCCATGTAATCGTTGCGATAGTACCAAGCCGAAAGTGCAAGGCTGCATAACGGCGGCTTGGACAACTCGAAACACATCTCCGGGTCGCGCATCAGGTCGCCGTTCTGCTCTCCGTAGTGCGCAACGGAAATCGAAGGCAGGTTCAGCGGCCCCGGTTCCGGTGTGGCTTCGATCACCAAAGCCATGTAGGGCGGGTTCTCGATCTTGAGGTAAAGCGCGGGCCGGTAACCACCGGCCCGCTCAAGAATGCGAAGGATGGTCTGCATTACGCCGCCTCCGCGATTGCTTCCTGCTCTTCTCTTACTGCTGGCTGCGGGCGGGAGCGCCGAGCCCGCTTTGTCTCGTGTGCTGGCTCTGTGTTCGCTTCCTGCTGCGCTGCTGTGTCGAACGGGGTCTCCAACGCGGCCAGAATGACCCCGGCGGTCTGCTGAATAACTTCCAGCGATTCGGCCAACAAGGAAGCGTTGCCATGATAGAGAGCTATGTAATCAGCGGAAGCGCTTCCGGTCTGTAAGCCAATGGCCTTACCAACCACAAACGCGACTGCTTCGGCCTCGGTCTCCCGTACCGTCTTGGTCGTCGTGGTGCGGCGGCTGGCGTGCATCAGGAGTTCATGGCCTAGCTCATGCAACAGCGTGGTGAAGGTTTCGGCCTGAGGTTGGCCGGGAAGAATGG
>Ga0302319_10009867_pt1 | contig 18279 bp, 13 predicted proteins | sample Bog_T0_2_FD_203319 | JGI IMG/M metagenome (GOLD analysis project Ga0302319, IMG submission 203319) | Peat permafrost microbial communities from Stordalen Mire near Abisko, Sweden - Bog_T0_2 | ecosystem: Environmental > Terrestrial > Soil > Wetlands > Peat | place: Sweden: Abisko, Stordalen Mire...
CGAATCGCTTTGCGCGACGGCTCGCTGGTGCTACAGTCGCGGCTGGGTTCCGGCTACCAGCGGCAACTTCAGCGTCCGCGCGAGTGGGCGCGTGCTGGTCACAGCCAGCGGCCTGGACAAGGGCACGCTCACGCCCTCCGGTTTGATTCAGGTTGACCTCGATGGCCGTGTGTTGGCCGGCACGGGAAAGCCTTCCGCCGAAACCGAGCTGCACTTGGTTCTCTATCGGTACCGTCCCACGACGTCTGATGTGGATAGAGATCGATAAGTTCTCGGCGGAATCGAACCGATGACCTCTTCCATGCCCTGGAATAACTCAAACCGCAAAATATAGACGGCTCAGTACTTATGAACCGGCATAACCGGCAAAACCGGCACAATCGGCGGTATTTGCGACAAAGATGCGACAAACTTTCCAACCGCGGGCCACGGGCTGATCGTGTGGGACCAGCCCAAATTCCTTGATTACTCCCCCGAGCGATTGTGCAGAAAGTGGCTGCATACGTGCCTGTGTTCGCGCAAGCCGTGCGCGAATGTACCGTCTCGGCTCGGAATTCCGTCCCCTTAAGACAGGGGCTTGGGGTTGTTGATGTTTTGTAAGCGTACACCCAGTCCCTATTGACAGCGGGTAGAGTGTTCAGTCGGGTTCAATACCTTAGTTGGTAAGGGGGTAGCAGGCATTCGGGGTGATTTGTCCGAGATGCCGGTCTTACGGCCACCCGGAGATTTCTAGCAGACCTTTGCCTTGCGGCGGCAGGAATCTGCCTTCCGTTGGCTCGTCTCGAGAATGCACAAATCGAAGGGTTCGATGACCAGAAAAGCAAAGCTCAATCTCTCATTACCCTTCGGCGAACTCAGATTAGGGGCTTCAGAATCTTCTCGAACCACCGTCGAGAGCTTGTCGGAGTCGTGTTCCGATCCCTGCTGCGAACCTGGATCGACACGTGAGCGCGGCCTTAAGCTGCAACCTGGCCTCCTCTAACAGAAACCTAACAGATTCCCGACTAGCTCCCCACAATCGCGGCGTACACTACCCCCACTGTGCGCCTCCAAACGCTAAGTCCGCTCGCGGTTCGCCGAAGCCTGCCGCTGTTTCTGGCCATCGTCGTCTGCCTTGCGATCTGGCAAGTATGGCTCACATGGCGCTTGATGGAACAGGACCGCAACCTCGCGGTGCAGCGCTCCCGCGAGCGCCTGGAACAGATCGCCGATCTGGCCGTAGCACAACTCGGCGGGCAGCTTGGCGACTGGGACCTCAACTTGCGCGAACTGAACGCTCTGCCACCTTCGGCTGCTCTAAGGGCCAAGTTCCCGTTGGGCGGAACCCTGGTCATCCTTGAGCATCAATCCGTAGCCGCTGATCCGCCTAGACCCCTCTTGTTCGTGCCCGAGCCCCCAATGGCCAGCCCTCTCCCAGACGTGTTTGAAGCCGCTGCGAAGTTTGAGTTCCGCGACCAGAACTACGAGCGTGCCATCGAGGCATTGCAGCCACTGACTCAGCAACCCGCAGCTCGCGCCGAAGCCCTTCTGCGCATCGCCCGCCTGGAACGGAGACTTAACCATCCAGATGCGGCGTTGGCTGCTTACGATCGAATGCTTCAAGAGACCGCGGTGAGTCCCGATGGTGTACCGTATGCTCTGTTGGCGGCGGGAGCACGCTGCGAACTCCTGGCGGATGCACGCGATCCGCGGCACAGCGTGGCGGAGGCAACGGAGCAGCTGCGCGCCGCACTTGTCAAAGGACGCTGGCCGTTGCATCGCGCGACTTTCGAGTATTATTGGGCCGAAGTGAATCGTCTCCGCCACACGGCAGACGATCCTCTGAAAGACGCGCTCGACTTCTCATCGCTTGTGTCAAGGCTATACGAACAGTGGCAACAGTCCCTGCGGACAGGGTCGAGCTTCAATGGCCGCGAAATACAGCCAGACGCGTCGCTGCTGATTTGGCACGCGACACCTTCACGTCTCACGGCTCTTTATGCACCGGCCGGTTGGCTCGGAGCCGGCCTCAAGCTGCCTGCCAATGCGGCTGACATTCGCTGGAGATTGCTCGCCTCAAGCTCGCCGGCGGGCACGGAGCCCCATGTGCTGCGGTCGCTTGCCGATGCTCAACTCGCCGGAAAGCTTGAATTCTCCAGCGTCTCCGCCGTTTCCAATGCCGGGCTCAACCGCGCGCTCTGGCTGGCAGGCGTGGGGCTCATGCTTGTGTTGGTGCTGGCGGGCGCCTATGCCTTGTTTCGCGGCGTCAGCCGGGAACTACGGGTTGCGCAGCTTCAGTCGGATTTCGTTTCCGCCGTCTCGCATGAATTCCGCACGCCGCTCACCTCACTGAGCGGCATCAGTGAACTGCTCGCGAACGGCCGCCTCGCGGACGAATCCCGCAAGAACCAGGCCTACACGTATCTTCAGCGCGAGACCGGGCGTTTGAAGCGCCTGGTGGAGGACCTTCTTGATTTTGGCCGCATGGAATCCGGACGCAAGCAGTACCAAATCGAACCGCACGATGTGTTTGGCACAGTGCGCGCGGTCGTGGCGGATTTTCGCGAGGAAGCGTTGGCCGGAGGATTTGAAGTAGAGTTGAACCTCGATGCAAACGCGCCCACCGTCAAAGCCGACGAACAAGAGCTGCGGCGCGCCATCCGCAACCTGCTTGAAAACGCTGTGAAGTATTCTCCCGAATGCCGCACGGTGTGGGTCGAGGGCCGAGTGAATCACCGCCAAGTGGCGATTTCAGTGCGGGATCGCGGTATGGGCATTGAGCCGCGGGAGCAGCGCGAGGTGTTTCAGAAATTCGTCCGCGGCGCCGGGGCAAAGAAGGCCGGCATCAAGGGCACGGGCATCGGATTGTCGATGGTGAAGCAGATCGCTGACGCTTGTGGCGGGGAGATTCGTTTGGAGAGCGTGGTCGGCGAGGGCAGCACCTTCACTATCTTTTTCCCGCTGGCCGGAGACGGGGTGACGCGGAAATGAGCCGAATCCTGATTGTGGAAGATGAGCCAGCCATAGCCTTCACTCTGGAAAACGACCTCGAAGCGGAAGGCTACGAGATTGCAGTTGTGGCCGACGGAGTGGAAGCCGTGCGACGCGCTCTCTCAGAGCCCTTCGACCTGATCCTCCTCGATGTAATGCTGCCAAACAAGGACGGCTTCGAAGTGTGCCGCGACCTGCGGCGTGGTGGGTTGAGCACGCGCATCATCATGCTGACCGCAAAGACGCAAGAGGCGGAGAAGATTCTGGGACTGGATATGGGCGCGGACGACTACGTGACCAAGCCGTTCAGTCCGCGTGAACTGCGTGCGCGCATCCGGGCAATGCTTCGGCGAACCGTGACTGATGCGGCCGGTGAGGTGCATCGCTTCGGCCGTTTCGAGCTGGACCTGGGGCGTTTCGAGTTGCGCCGCGAGGGCAAGCAGTTGGAAGCCACCCACACCGAGCTGAAGCTGCTGACCGCGTTCATCCGCAGCCGCGGACGCGTGCTCACTCGTGAGCAACTGCTCGAAGCGGTGTGGGGGTCCGGCGTGTTCGTGACCGACCGCGTGGTGGACTACCACATTGTTGCTTTGCGGAAAAAGATTGAAGACGATCCAGCGGCGCCGCGGCATTTGATCAGCATTCGCGGAGTCGGGTATCGATTTGATGGGTAGCATGATTTGTGTTGGGAAATCCAAGCAGAGTCCGCGCAAGGTTCTAACCGAATCCCGCTAAGGCGCAAATATTGATGCGGCATTCTGAAGTCGCACTCAGGAGGTGCATCATGAAATCCGTGAAACTCGAAAAACTCGCACCGGCATTGACGGCAGCCTTTTCCATGCTGCTGAGCGGAGTTGCCCTCGTGAGCATGGTCATGCTGGGGATGCTGCTTTCCGAAGCGACAGCATTGCCAATGCACGCTCAAACCAGCCCTGCGGTTGCTCTTGAAGCGGCCACTAAGAAAGAACAGGTGGATGGCGATCTCAAGACCGCGATGTCCGATTATCAGAAGATCGTGGCTGACAAGTCCGCTCCCCGCGACGTACGCGCCAAGGCGTTGCTGCACCTCGCGGGCTGCTACGAGAAGCTCGGGCAGCAGGCGCAGGGCGTATACCAACAGATTGTGCGGGACTTTGCCGACCAGCCCGCCGCCGCGCAGGCGCGCACCCGGCTGGCAGCCATGAAGCACAACGATCATCCGGCCCCGCCCGCTACCATGACCCAACGCAAGATCGAACAATCGGAGCGAGGTTTCGGCGAAGGCGATACGGACGGGCACCATGTGGTCTATGCGGACCGGGAAACCTCGGAACTGATCTACGGCGACCTTGCGGGCAACACCAAGAAAGTGATCTTCAAGGCGAAGCCCGGCGAACTGCCTGGTTGGTCTCCGTCCAGGGACTTTTCGACGGTCTTCCTCAGCCTTCATGCGAAGGTGGGCGAGCCGCAGATTTTCGCGGTCATCAACACCGACGGCACGGGCTACCGCGAGTTCGCCAAGCTGGATGCCAATTCTCATTGCTGGCCAACCTGGTCCTGGGACAATCGCTATCTGGTGTGCGCCGAGTCCAAAAACGAGGAGACCCACCTTCTGAGGATTTCCGTTGCGGATGGCCAAATACGCGAATTGTTGAATCTGAAAGACGCATTCGTGGAGGATGCACATTACTCCCCGGATGGCCGTTTCATCGCATACGAGACCTATGCCACATCTGACGCCATTCCGTTCTCGCGGATATTCGTTATGCCTGCCGAAGGCGGAGAGCCGCAAATGGTCTATGAGCATAGGCAAACGGATACCTTTTTCATTCTCTTTCAACAGCTCAGGCTTCTGGATTGGACCGCCGATGGGCGCTCCCTCGCCATTGGCATTGACAAGGGTGGAAAGGGCGCGCTTGACCTGCTGCCGATGAAGGACGGCAAGGCTGCGGGTGAGCCGGTCTTTGTGAAATATGGCGACTTCAGAGATGCCCAAACCACAACCGCTGGAGGGCTGATTTACCATGCGGTGAAGCCGGGCGGCGCGTGGGCCGTCTATCTCGCCTCGCTCGATGCCAATGGCCACCCTGGCGATTGGAAACGCCTGGATCTTCCGCTGGGTAACATATCGAATCCAATGCCCGCATGGTCCGGCGACAGCAATCGAATCGTCTATGTTGCCAAAAGCGAAGATGAGGGGCAAGTCGGAGGCGGGGGCGAAGTGGTCCATTTGCGCAATCTCTCCACCGGAGAGGATCGCTCCATCTATCACGCGCAAGGCATGGCCATGTGTATTTGGGGGGCTCGGCAGCCGAAGCTCTTTTGTAGCGACAGGGCCGATCAAACAACTGAGATCGTTTCGATCGCGGTGGACTCAGGCGAAATCACCCGGCTCCATACTTTTTCAGGCAAGGGGTTTTGGATCGACTACCCCAGTCACGATAACCAGTCGCTTTACTTTGTCAGAGGCCCAGAGACTGGCGGGGCGCAAATGGTGCGATGGGATATCGCGTCTCAACAAGAGACTTTGGTTGATCAATACCCGGACCAGACCTGGGGAGAGATGTCTTCCGACGAACGCTGGCTCATTCGGATGAATGGCAAGGGAGCCGCGATACGTCCCATGTCTGGTGGCGATTGGAAGCCTCTGGTTTCACGCCTTGCATTTGGGGGCCACGTCGACTTCACCTCTGACGGCCAATGGTTTCTTTACCATGACGTCGATCCCACAGGAAAACCCATCCTGTCTCGCATTGCATCAGCCGGAGGACAACCGGAGCGTCTGGGCGATTTCCCGACCAGGGCCCCATCAGGCACGATGAGAATCAGCCCGGACGGCAGCAAGGTCATGGTTGCCGCCGGCGAGTACGGAACCGCCTACGAGATGTGGTCGCTGGAGAACTTCGTCCCACTCGCACCCAAACCGTAATCCAATCATTAGTCCAAAGCGGCGGGCCTCGATATCTGCTCATCAACTTACACGATTGTTCAAGCCAGCCAATTCAACATCGATGGAGGAAACTATGAGACACAACTTCGTGACCGGAATTCTTCTCGCCGCGCTCACCTGTGCCGGTTCGGTCCAGCTTTCAGTCCAGGATTCGATTCCCTCCGGCTGGCAACTGGTCCTTATCCTGGACGGCGAGGCGGTCTACGACGCGCTTACGTGAAGCACAACAGCTCTGTCCGCCAAAATCGCGGACACAAACCTTGCCGAAATGAGCCAGCCACCTTAGATACGGATGCTGGTACGAAGGGGGCTCACATGGGAATCTCGGGCTTTACGTCAAATGTTTATCGTTGGCCAATCACGATCTTCGCCCTGGTGACAATGGCCGTGGCCGATGCCCAGTCGCCCGGAGGCCAACAATGGCCTTCGGCGTGGACTCTTGCACCCGACACTGCGACTTCGATGAATAAGAGCGCCACGCTCACATATATTCCTGGTTCGTCCGTGAAGCTCTACCAAATCAACGGCGATTGCGACTGGCCGGAGTGGGACGCAACCAACACGAACCCAACGCCGACCTGTAAGCCAACGGTGAGCCAGACAGCTACCAGGGCCGATGTCCTGGGGGACGACGTCGCAACCTCCTTTGAAAACAATGGCGAGCTCATTATGATGTTCGGCGACACGATCGGCGCCACCGGCGGCTTTTACCCGGCGTACATCGATTTTGAAAATACGTTTGCGTGGGATGCCCACGACCCAATCGCGCGCAGCACAACCCAGAAAGCTTCAGATGGGCTGCTCCTGGATTTCTTCCTGAGTGGCAATCACGCGCTCGAGGTATTGCCGCCTCTCCAACCTGACGGTACGGCGGTCGATATGGGACCGTTCGATGTTCCCGACGCCGGCATCAGCCTGAACGGCCAGATCTATATCAGCGCCAAGACCGGCCACACGACCACTAGCGACACAAGCGACTACGCGGTTCTGGTGAAGTTCGACGAGGCCCATCAGACTTTCTCTTCCGGGCGCACGACGTCAGCACTTCCGGAAGGGCATTTTGTGACCGTCGCCTGGTATGAGACGCCGGATTGGATTCCCGGGGACCCCGCTTCAGTTGGCCCGGAGCCTGAGGTCGTCACCTTCGGTCTGGGGATTTATCGGGCCAGTAACATTTATCTTTCCATGATCCCCGCAAGCGACTTCGAGAGCGGTGTTGGCTGGGACGGAAAAAGTGCGACTCGCTACTTCACCGGCATGAGCCAGGGCCAGCCGACCTGGTCTCAAAATGAGTCCGACTCAGTGCCCATTGTCACCGACCTCGACCCCGCGAACCCCACCATCGGCAACCTTTCGGCGTTCTATTCGAAGCAACTCCGCCTCTGGCTCATGACGTTCGACGGTGGCCGGAATTTAGATGGGACCGGCGGGGCTTTCTTTACCTACGCGCCACACCCGTGGGGCCCGTGGAGTACTCCCCAACTAATCTTTAACAGTTGCCGCGACCGTGCATTGGGAAACTTCATTTTCTACTATTACCAAACCGAGGCCAGGAACGATTGTCCAAGCGCCATGCCTACAGGCGTTACCTCGGCGCCGAACTGGGCCGGTCCCGCCGGTCCGATGTTCAATCCTTCGGCAAATGATCCACTCACCACACGTGGCGCTGAATATGCGCCATTGATGGTAGAGCGCTTCACTGAGATCACCGGCAACACGTTGAAGATCTACTACACGCTTTCCACCTGGAACCCGTATGCGGTGGTGCTGATGGAATCGGATTTTACGATCGCGCGCCCGTCACCTTGGGACCCGTTCCCACCGTGGCCCGGAATGCCTTTTTGAAGTTGACCTGTGGAGGACTTTCGCAAATCGTCTGTGCAGCGGGATTGCTGATCAATAGGCGCACCATCCCTGAATTCGTCGTGTGCTTTCAGAGCGGAGCCTGACCTTGCAGTCGGCCCGTTCGATCACCTCCTGCCTTTTCCCTATTGGTCCTGCTTGGCGGACACGATTCAGGAACCCCGCAATACAGCAGACAATGAATCGTCTGCCAACTCGGTAATACGTGGTGACGCCGTCACCGAAGCCGCCAATTCCGCCCAAGTGTCCGCCGGGCAGCGCCAACTGCCATTTTTAAGCATCAATGGAGAATGCTATGAAACTTCACTACGTAATCGGAATTCTTTTCGCCGGGCTCACCGTTGCCGGCTCGGCCCAGCCCTCAGCCCAGAATGCTGCTCCCGGCCCCGGGCAACTGTTTTTGATCCCGGAAGGCAGGACCGTCTATGACGTGGTGAATCACGTCACCTGGCTCGCGGACGCCAATCTGCCTGCCAAGACTCTGCCTGACGGCAGAAATTTCCGATTCGGCCTTCCGTTGTGCGACGGCTCCAGCACAGGACCCGCAGAACTCCCAGAACCGTGCGTGAACTTGAGCGGATCCATGAACTACGCGTCCGCGGTGGCATGGGTGGCGGGCATGAATGCTGCTCACTACCTGGGGCATTCCGACTGGCAACTGCCCACCACGCCCCCCCATGATCCTAGCTGCTCGGCAACGGGGACGAACGGCGACAGTTTTGCGTGGGGTTGCTACGGAAACGCGCTGGGCTACCTCTACTACAGAGCGTTGGACCTTAAGGCGCCCAATACTGCTGTTCCCATTCCAGACAGCGGGGTGGGTCCGTTCAGCAATTTCCAACCTTATTTTTATTGGTCGCAGTCGAATGGTGGCGACCCGTCTGCGCCAAACAACATTCCCGTTTTTTCTTTCAACAGCGGGTCCCAGGGCGGCGCAACCACGGGTAATTTCATGTACGTGCTGCCGATGATAACGGGCGAAACACTCGGAACGCCGATCCCCGGCGGCAGTAACTTGCACGTCAATCCAGATGGTAAGACCGTCTACGACCCTGAGACGAACGTCGCCTGGTTGGCGAATGCAAACCTTGCCGCCACTGAGAAGTTTGGCTTGTCACCTTGCGGAGTACCCAGTGTTTCAACAATTTGTATCGGCCGGGACGGCGCCATGAACTGGCCGTCCGCCAACCAGTTCATTTTGAACATGAACGCCTATGACAATGGCGCGGGCTACCTGGGTCAGACAAACTGGCAGTTACCTCCGGTCGCTCCGAGCTGCCCCATGTTTGGCTGTGGGGGCGACCCCAATCCGATGGGAAACCTTTACTATGACCAATTGAAATTCAGTGCGGGGGACCCTGTGGTCGCGACGCCTGACATCGCAGTTGGCCCGTTTCATCACGTCCAGCCTTATCTCTATTGGTCCTGCCAAGCGGACAAAATTCAGGACGCATGCGCAGCTGCTGACTCAAATCTGACTGCCGAGTGGGGCTTCTCATTTGGCAATGGCTTCCTGGGTACTGAGGGTCTGGAAGCCGCATGTTAGAGGCCCAGGTTCTGATACGTGCTCGCCATGACTTGCATCATTTGCGATTGCACTTCAGGGTCTTTGGCCAAGCCTGCGCCCATATCGTTCGACGCCTTGTCGAGAATCTCGCGGGCGGTCACGCCGTTGCCGCGGGCCTGGCTCGGATCGGACACCTTGAACATGCCGGTCATGAAATCGGTGACGCGCGTAGCGCGATCCCGTTCGCGATTGGCGCGGTCGCGTTCGCGAGTAATGCCCCTCAACTGGAAGGCCTGCAAGACGGAAAAGGCAGCAAGCAACAAGACCAATCCCGCTGCCACGGCTACCGCCGCCCGATGGCGGCGTGCATACTTTCTCAATTGATAACCCGCGCTTGCCGGCCGCGCCACTACCGGTTCATGGTTCAGATAATGGCGGACGTCGGCGGCAAGATCCGAGGCTGTACCGTAGCGGCGGCCTCGATCCTTCTCGAGCGCCTTCATCGTGATCCAGTCGAGATCTCCGCGCAGTATTTTCACCAACTGTCTGGGCTCGGTGCTCCGCGCCTCGGCCGTCTCAGCGGAGTTCAAACGATTGCCGCCGACCTTGGTGCTGGGCGCCGGTGGTTCTTCAACGCGCAGCTTTCGCAGTAATTCATCAAGTGGGAATTCTTGCTGCTGTTTTGTGCCAAATGGCTGCAGCCCGGCCAGGAGAACATAGAGGACAACACCCAGAGAGTAGACGTCGGCGCGCGTATCAATGTCACGAACATTGGGGTCGGCCTGCTCGGGACTCATATATCCGGGAGTTCCCATGAAAAGCCCCATTTGAGTGAATTGAGACTCGCCGCTTGCTTGTTGCACGATCGCTTTTGCGAGGCCGAAGTCGATGATGCGAGGGGTAGGTGTTCCGTCTACTTCCACAACCAGAATATTGGCTGGCTTCAAATCGCGATGGATGATGGCCTTCTGATGAGCATGCTGCACGGCTTCGCAGGCATGGATGAAAAGCTCAAGCCGGTCGGGGATCTTGAGCTTTTTTTGATCGCAATATTCTGTGATCGGGAGCCCCGGGACGTACTCCATCACGAAGTATGGTTGGCCTTGAGGCGTCGTCCCTGCGTCGAACACCTTCGCAATGGCCGGGTGATCCATGATGACCAGCGATTGCCGCTCTGACTGGAACCTTTGCACCACCGACTCGTCATACATCCCGGCCTTGATCAGCTTCAATGCGACTTGGCGCTTGACCGGCGAAGTCTGTTCAGCGAGCCATACTTGCCCCATGCCGCCTTCACCAAGTTTTCGGACGAGTTGAAACCGCTGCGCGAATATCTGGCCAGCTGCCAGCCCGCCAGCATTATCGATTCCATTCGCGACTGAGTCCCATTTGCCGGCCATCGGCGGCGATATCAAAAAACCGGGATGCAAGCCGTCGTCGGCCAAGAGGAGCGACTCAACTTCTTCGCGCAGTGCTGGATTAGAAGTGCAGGTTCCATCGAGAAATTCGTTCCGCTCTTGCGGCGCCAGTTGCATGGCCCGGTGAAGGATCTCTTTAACGCGTTCCCAATTTTCCCCGGTCATGGCAATGCCGTCCTGCTCATTTGCCGATGCAACCAGACACGCGCGGTGGCCCAGTCGCGGTCAACGGTAATCCGCGAAAGACCCAGAATCTTGGAGATATCAGGAGCCGCTAATCCCCCAAAGAATTTCATCTCAACGAACTTTGCCTGTCTTTCATCGATGCGGGACAGCTGCTCAAGAGCATCGTCGAGAGCCAGCAGCTCAGAGTCTCCGCTGACGGGCAGAGCTTCGGCGAATTCCAATCCAATCCGGCACCCTCCGTCTCGTTTACCCGCGCGGCGTTCGCGGGCATAGTCCACCAGAATCTGACGCATCAGCCGCGAAGCGATTGCCATAAAATGCGCGCGATTCTCAAACTGTACCGGCTGTTGGCCAATCATCCGCACATAGGCTTCGTGAACCAGCGCTGTGCTCTGCAATGTGTGGTCGGGCCGTTCCGATTGGAGATGGTAATGAGCCAGACGCCGAAGCTCGTTGTAGACCAGGGGCAACAGATCTTGGAGGGCTTTTTCGTCGCCCTGTTTCCAGTTTTGCAAAAGCTCGGTCACCGGTTCGCTGGCGTAGTCGGGCATATGAATCGCCGCCCCCTTGTGGAGTGCTTCTGAGTTTATTCGTGCGTTTCACGGCAGTCAATTGCTTTATTTTCTTCGCTCTCCGCCTCGGTGGGGACTAAACCTGGCAATTGATTTCAAAGCAAATTTGGATTCAGATTTCCGTCGACGAACGCTCCCTTTGCTCGTTGAGGAGATTATTTTCAATTCGGATGAGACGATTGGCTCCCTGATTCCGCCTTTCTGTGTGATACCGCGAAAATCCCGAAGTGACCGAATAGCCGGCGATCTGGAATGACCAGGTTATTGCATTTCGAAAAATGAAGAAAAGTCGATCGTGAAAAGGAGTTCTTATGACTTGCGGAGCTTGCACCCTAATTTTCTGTCAGTTGACGCCTTTCACCTCTGGTTTCGCCCAGGGCGTCGCGCTCCAGCCGGCCCGGGTGCCGCAGGGAATGTATGCCAGAGTAGCAGTCGACGATATCTACAACCAGGCTGTGGGCGTTGTGGGTTCAGCCGATCCGGCATCCGACGCGGCTCCCGGAACAATTCCGATTTCGGACGCGGACCAGGTTGTCCTCCGTTACTTAAAGGTGTTGCTGGACGATCCCGCTGTTGCCGGAATAGCGGCCGCAATCGATTGGAGCAGTGTCAGCCTGGAAAACCCAAGTCTCGATCCTCGGCATCCCGCGGCGGGGGCCTATCAGTGGAACGCGGTGGACGATGTGTTTATTGCTGTTGACCGTTGGAACCACAAACACCCCCATAAAACGCCAAAGACGATCCAGCTCATCATGGTGCCTGGATTCAATTCTCCCGGCTGGCTCTGGACCGACATACAAAACCGCGGATGCGGGACCAGCTCACCGAGCTGCTCTGCCTCCTGCGACCCGCTCTTCATGAGCCCTCAACCGGCCGGAGTGGACCTGTCTCATTGCGGATTCACGACCCTCTTTTTTAAGGTTGAGGCCGAGCCGCAGGTACAGCTGCCGCTTCCACTGCCCTGGGACCCTGTTTACAAGAGCGACTGGCGGATTTTCGTGGAAACGCTGCACCATCGAATCAAAGAGGAGCCTTCGAGTTGGGCATTTGTGTCGATTGAGATGGCGGGACCCACGGCATCCTCCACCGGGATGATTTTGCCCAACGATACGGATCAGGGACCCTTCGAAAATGCAGACGGGGACCTTACCCTGTCGACAAAAATCTGGCCAGGAGTCACGACGATTAACGGGCTGGATGTGCCAACTGCGTGGAATATGCAGATGGCCGGGAGCGAAGGAGCCGGAGCCAGGTTTGAAAATTCGGATGCGATCTTTGTCCAAGAGTGGAATGACGCGATCGATATGTACGGCCAGATATTTTCCGGCATCACGTTGTCCCTGACTACAACCACCGACGCGCTGCCGAGCTTTCCGCTGCCGGTGGGCGCGCCCAATCCGACGCCGGCTCCGGGGTTTGAGGCGGATTGCGATTTTCCGCCTCATGCTATGGTTTGTGCGGCCGTGACGGACGTTCTGCAGCACTTTACGGACCCTCTGGCCGGCGGGGCGAATGCCAAGGCGACCCAGGAGAACGGGATGACAGCGTCTCGGGACGGTGCGGACCTGGGCGCCAATGCGGTGAAGTGGCTGGCGGCGACGACGGGCACCGTGACACCGGGCCTGCCGATTATCCCTAAGTACTTGCGGAGAGTTCTTGGCGGGCTTCAGTTTTCGACCGCGTTTTCAGTCACTACGCTCGACAAACGGCTCGGCAACTCCGATATTCAGGTGGAGGGATGCCCGACCTATCCTTTGCTTTGTACGCTGCCTCCGTTACTGACGCCTGCGTCCGCGCTCGAAAACGTGCTGCAGTTGAGCTTCTTCCCAGGAACGGCCGTCGCCCCGGACTATCTGGAATCCGCGACTGTGAACTATGGGAACTGGGAATATACCAACGCTCCGATGAATTTTGTGCAGATCTACGACACTGATTTTCTCTATGCAAAAAGGCTGAGCGGCTGCCTGCTTCTTGAGGACATAACTGGCAACCCGGCAACCGGCACACCGCCGGACATTAGGGACTGTCGGGCAACGTCGGGGAGCTCACTTGCTGAGGATGCACAGACGACACAGGACGAACTCACGCTGGCCGACGAGCAATTGCTCTCGATTGCCGAGCCGGCGTACCTGCCTCCCGACCCCTACTACTGATCGAAGGAATTTACGAGAGCGGGCCTGCTTGGACGGACAGCTAACAGGGCACTAATGGAGGAGGACTACATGAAACGCCATTGCGTAATCGGAACTCTGCTAGCCGCGCTCACCTGCATCGGCTCGGCCCAGCTTTCAGCTCAGGATTCGGCTCCTGGCGACTGGCAAAAGGTCCTGGACTCGGACGGCGTCACCGTCTATGACTCGGTTAATAACGTCGCCTGGCTCGCGGACTTCAATTTGGCTGCCCAAATAGTGCCGGACGAAATGCCGGCGCCCAACAATTTCCGATTCGGACTTCCGTGGTGCGACGTGCCCAACCCGTTGCCCGCAGATCCATGCGTGAACAAGAGCGGCACTATGACCTACACGTCCGCAGTGAAATGGGTCGAAGGCATGAACAAAGAAGACTACCTCGGACATTCCGACTGGCAACTGCCCACCACGCCCAAGAGGGAGTCTGACTGTACGGAGTTCGGAAAAAAGGCCTCTAAGAATAGCTTTGGGTTCGACTGCGATGAGAACGCGTTGGGTTATCTCTACTACGATGCGTTGGGGTTCACGGCTCCCAATACTGCCGTTCCCATCCCGTCGAATACCGTAGGGCCGTTCAGCAATTTCCAACCTGGCCTCTATTGGTCGGGTTCGCAGGGCAACGGCACGACCGGAGGCCTTGCGGTGTTTTCATTCGCAAACGGAGCCCAGGGCGGCTCCACAAGGAGCGATTATCTGTATGTTCTGCCAATGATAAAAGGCGAGCTAAACGGTTTGCCGCTCCCCGCCGGCAGTACTACTTTGTACGTCAATCTAGGTGGTCAGACGGTCTATGACCCTGAAACGGAAGTTACCTGGCTGGCGGATGCCAATCTGGCCGCCAACTGGATGGAGGATTCTAACCTGGGCGCCGTCGACACGCTCGGCTTGCCACTCTGCGAGACCCCTGCTAAGCCTTCGCCTTGCGTCGCCCTCGACGGCTCGATGGACTACGCTTCGGCCCAGCAATTCATCGTCAACATGAACGCTTATGACAATGGCGCCGGCAATCCCCATGGCTACCTGGGCCAGACCAACTGGCAGTTGCCGTCAGTCGATGCGAGCTGCCCCACCTACGGCTGTGGAGGCGACAGCAATCCGATGGGAAACCTTTACTACTACCAACTTAGTTACCAAGGCAAACTGGGGTTCCCCGCAGGCACGCCTGTGGTCGAGTCACCGGACATCGCGGTTGGCCCGTTCAATCATGTCCAGCCATCCCAATATTGGTCCTGCGTGGCAGACCTGATTCAGGACGCCTGTGAAATCGGCGGCGAGGCAGGTACGGGGAAAGCTCAGTTCGGCTTCTCATTCGGCGACGGATTCCTGGGCACAACCGGTGAGCCCGCCGACCATTTTGTCACCGCCTATTACGTGCTGGCGACGCCGACGAAGCCGCCAATCCCGCCCAAGTGTCCGCCGAGCAACCCGAGCTGTTATCAGTAAGCATCGATGGAGGAAATTATGCGGTCAGACTTCAATACTTCAAGTGACTGATTTGTTTCGTGCACGGCTGATGAGTTTCATCGCGACCCATAAAACTGAGGAGGAAAATGTATGAAATGCATAGACACACTGATTGTGGCTGCTGCAATGGTTCTGGCCGTAAGGGCTGCAAACAGCCAAATGACGGTGGCTCCGGGCGACGGTGGGAAGACCGTCATCGAGACCGTCACCACCCGCTGTACGGCGGGGTGACGCTGACGTGGCCGGCCGATGCGAACATCGCGGGCGGGTTGCGGCCCGACAGCCCGTACTGGGTTCCAGGGATCAATCCGGATGGGTCGATGGCGTTGAGTACGGCGGCGGAGTTCGTCGACAAGCTCAACCAGAATGAGTACCTGGGGATCACGACCTGGAGCCTGCCGATCACGATCTTTGACGATACGAGCTGTTCGATCGACGATTCGCCGGTGACTCACTTTGCATACAAGTGCGGCGAGAATGTGCCGGGCAACCCGGGTTATCCGTACAGCGAGCTTGGGAACTTGTTTTACAACGTTCTGGGCGGGACGGCCCACAACAACATCGCGACGTCGCATGGTCCTAACTACTATCTGTTCCGGAACATTCAGCCGTATTTGTACTGGTCACAGACGGGGCAGTCCGGCGCGTTGACCTTCAGCAACGATTTCTGGTTTCAGAACGGATTTCAGGGCACGGAGAGCAATCACGACAGCATGTTTGTTCTTCCCGTATCCGTGACTACGACTGGGACGGCGCCAGTCACGACGCCGTCCTGCGCATTGGCGCAGACATGCATGAACGCCAATCTGCCGGGGCTCGGGTTGGATACGACTGTGCATCCGGCGAGGCCGACGCTGCAGCCGCGGTTTGATCTTCAGCTTATCTACGATTCGGTGACCGACGTGGCGTATCTGGCGAATGCGAACCTGGCGGCGACATTGCCGAAGGACTGCCCGTACTTCGTCGACGGGATCAATCCGAATGGCTCGATGGACCAGGGGACGCTAATAAACTTTCTTGCTGCGCTGAATAATCCAGCCCATCCGTTTATGGGACTCATCGGGTGGAATGTACCGACAACTGTGGCGGGCGGCAAGAATCCTGATTGCACCATTCCGACATCCGGCATGGGGCCGGATATCGGCTATAACTGCGACGGCACGGTGAACGACCGTGGCGAGCTGTACTACAACCAGTTTGGGATCGAGGCGGGCCACACGGTGGACGAGAAGTGGAGCTGGCAACGCTTTTACTTCTACAACCTGGTGCCGGACTATTACTGGGAGTGCAATCCGAAGTCCGGGCTGCCGCCTTCGCAGTGTGCGCATACGACTCCCGATGGGGAGATACCGAGCTTCTCGCTCCAGAGCGGCTATGCGGGAGTGCAGTCAAACCCGAACGACCTGTTTGTGATGCTGGTGGTGCCGGGCGAAGGGGTGCCACGAGAGCAGCGGTGGTGGTAGCTTCGAGCTCTTGTGCAGCATTGACGGGATTCGGATTCGGGACATACAATAAAAAGCTCTTGCGGAGCTGATCTCCGCTGACGAACAGACAAGGAAGCGGAGATGGCATTTCGTGTTCGGATTGCTTTTGCCGCGCTGGCGCTGATTTTTTTGCCGCCGATACTGACGGCGCAGTCTGCGCCGCGGGGGGGGGGATTTATGCTGTGGTCAGCATACTTGACGAACTCGCCGCGCTCAAGCCAACCAGTACCACGACGCAGGCGGAGTTGGACCTTGGCTTTGACAAGTTCTACGCGAGCCTGCTTCAGAACTCAGCGGTTGCAGGCCTGGCCCTGCAGGTGCATTGGGATACGGTGAATCCGAACCCACCGGGAGCATCCGATTCCTACTTCTGGAATTATGTACAAGGGGCATTCAACCAGGCGGACATTTGGAACAGGCGTCACCCGGCGGACCCTCCCAAGACGATCCAGCTTATCGTGATGCCGGATTCCAATCGCCGCCATGGCTTCTCGAGAAGATTCCCAGTTGCAATGGGATGTTCATGTCTCCGCCTCAGGTGATCCAAGTCGACTGCGGAACGGTGACCTTCGCGGGCTTTTCTGAGAAAGTCGACGGCACCACCTTTCCCCTTCCTTGGAATTCTGTATACAAGCAGGCGTGGAAGACGTTTTTGAAGGCATTGGCCGCGAAGTTCGGGTCGAATAAGCTTTTGGTTTCGATCTCGGTGGCAGGACCAACCGCTGCCTCGGCGGAAATTATCGTACCCAATGACGCGAACTCAGATAATCCGCAGACAGCGCTTTCCGCGATACCACCGCAGGGGTGCACGTCACTTTCGCCCAGTTGCATGTGGAATCTTCTGCTGTCGTTACATTATTTTCCGGACGAGTCCTACCTGGGCACCGACAAGGCATTCATTGAGGAGTGGGAAGACGCGATTGATTTGTACGGCGAGCTCTTTCCCGGCATAACGCTGGTGGTTACAACCGGCAACGGGCTTCCGAATTTCGCCGGCGCTCCCGACACGCCGCCTGAGCAGTTGCAGCAGGATTGCATGCCCAACATGAATCCCGATTGCGCCGCGGAAGCTACGATACTGGCTTACTTCATGCAGAAAGACGTGGCAGGCGCCAATGCGAGGGCAACGCAAACCAGCGGCATGGTGGCGTCGCATCAAGTAGCGAACATGAATGACATGGGTGTTCCGGCGGTGAAGCAACTCTTATCCTTAACGCAAGATTTCATTCCACCCTCGGAGCAGATCCTCGGCGGTTCGCAGTTCAACGCAACCTACTCGATTGCGATGTGCAATCAGCTGCTGGACGGCTCACAGCAAAATGCAGCTGCCCCCGCATCAACTTCCCCAGATCAGCCTCATTCACTCTGGAATTGCCCAGTCTGCGGCGCAACGATGCGCGTCGTCGAACCGCTCTCCGCTGCACAACTCCTGCTTCGCTCTCCACCGCAACCAGACCGGTGCGCCGCATGAAGCTCTATACACATCCCCGGCCTATAACCGTGTGCCAGCACGCTCGCAGATGCTTTGTCTCATCTGGCCAGAACCCCTCGCATGCCGAGCTCTCAAGCTTCCACTTCGGCCCTCCGCAAGGGACTGCGCCGCTCCGCCCGGCCCTAATGTCGCATGATCCTACCCAACTCACTCTGTTCAAGATCCCTCTGCACCCGATCAGACCCATTCAAACTGCATAGCCTTC
>Ga0302319_10009868_pt1 | contig 18277 bp, 12 predicted proteins | sample Bog_T0_2_FD_203319 | JGI IMG/M metagenome (GOLD analysis project Ga0302319, IMG submission 203319) | Peat permafrost microbial communities from Stordalen Mire near Abisko, Sweden - Bog_T0_2 | ecosystem: Environmental > Terrestrial > Soil > Wetlands > Peat | place: Sweden: Abisko, Stordalen Mire...
AAGAGCCTCTCCTGGCGAACTTCAGGAGCGCATTCTCTTGATTGAAGACGAGGAAGAAGCAATGCTGCTGGTCAAGTCGGCCATCGAGGAGTTTGGCAAATCCAGATACCGGCTCGAATGGTCAAATTGCCTACGCGACGGCTTAGACCAGATCTCAAAAGGTGGAGTGGACCTTGTCCTGCTTGACCTGGGCTTGCCCGAAAGTTCGGGCTCGGTAACCTATGAGTCTGTACGCGCCATCGCGCCTCGACTGCCTGTGCTGGTACTGACTGGTGATTCTGCCCAGGAAATGGAAATGAGGGTTACGGGCGCAGGCGGGGAGGACTACTTGGTCAAAGACCAAGTGTCTGGACCGCTTTTGGTGCAGGCCATCCAGTCTGCCCTTTATGCCAGCAAGATACGTCTGCGCATTTCAACAGGCGATAAACAAACACCATAAGCACACCTCAAAGGTAGCCGTTCGAAAGGCGCGGGAGTGTTAACCAAATCCTAGATTCGCGCGAAATCGAGACGACCAATGGGATACCTACTAGCCAGCGTTTTCCACTGCCGGATACGCGAATTCTGATTGAAGGCGATCAAGAAAACGTGATGTTACTGCGCGGTTAACGTTGGAGCCTTTTGCCCAATCTGGATTTTGCCGTGGACGCCTCGAGTCCTGGAAGAGCGCCGCCAAAGTGATCACGACCTGATCCCGATTGACACCCAAATGTCCCTGGTGCACGGTTATCCCGCCACCCCTGAAATTCGCATTCACATGATTGCCACAACTGCGAGGGAACGGCACGGGTTACGGATTTCTTGAAATCAACGGTATCGGAGCGGAAATCAGGAGTGCCGCCGAAACCGCCTCATGTTGACAAGCCCGGGCAGTGTTTTGGAGAGTTCGGCCGCTGTCTAAGTGCTGCCACAAGTTAAGATTTCGACATTGCAGCGGCAATAACTGGCCGACTGCAGTGCTTGTTGCTGACCCCATTCAATTCACGCGCCATGCATGACGTCGAGGCGACAATAATTTTCGACGGTTCGGCAGGCGACGGTTTCGAATTTGCGCGAGTAGGTGACAATAGACGGTTAAGCATCCTCCGGTTCTCCTTCATTTACCTTGATTCAAAGGATAAACGCAGATTAATTTACTCTGATCAGCGATGGCCAATTGCGAGATGGTACGGTCTAGCAGCAGCGTGTTCAGAGCGGGCTTCGCCACATGCTGCGGATGATGAAAGAAAGAAACGACTGAAAGAAGTAAATGTTTCATTCTGCTGTTACACCCTTGCAAATAGATGGCCCTTTCTCAAATTTCCCTACGCGATTCCTTCAACTCGGGCATGCGGCATAAATCTGTCAACGCGATTCCCATCACTCCTCAACCCTCCGCTTCCCGTTGCGACTCCGATGTTTCGCCGTCGCGTTCTGATTTTCAAATTTCGCTGGACTTACCGAGCCAGCGAGAGACTGGTTTGTCGACACCCGCGCACACCGGAGTGACTTCTGCCTTAAAGGAGTGATAGGAGCCCTCTTTGGACCGGACCCTATACTCCAGCGAGTAGAGTTCACCAGTGTCAATGCCATTCAAGCGACAACTCTCCAGTCGGGCGCGATCAGCAGGGTGTACGGTATCCAGCCACCCAAAACCCAGTAGTTCCGAAGCCGCAACTCCGCAATATTCGGACCATTGACTGTTAATGTAGTCACAAAATCCATCAGGCCGGCTGGACCAAACAAACTGGGGTAAGGCTTCGGCTAAACTGTGCCATTCTGCTTTTACAATTTGAAGTTCTGTTGTTTTCTGTTCGACTAGCGTTTCTAGCTGGACCTTTGCCCGCTCAATCCTCGTCTTTTGGATGACGTGGGATGTCACGTCGTTTGCAATCATAAGACGCGTAGGAGAGTCGCTGCCCTCTATTTCGTGATTGGAAAGTTCAACCCAGATGCCCGGTTTATTCTTTCTTGGGAGACGCCATGGATTTTGCTGACTGCGGGGCTGACTCTCATCCACATCGGCTGCCGGCCTTTCACCCGGCATCCCGATGGCATTGACACTTAGTCCAAGAAACTGATCACGGGACCAACCGTAGTATTCCATCGCGGCTCGGTTGGCATCTAAAATCCTTAAATTCTGTGGCGAGTAGATCCAGCTGGGTAAAGGGTTAGCCTCGAACAAGCCCCGATAGCGAGCTTCGGAGGCAAGGACTTTCTCTTCGCTCTGCTTGCGAGCCGTGACGTCGGAATGATAGCCAACTAGGCGCACGGGCTTGTTAAGGTCATCCCACACGGCCTGAGAACGCGCCAAAATCCACCTTATAGTCCCATCGCGGTGACAGACGCGATATTCCATTTCAAAAGCACCGCATCCCTTCCGGAGATATTGTTCCAGTTTGTCTTCTACCGCCTGTCTGTCATCTGGATGAATGAAGCGCCGCCACGTTTCGTGTATCGGCTCCAGTTCGTCGGGACCATATCCCAGGATGGCTTTCCAGCGAGCAGAATAAAACACCTGTCCGCTTACTAGATCGAAGTCAAAGAGCCCATCCAGGCTGGTACTGACTACCAAGAGCCAGCGCTCTTGTTCGGAAAGAAGCAACTGTCGCTGCAGAGAAAACTTGTGATCCACGCGCGAACCTAGCAGGCTGAGCCCAAGTACTGCGGCAGTGAGCAAAGCTATACCTGTTATGCTCAGACCCGACCCACTGACTGAGTTGCGTTCAGAAGCGAGCTCTTGGGCGTACTGAAACGAAACGGCCGCCATGCCGGTGTAATGAGTGGCGCCGATGGCTAAGCCCATAACTGCAGCACAGACAAAACGCATCCAGGCGGGACTCTTAACCTGGTCGCGCAAACGCGCAAGTTGCAGCGCCACGCCAGAGACGACAACTGCGATGACAACCGAGAGCGCCACGAAGCCGGGGTTATAAAGAGCGTAGGCGGCGAATTGCATTGCGGCCATGCCTGAATAATGCATGGCCGCAATGCCGCCGCCCAGGGCGAGACTGCCGCCAACCAGATACGGCTCACTGAGTTCCTTCCGAGTCACGACAAAGAGCGCGACGGCTGAAGCGGCGATTGCGGTTAATAGCGAAAAAGCGATGATCGGAACGTTATAGCGAACCGGAACAGGCAGTACGATAGCCAGCATTCCAATGCATTGCATGGCCCAAATGCCGAGACCCATCGCAGTTGCACCGTAAGCGATCCACAGGATCTGCCGGCGTCCGGGCGCACGCGCTATCCGGCCAGCCAGATCGAATGCGGCGTATGAGGCGTAAATCGCGATTGCAATGGAGAGTGTAACCAGTCTCCAATCGTATTGCACGGAAAGTATGATTTTGGTCATAGAGCGCAGTTCTGATTCAAAATCGGCATTGTTCGTTGCGTTCGTTTGATTACGTCTAAATCTCGCCAAACACCTATATCTGCCGAGGAGAGAAATCCGTCCAGGGAAGCAGTGGGCAGTTCAAATGCCTGTCTCACCTGGAGGCTTCCTCCTGTTTAGATTCCTGCTTGATATAGGTCAACAATTCAGCTACCTCTTCTTTGTCGTGGGGTTTGACGGCAATTTTTCGTGCCAGTTCAGCTGCCAGCTTGGCTCGGGAGTTCTGGTGCAACTCTGATAAGCAGTACGCCAAGGTATAGGAAATGTCGAAAGCATGTTCAATCTTTGGTTCGGTGATTTTCGACAAAGCCTCTATTGCCAGATCAAATCTTTCGATCTTAGCCGCCGTGAAACCCAACTCCAACAGAGCGTTATAGTAAGTGCCATTGCGCGCTATCGCGCGCTGGAGTAACTGAATTGCCTCTTCATCGGAGCCGCCGCGGGCGAGTTGTAAATGTGCCAGTGAAAACAGCACCTCCGGATCTTCCGAGTGGTTTTTCACCGCGCGCACAAAATGCGCCTCGGCGTCGCTCTTCAGGCCGGCTTTCATTGTTAAGAACCCCAGCGATTCTTCCGCGCGCGGGTCATCTGGATACTTCGCAACCAGGACTTCCAGTCGAACCTTTGCCTCCGCCACCACGTTTGGGTTTGCCGCCAGCACATCCGCGAAAGCAAATTCGGCCTGCTTGACAGAATCTGCTACCTCCGCCGATTGCAAAACCCCTTGTCTGATGTCTAGGTCAATCGTGCGCGACTCCACGCGTTTCGCTTTCATCTCCTGCTCGGTTTCAGACCCCAGGTCTTCCAGGGTTTTATGATAGGTAGCCGATAGGGCGTTCTCGGCTGAGGAATTACCAGACATTGTCGCCAGGAAGCCTTGGAATTTGTTCTCATATGCTGTGTTCAAGGCCAGCATATGTACAAACGCCCAGCTTTGCGAATAGAACAACAACATCTTCTCCGGTTGCCTGTAGTAAGGCGATTCGCGGTCAACCTCCGTCAGCGTGTGCCAATCCATCCAATTTTGGCCATGTAGGGTGGCTTCGCGTCCGGGGGGCGCAGTTCCCACAATGACTTGCGCCTCGCGGCTCTCCATGGTCGAATAGAAATCCGCTAGTCCCTCGTTCAGCCAAATCGGCAATTTCAAGCCCGCATGTTCGGCGATAAAGTGAGTGTATTCGTGCACCACTACCGAGTAGTTTTTCGGCTCTAGCGAGCGCATAAAAACAAAATCACCTTCGCGCGTGCGCTGATAAAACGCGAAGGCCCCTGGCATAGGCCGGCAGCTGTCGAAATCCTTTTCCGAACTAAACGCGAGAATGCTGAGTGGCCGCTTCAAATCCCGCGACGCCCATCCGGTCTTTTCAAAAAAAAGGCGAGTCCTCTCTAAGCGTTCTAAGAGTTCTCGCCCTCCACTATTGTGTTGGGTGGTAAAAAGAGCGAAATGCGCTGTCGCTAGCCCAGTCCACCCGTCGGCAAGACTGAGGGGGGAGGCCAGACATACGCCAATAACAAGAAAGGCGAGTGCTGCGAAAGATGTAGCGAGCCGCATGGTTGGTCTCTAGCTGTTCTTCGTCTCTATCGCGCCGTATTCGTCTTTCTTCGGTTTTTCTATATTCTTTCTAACGGGGAGTATTAGATGTTTCGATAATGGGCTGCTGCGCGTCATGTAATGGAAATGAGGTGCATTCGCAAGCGGGAGAGTCACTGGCGCATTGTAAGGCAACCCTTTCACCCTTGTGGGCGTCCTTCTTTCAAATCTAGATGTCAGCCGATTTTCACGGCGATCTGACCTTTGCCCCACCCGGTTTGCCGCCCTATGCCGGTCCACTGGGCCGCTTTGAGGAAGGGCACAGACTCCGTCAGATTTCTCTCGTACTCCGCTGAGCCCACAAATCCGCCAATTGAATGGACCTGTCCCGTCTTGCTGCTGCGCCGTTAACTCACACGGCCTCGGACACGCAAACGAGGATCCGCAATTCAGGCTGCGAGGATTCGAACGTGATGCCGTTTTTCGCGCTGCCAGGCTCGATGGTTGGACTGGCTAACTCACAGGAATCGTCGATTGGCTTTGATTTTCGACCGTTCACCGTATGCCAGTGATAACAGACTGGAACGGTCTGATATCTTGGATCTAGGACCACTCCAGTCTGAGATATCCCTTTATCTTTTTATGTCTAGTTTTATCCTTCGTTTTCTTCTTCTTACCTCCATTTCCGCCGTATGGGCGCTTGCCGCTGTCGGTGGGCGCATTGTCGGGACTGTCACGGACTCATCAGGCGCCGTTATTCAAAAAGCGCAAGTTACGGCGACCAATTTGGCGACTGGTACTGCCCAAACTGCGCTGACCAGCAACCAGGGTACGTATACGTTTCCCGTACTGGCGGTCGGGCGATATTCGCTGACCGTGAGGTTTCCGCATTTCAGTTCTTATACGCGAACCGACATCGTCGTCGATGCGGATAGCTCGTTAGTCATCGATGCAACGCTGCTGTCTGGCGTGCGGAGCGAGACGGTCAACGTGACAGATAGCCAGGTGCATGTCGACACCAGTAGCACGCAATTGGGCGATGTGATTTCTGGACGCCAGATGACGGTGGTACCGCTAAATGGGCGGAGCTTTACCGATCTGCTGTCACTACAGCCTGGCGTGGCGCCCGCAACGTCGATCAATGCGAACACGGTGCAAGATGTAGGCGCGAGTGTTTTTTCTCCATCGGGAGACTTAAATCCGGGTACTATTTCGATTAATGGGCAAAGGGAATTCGCCAATGCGTTCGTGGTGAATGGCAGCGATGTGGAAGAAGACGTCAATATGGGTACCTCAATTATTCCCAACTTGGATTCGATCGCGGAATTCCGCGTATTGACGAGTAACTTTGATGCTGAGTATGGCGAGTTTAGCGGCGGCCAGATCAACGTCGTCACAAAATCAGGGAGCAATGACTTTCATGGCAATGCATTTGAGTTTTTGCGAAATACGAATTTAGACGCCCGAAACTACTTTTCCCCAGAGCGCGGCGCCTTTCATCAAAACCAATTCGGCGGCACACTGGGTGGACCCGTCCGGCGCAATCAGATTTTCTTCTTCGCCGATTATCAGGGAACGCGGCAGATTGAAGGCATCGATACCGGAACGATCCCGGTGCCATCGGTACAGGACAGAACGGGTAACTTAGCTGATTTGACTTCGTCGCTGACCGGAGGCGTGAGTGGACCTTACTTTGCAAACCTACTTTCGCAGAAGCTGGGATACCCGGTAACGGTGGGGGAAAGCTATTACACGGCGGGTTGCGTGTCCACTGCCCAATGCGTGTTTCCCAATGCCAAGATTCCGCAGCGAGCATGGTCAGCGCCGGCGGCGAAGCTTTTGCAATACATTCCTTCGCCAAACCTTGGCAGCGGTGGCTTTGCTACTTCTTCCTACAATCAAGTTCTGAACGATGGTAAAGGCGCGGGGCGGGTAGATACCAATACCCGCGTTGGCATGCTCTCAGCGTATTACTTTCTGGATGGCTACACGCTGAACAATCCGTATCCGGTGGCGCAAGGCGGAGCGAGCGTGCCGGGGTTCAACGCGAATTATCTGGGGCACGCCCAATTGGCGAATTTGAGCGATACCAAATCCTTCGGCCCAAACGCGGTGAATGAATTTACCACGAGCTTTATGCGCAATAACAGTACGCTTGGCAAACCGGTGGGAGGGCTGGGCGTGAGTTTGGCGTCGCAAGGGTTTGAAACGAGTGGGGGGACGCCGAGTATTGTAGCGCTGGCGCCGCAGTTGGAAGGCGTAGAGAACGTGGTCTTGAACAGTTTCTCGCTGGGCACCAATACCAACGAGCTCAAGCAGGTGAACAACACGTTCCAGCTAGCCGATGGTTTTTCTCGAGTAATGGGAAGACATACCCTGAAACTCGGAGGCGAGGCACATTATGACCAAGTGAACGCCAACCCGATTGCGCAGTTTAACGGGAGTTTTGTGTTCACCGGGAGCGAGACGGGGAGCGACTTTGCCGATTTCCTGCTGGGCGCGCCGAGTCAGTACAACCAGAGTCAGTTGAACGCATTTTACAGCCGCAACAAGTATGTCGGAGCTTACTTACAAGACAGTTGGCGCATCAATTCAAAACTTACTTTGAATTATGGGGCGAGGTGGGACAGAATTGAGCCCTGGTACGAGAAATATAACCAGATTTCGACGTTTGAGACGGGTCAGCAGTCGGTGGTGTTTCCGAATGCGCCGGAAGGGATACTGTATCCGACCGATCCGGGAGTTCGGCGCACGATTGCGCCGCCGGGCGAGGAAGTTTCTCCGCGGATTGGTATCGCTTATTCGCCCAGCAAAGACTCGGACAGCCTGTGGGGTAAATTGATCGGGCGAGCGGGCAAGACTAGTATTCGGGCGGGCTTTGGAATGTATTACACAGCAGTGGAAGCGCTCACCGTTTCAGTAGCTGCCGCGAATGCGCCTTATGGGAGCACTTATTCGAGCCCTGCGCCACCGCTGTTCAATGATCCCTTTGTAACGGCTTCTACAGGTCAGAATTATGCCCAGCCGTTCCCACTGAACCTGGCACCGCTGAATAGCACCAGATCGAACCCGGGAACGAATGTTGATTTTTCACAGTACTTGCCGATTAGCGGGATTCCGGCTTATCTCACTTCAAATAAAATTCCGTACACGCAACAGTACATGTTCTCCATTCAACGAGAACTTGGGCAGAATACGATGTTGAGCGCGAATTACGTTGGCAACGAAGGGCACCATTTGCTGGTGTTGATGGAGAATAATCCAGGCAATCCGGCATTGTGTCTGAGCCTCAGCCAGGCAAGCGAGGTGGCGGCGGGAACGGCCACTTGTGGACCCTTTGGCGAAGGAAACGTTTACACCACGGCAGCGGGAATAACAGTGAACGGGACGCGCCAAGCCTTGGGCTCGAACTTCGGCAGCAATGCGAATCAGGCTACGATTGGCAATTCCAATTACAATGCTTTGCAACTGAGCCTGCGGCATGTGAGTGGGCCGTTGCAGGTGATGGCTTCTTATACTTATGGGAAATCGCTCGATCACTCTTCGAATTTGGGCGAGGCGGTGAATCCAACCAATACCGCGCTCAGCTATGCCGTTTCGTCGTTCGATATCAAACACAATTTTGTGGTGAGTTACGAGTATACGCTCCCGGTAGAGCGGGTGTTCCACGCTGCGAATCGCTGGACGAAAGATTGGAGTGTTTCGGGAATTACGCATTTGAGTTCCGGCTTCCCCATCACCCTTGTGAACAATAGCGATAACTCACTGTTGGGGACGAATCCGAATGGGGTGAATAACTCGAGCGTGGATGAACCGGACTATACGAGCGGCCCGCTCCAAATCAACCACAATCCGCGCAACGGGCAAGCGTACTTTAATACCTCGCTCTTCAGCTTTCCAGCTTTGGGTCGTCCAGGGGACAGCCCGCGGCGTTTCTTATACGGGCCCGGTTCGGAAAATTTCGACATGGCGTTGGGCAAGAAAATATCACTGGGTGAAGCTGTGAACCTGCTGTTTCGGTTAGAAGCTTTCAACGTGTTTAATCACAGCCAGTTTTTTGGACCCCTATCAGTGAATGGAACGATCGGCAGCTCTTCATTTGGAGATGTGGTGAGCGCGGCTGCGCCTCGCATTTTGCAGGCGGGGATGAAGTTCACATTTTGAAGTCAGATTGAAGTCAGAAAAAGCCTCCATGCTTTTGGGGACATGGAGGCTTCTCAGTGCGGAGAGAATGGCTGGTTTTACAGCGAACGCAGGAACGCCAGTAGCGCTTGTTTGTTGGCGGGCGTCTGCAAATTATAAAGCGATACCGACGTATTCGCTTCAGATGGCCCAAAGGTGGCATTGCCAAGGCTGGCATGGGCGTTGATGGCTGCCACCAGATCCGAGGTGCGGCCGTCGTGCAGGAAGAACAGGCGTTGGCCTAATCCCCAGAGTGGAGCTGTGCGAAACTCATCCCCCTGTGCAATGCCTTGCGAAATGCGGTCGGCCAAAGCGGGACCCATGTGGTGGAGGGCGAAGTCCGAGTAAGGCGCGATGGTTTGATTGTTCAAAGAAGTGCCCCAAGTGGTCACCCCGGTCTGCAGGGCTTGGGAATGGCAGTAACTACAGCCCACGGCAGAAAAGACGGCTTTTCCTTGGGCAGACGAAACCGTGGCAGGCGCGGGAGCGGGCGGGGCGCTGAGGCGCATGAACGCGCCGAACATTGTTACATCGTCGAATTGATCGTAACCTATAGAGGACAAATTCACACTGTCGTTGAAGCTGCCAACGGGATTACAGCCGGGTGTGTCGTCGCGCTCGTTAGGAAAAAGCAGATTGCTGATGCCCATCTCGACGTTGTACGCTTCGCCGGAGAAGACGTGCAGTGATTTATTCTGCGCCTTCCAGCCGAAGCGTGTGATGGTGCCATCATTGCCACTACGATTGAAGCGCCCAGAAATGCCTAGCAATACCTTTTGAATGGGATTGGCCGCAAGGTTCGCTGTTAGGGTGGCATCTGACACCGCTTCGATAGTACCTAGGCCGAACAGCGGCGTGGGAATTCGCAACGAGATGTTTGACAGATTCGAAAAGTTTTCTTGAGTGAGTTGACAGCTACTCGGCGTGCCCGGTTGACCCATAATTGTGAAAAGGGCATGCACGCCGCCGTCCGCGGTACCGTCCGGTTTCAAAACGAAGCGAGCTTCGCGAACGGGGCCGTTCGATGATATGAACGACGGGAGCGCATTGTGATTGTTAGCGAAGGCGACTTGCGGGTTTGATTTCGGCGAACTTCCACCTACAGCCGGATAGGCGTGACAAGAGGCGCAGGAATTTGCATTGAAGCGTGGGCCGAGCCCGTTCGTGGGCACGTCTTCAACCTGCAGAAATCTTTGTTGAGCAGCTACAAAGAAAGCCTGTTCCTGCACAGAGAGATAGGGAAGCGCTTGTCCAGCTCCAACTGCGCCGCCGCGCGGGCCGGGGTCTGTTTGAGAAAACGTGGGAACAACGGAAAAAGCCAAGGCGAGTCCTATGGCTTTAAACGATACCCTCAGGATCGAGGGAAGAAAAGACATGATGAGTCCTCCAAATAGAACGATGGGCGCGACAGGCTCCTTCAATTGCTTAGTCAAAGAGGGATGTAATGCAGCGCACCTGTGATGTTCTCCCAGGGTAGCGGGATTTAGAGACTCAGATATATAGGTGGTTCGTCCGTACTGTAACGGTACTTAACTGGCTTGACATAGGGACAGCCTCTGTCCGTGCCGTTTGGCGGTTCCGGAATATCAGCCGATTTTCATGGCGATCTCACCTTTGCCCCACACGGTCTGGCGTCCCACGCCCGTCCACCGGGCTGCTTTTAAAAACGGCACAAACTCAGCCAAAGGTCCTTCATAGGCCGCTTCGCCCACAAAGCCACCAATCGAATGTACCTGTCCCGTCTTGCTGCTGCGCCGTTGAAGATCGACATGACGCAACTCGGCGGATGTTGTTTTCACCTGCGCCGCGCGTACGCCGAATGCCTTGAAATCAATGTCGAGCGGACCCTCGCCATACAGTTCGCGCAGAAGACTCACACGGTCTCGAATACGGCAAGCGAGAATCGGAAACTCAGGCTGCACTGCAATCTGTTGTCCGTTCTTTAGTTCGGTAGGCGTTAAGAAGCGCACGCACACTCGTGAAACTGGCTGTGTGTCTGGACGCAGATCAAGACGCAACGTTTGCGCTGCGGCGTCTTTCTGCAGTAAGCCGTTTTGATAGATTGTGGCACTCGCTTTGGCCTCCGCATTCAGTGTCGATACAGTTGCTAGTTCTACCTTGCTACGTTGCGGCCCAAGGCCTTCGCGCGCTAACTCTGAAAACGCTAACACGAAGTAAGCGATGTAATTGGTGTGCGGTTCGAACAAATGTAAATCAAAGTGGAACGTTTGGCCTGGTTCGAATGCATGGCCGTCCAAATGCATCGCGCGAAATACGAAGGGTCGCGGGTGATCGGCAAATCCGCTAGGCCCCTCTTGGTTCAGCGCCCGCGGCTCAAACAGTTGCGCATAGGGACAAGTGCCCCGCTGCTGGCATCCACGCGCACCGCTGCACTGTGGCACACACGTGATCTTGCGGAAGATGGTTCCAAACGCGCCGCGTAGGATGTTTGATGATTTACCGTCGGGAAAGTAAACTGCCTCGCGCGCCACAAAGGAAAAGCGCAATGGCTGGACGTGAAAATACAAACCCTATTCTACTGTCATAGGCGAGTCATCGCCGCTGCCGTACTATGGGAAAGGAAACCACCATTTTTCTATGACACGTTTACTTCTAAGCGTTTTTTTGCTCGGCGGTGCGCTCCTTCTTCCTGCGCGCGCTGGCCAATCACCGTCGGCGGGAGCCGCAGTTGCGTCCACTGAAGACGATCGAATCGTCGATCAAGTCCGGTTGAAACTAGCCGGTGATGCCGACGTAAAAGGCGGCAATCTCGAAGTGATTTCGAAAGACGGGGCTGTTACTTTGAAAGGCCGTGTTGAAAACGAAAAAGGCAAGAACAAAGCGACCAAACTTGCCAAGAAGGTGAAAGGCGTCAAGTCGGTGGACAATCAGTTGTCTATCGATCCCCTGGCTTAACAGACCATGCCGATAAGATACCTCTGCGTTCTAACTGTCCTGCTAGCGCTGCTGGGAACGAACGTTTCCGCCCAAACGCTACCGTCTGAGACAGACCGCTTGGTTTCCACCGGCAAACTCTGGATTACCGTCAAATACTTTCACCCGGCTTTGGCCTATCGCGACAATTTGGATTGGGACCAAGCGCTGGTCGGCGCCCTGCCGAAAATTCGCGCGGCGCAAACGGCTAGCGATTATGAAACCGCTGTGCGCGGGATGATGCACGCACTCGATGCCACGCCTGCCGTGGGTTCTGGCCAGCGGGTTTGGATTCATCACGGATTTGCGCCCGAGACGGCCGAACTGAGCCCCTTCTACTCAGCATTTCTTTATAAACCAGGCGACTCTATAGAGGAAGTAAACGTGCCGATGGGCGGTTTTACGGTGAAGGTTGCGCTGTCTGAGACGGCGGGCGCGACCCCGCTGATCCCCTCGGCACGCGCGGCTCACTTTGATCCTGCGCCGTTCCCCTCTACGGAACTCCGCATCTTGGCCGCTTACAAGATTTGGGGCGTGCTTCATTATTTTTTCGCCTATCGTGATTTGCTCGACGAGGATTGGGACGGTTTATTCGTACAGTTTTTGCCACGCATGATCGCCGCCAAAGATGCCCAGACTTATAACCTGACTATCGCTGAATGGTTGACTCACGCAGCAGATACTTTCACTGCGCCGCAAAGTGCCACGCTTACGCAGTATTTTGGCGAAGCGACCGTGGGATTGCGGGTCCGCATTGTGGAGAAGCAAGTTACGGTTATCGAGGTGCTCGATCCGGAAGCGACGAAGGCCGGCGTCAAAATTGGCGATGTCATTAAGAAGGTGGATGGCGAAACGTTAGTGGACCGCTACAAACGCGAGGACGTCTACGTGCCAGCCTCGACTCCACAACGGCTTGGCGCCGATGTGGTTCATCGCATTCTTAACGGCCCCGAAGATTCGAACGCAGTTCTTACTATGGAAGACGTCGCTGGCAATCGCAAAGAGGTCACGCTCAAGCGCAGCAAACAGTTCGTCTCTTTGTTAAACGCTCTTCCAGCGGCTGAATCCATGAAGATGCTGCGCGGCGGCGTAGGCTATGTGGATTTGCGCCGACTCAAGCGATCTGAAGTAGACGCAATGTTCGAAAAATTCCGCGATGCGCCGTCCATTCTTTTCGACGCACGCGGCCCGCTGGCCGAAGACACCATTCGTGCCATTGCGTCCCGTCTGGTGGCAGGACCGGATACCGCCGCGGCAGTTGTGACCGGTCCTGTTGTGAGTTTCCCGGATATTCCGCAAGATGACGTGGCCAGCCGTTCGTCCAGTTATTTCTTCCTGCAGACCATCCCAAATTCGTCCCTGTGGAAATATAAGGGTCGAACCGTGATGCTCGTGGACGAAAACACGATTAATGATAGTGAGCATGCTGGGCTTTTTCTGGAAGCAGCCAATCGGACGGAGTTCGTGGGTTCTCCGACAGCGGGTGCCGATTCAGTCTTGAGCCGATTTAGTGTGCCCGGAGGTGTGACGATTTCGTTCTCTGGTGAGGATATTCGGCATGCCAATGGCGGCAAATTGCAGCGCTTGGGTCTGCAACCGAGCTTGACTGTGGATCCAACTCTCAAAGGCATCCGCACAGGAAGAGATGAAGTGGTCGAGAAGGCGTTGGAGTTTGTTTTGCCCAAGGTGCCTACCTCAAAAACACTACCCTCCAAAGCCTCGTTAGCCTGCCGGAATCGTCCTCAGACCACGTAAAACCACCCGTCTAAGGCGATGTAATACGTGTATACTCAATCGAGCAAGAAAAACCAGATCCCGACTGCCTCGTTAAGTGACTTTCGCGGGCTCGATGTGATCTGGATTATTGAAGAGATAAGAAAAAGCTTTAGGAGGCTAACAACATTATGGGTTCCTTATTGGACTCAATCAAGAATTCGATTTCACCGGAAATGGTACGCTCCATTGCTTCAGGTGCGGGTGAGTCGCCCGACGGAGTAAAGAAGGGTTTGGAGACAGCTGGCGCAACCGTGCTCGGCTCGATCGCCAGTAAAGCGGGCGACAGTGGTTTTTTGAGCCAAATCATGTCTTTGGTGAGCAGCTACGGTACGCAGACGTTGGGTGCGGCTGCCGGCGCCGGTGGGTCCGCCACTGCTGCGGCCAGCGAAGCGGGTTCCAATTTACTCAACACAGTTTTTGGTGCAAATAAGGCTGCCATCGAAGGTAAGATTGCTCAAGCGTCGGGTCTGAGTTCGAGCAGTGGGGCGACAGTTTTGGCCTCGGCGGCCCCGCTGGTGCTCGGTGCGTTGTCCAGCAAATTGAGCGCAGGTTCGGCTGGGTTGGCGAGCGCTTTGAGCGCTGAACTGCCAAGCCTGAGGGGTCTGATTCCCGCCGGTTTGCCTGGTATGCCGAGCTTTAGCGGTGCAACGGCGGCCGCCAGCGGTGCGGCTTCCAGTTCGCGTGCGGAAGCGGAAAAAGTGGGCGGCGGCTGGCTTTGGCCTGTTCTCCTGTTGGGCGCTCTGTTGATTGCGGGTTTGGTGTGGTACTTCAATCGCGGAACGGCGGATGCGACGAAGCCGGCCGAAACCGCTGTGGCCGCTACGCAGACTGCCGCGACCGATGCGACCGCCACTATCTCCGACGCCACCAAGGCTGCTTGGGCGAAATTGGGCGATTTGTTCAAACTCAAGCTGGCTGACGGGACCGAATTGAGCGTTCCGAAGCTGGGTGTGGAGAGCAAGCTGGTGAGCTGGATTGAATCCTCCAAGCCGGTAGACAAAGAAACTTGGTTCGATTTCGATCGTCTGCTTTTTGCTACCGGTTCAGCCACTTTAGAGCCGGCTTCGCACGAGCAGCTGTCGAATGTCGCGGCCATCCTGAAAGCCTATCCTAAGGTCAAGATCAAGCTAGGCGGTTATACGGACAACACCGGTGATCCGGCTGCCAACCTGAAATTGTCTGGTGACCGGGCCGACAATGTCAAAGCCGAGCTCACCAAGCTGGGCGTCGATGGCTCCCGCATGGAAGCTCAGGGCTACGGCGAAGATCATCCGGTTGGGGATAACAAGACAGAGGAAGGCCGCGCTATGAACCGGCGTATTTCTCTGCGGGTTACCGAAAAGTAATTGTTCCTCGCAAGAAAAAGACGGGGGTACGCTGAAAAGCGTGCCCCTTTGCTTTGCATTTGTGTGATAATGTTTCTTCATGACGGCTTTCGTTCACAGCTTCTATTGGTTTCGATTTTGGTACGTGCCAAAATCGCGCCGAGGGGCTTCCGCCGTGAACTAGAGAGCAGCGGACAGAGTTTTTAGAAAGGGGCCCACTCGGAAACGAGTGGGCCTTTTGATTTACAGCACTTATTCTTTAAGGAACACTCGTGAGGGTCAAATGATCATCTCAATGAAACTTCATGCCACGAAGCAGGAGATTGACGCAGTTTGCGACCGAATCAAGGAATTCGGTTACAAGGTGCATTCGATAGCGGGAGAGGAGCGCTGCGTTATCGGCGCGGTGGGTGTGGGCGATGTGACCGCTTGTTTGGAATCGCTGGAAGCGATGCCACAGGTGGAAACGGCCATGCGCATTTCCGCCCCTTACAAATTTGTAAGCCGCGAATTCAAGCGCACCAAGTCGCAGATCAAAGCGAATGGCGTGGAGATCGGCGGCGATGAATTCATCGTGATGGCCGGCCCTTGTTCAGTGGAGAGCGAGAAGCAGATTTTGGAGACCGCGCATGCGGTGGCTAAAGCGGGCGCGAAGTTCCTGCGCGGCGGGGCCTTCAAGCCGCGGACGTCGCCCTATGATTTCCAGGGCATGGAACTCGAAGGCCTTAAGCTGCTGCGCAAGGCCAAAGAGGAAACAGGTCTTGGCATCATTACCGAAGTAATGAGCGACCGCGATGTGCCTATGGTGGCCGAATATGCAGACATTCTGCAAATTGGCGCGCGCAACATGCAGAACTTTTCGCTGCTCAAGACGTTGGGCAAAGCGGGCAAGCCGGTGATGCTGAAGCGCGGCCTGAGTTCGACCATCAAGGAACTGTTGATGTCGGCCGAATATATTGTCGCCCATGGCAACCCGGATGTGATTTTATGTGAACGCGGCATTCGGACTTTTGAAACGGCGACGCGTAACACTTGCGACATCACCGCTATTCCGGTGTTGGATGAGCTTTCGCATTTGCCCGTGATTCTTGATCCGAGCCATGCGACTGGCAAACGTAGTTTGGTCCCTTCTCTCGCCCGTGCCGGCGTGGCAATTGGCGCCGATGGCCTCATCATTGAAGCGCATCCGCAGCCGGAGAAGGCGATCAGCGATGGCGCCCAGTCCCTCACGCTGCCACAGTTTGCCGCTATGATGGCCGACCTTCAGCCCTACATTGCTTTGTGGAAGAAGTCGCGCGTCAGCGAATTGGCGACTGCCTAAAACGTGCGATCTCTGTTGAAATGGACGGCGGTTCTGCTTGCCTTTGCGGCAATCGGAGCCGCCGTTTGGTTTGGCTACCAGCGCTACGAGCATCGCTTTGTCCGCACCGACGCCGATATGGTGAAGTTGCTGCCGCCCGGTGGAGATCTGACCACTCTCTTTATCAGTCTTGCGGATCTGCGCCGAGGCGGTCTTTTGCATTTACTCACCGGTATCACGCCGGCGGGCACAGAGAAAGATTATGCCGATTTTATTGCCGCTACGGATTTTGATTACACCCGCGATCTGGATGCGCTGGCTGGCGCGGTGAATGACAACAACGAAATTTTCTTCGTGATGCGTGGGAGGTTTAATTGGGCCAAGCTGAAGCAGTTTGCTGTGGCGCACGCCGGTACCTGCGACGAAGACGCCTGCCGTGCGCCGGGCAGTAAGCCGCATCGCTGGGTGAATTTTATCCGGATTCAAGTGGATACGATCGGTTTGTCGATCAGCCAAAGCTCAACTGCCGCCGACTCGTTGCGGCCGCCGGGTAGGCGAGTGCAGGAATTGCCAATGGGCGATCCCGTCTGGCTACGGGTGTCTTCGAACTTGCTCAAGGATCCGACGGGGTTACCCAAGGCTTTGCAGCTCTTCGCCCTTTCGATGCAAATTGCCGATTCAGTGCTGCTGTCAGCGGCCCGAGCGGAACATGGCGACGAGGCGTTTACGATTCAATTGGAAGCTGTCTTTCCGAATGCGCCAAGTGCGGATACCGCTTGCAAGCAATTGCAGCTGCAGACAAGGATGCTGCGCTTGGAACTGGCGCACGAGAATCAGCAGCCGAACCCGGCCGATTTAACCGGCTTGTTGACGGCGGGATCGTTTCAAGTGGGAAGCACGCGGCTATTTGGGAGTTGGCCGGTGAAGAAGGTGCTACTGGACTCGCTGCAGTAGCCAGCTCTTTTCGTCGTCGGTCAGCGTCCATGCTTTGCCCTTCAAAAGTGCGGACACCAGCGCAGCTTCGAGTTCGTGATCGCGCACCGTTTTCAGGCGACTCATGAGGGCGGCCTTGGCGTCAGCGTCTCCGTAAGTTGAGAGAAACTGCGCCGCCCTTTCTGCACTTGCCGTATCGCCTGACGCTCGATGGATGTCGACTCCAATGGCGACCCGGAAGTGGGCGGGTTTTTCAAGCAGTACCAACGCGTGATATCACCATCGTCTGTTACTGGCTTTGCTGTTAGATCCCGGAACCGCTGAGTATTTCCCGTTATCAGGCAGTCCCCTTGGAAGCCCCCAAATCGACCGCTTGATGAGCGGGTTGCAATCGGATGCTCGAACCAGAGCAAGAATCTTCAGGTAGCTGTGCTCGATACTTGTGGGGAGCGGAACTGGTTAGCGAGAGGGTAAACGGAATCGGTTCCTCCACCGCATAGGAGTGGGAATCCTTTAAAAGCTGCAGTTTGAAGTCTATGTCTGGAGGGGTCTCAGCACGCAAGGATCCGGATAAGACTATAGTCAAAAGCGCCCAGCGTGCGCACCGAAGCATAAGTCACCCAACCTTTCCATCGTGAGACGGACTGTCCCAAGTTGGGGTTACGGGATAATGCTATTCCGTGGTGGTAGCTGTTTTGGAAATAGGGGGAGACGGGGCAGCCTCAGGTTTTTCTGACTCACGGATAATTCTGGCGGCCACCTCCTGCGCGTCAATCTGGTATTCACCAGTTTGGAATAAACGCCGAAGTTCAGTAAGTCGGGCTTCGCGATCAGTGTCAGACATGCTTATTTCGTACCTTAGAACGATCTTAGCGCAGCATAGGGCGATAAGGGAAATTTTGAATGGAGGCTGAAGATTGCGA
>Ga0302319_10009869_pt1 | contig 18276 bp, 16 predicted proteins | sample Bog_T0_2_FD_203319 | JGI IMG/M metagenome (GOLD analysis project Ga0302319, IMG submission 203319) | Peat permafrost microbial communities from Stordalen Mire near Abisko, Sweden - Bog_T0_2 | ecosystem: Environmental > Terrestrial > Soil > Wetlands > Peat | place: Sweden: Abisko, Stordalen Mire...
CGCACACGCGACAATCCTTGGCCATCGATTCGGCCAGCCATTTCGTCTCGAACAAAGGAACCTCCTGTCAGGGGACGGACGGGAAGCTACTAAGCGGCGACGGCGGAGGGGATCTCTTCGCGGTTGGTGTACACGGGGATCAACTGCTCGAGGTCCGTCATGACCAGCAGGTCGTTCATCTCCTCGCTGGGAGAGAGCAGCACCAGCTCCCCTCCACGGCGTTGGAGCTTCTGGTGGTGGGCGAGAAGGATGCCCAGGACGGCGCTGTCCAGCATCTCGACCCCGCTCATGTCCAGCACCACCTGGCGGATTCCGCCATCTTCGGTGGCCTCGGCCAGCATCCGCTTGAGATCCGCGGTGGAGCGCAGGTTCGCCACCCCTTGCAGGGCGATCAGAATGCGAGCGCCTTCTTCTGTTCTGGTCAGGTCGAGCATGGGTCCCTCCGTCTCAAGGTATCTCCCCGAGCCCGGGTCTGCACACCGTTCGCGCTCAGAGTTTTGCGGGAACCGGTTGGAAAGGCTTGGAAACCGGCCTGGGCGGTGCCGTGTCATCGGTGTCCGCGCCGTCGTCGGAGGTGCTGTCATCCTGCGCCGAGGTGGAATCCGGGTCGGCGAGGTCGGCTGGTCCCGAAAAACCTCCCGTGGGGAGGACGACCACGGTGGAATCGGTCCCCGTTCCACCCCGGATCCGGAACACCTTCCTCCCGTTCCCCTGCAATCCCACGGTGATCGTATCGACGGCGGGGGGTACCTGCAAGGCGACATGGGCCTTGGGGACCGAGTCGAGACGCGTCCACTGACGAACCACCAGCTCCAGGATCTGGCCGTCCGGCGTGGTGCGGACGATCTTTCCGGGAACCAGGACCCCATTTCGGTCCTTCCAGTCGAAGTATTCGATTCCCTCGGTCTCCTTCCCCTGGGCAAGGTACTGGTGGCGCAGAGGGAGACCGGTCGATTGGTCCAGGAGCAAGGCCCAGGCCGGATCCTCCCTCGGGGCTCCGGGCAGCACGACGACCTGGCCCTTCGCAGGCGGCAGGGCGCGAACGGGTCCCTTCACGCTCATGGCACGGCCCAAGAGGGCCGAAACCAGCATCCTGGGGCTGACATTGCGCAGGTCCAGGACCGGGAGGTTCATGGTCGAGCCGTTGCCGCGCAAAAGGGTCCCCTGCCCGGGCAGCCAAGTCGTCCAGGAAGAGTCGGTCCACACCACCGAAGCCAGGGGTGTGTTGAACGGACCCATGGCATCGAGCCGGCCTTGCGAGGAATCGCATTCGATCCAAACGTCGAAGCGGAACGTCTTGCCCGATCGCAGCAAGGTGGCTCGGCATTCGGCGCGGACGGCAGGCACGGATGCGACCGGTCCGACCGTGCCGCGCGAGAGTTCGATTCCCTGCCGGCTTATCAAGGTGGGCGCACATCCGGCCAACGCCAAGGCGGCGGCGACCGTCCATTTGCGGGCGGTCATTTGGTCCTGTCCAGGCCTTTGATCGCCTCGGGACAACCCGGGTCCGCCTGGAGCACGGACTGCCACAGGGAGCGGGCTTCGGCGGGGCGGTGCAGAGCTTCGAGGATGCTCGCCTTGTGGGCTCTCAGCGTGGGGTCGTCCTCTCCCAGGGTCATGGCGCTGTCTTCGTCCGCCAAGGCTTCCGCCAGGCGACCCTCGCGGAACCGGACCCACGCCTTCGAATCCAGATACGCGGGGTTCTTCGGATCGCCCACCGTCGCATGCTCGATCAGGGAGTCGGCCATCGCCAGGGACTCGTTCCGGTCGGCCAGGAGGTAGCCCAGGTAGTTCTTCGCGTTGAGGTCGTCCGGACTCTCCTGGATGGCCAGCTCCAGGTCCCGTTTGGCGGCGCTCCATCTTCCCAACCTCTCCAGCACGGACCCCCGTTCGAAGTGCACGCGGTGCATTCCCGAATCGATGGCGAGGGCGGTGTCGAATTCCGTCAACGCCGACCGGCGAAGCGCCGTCGCCTCGGGTTCCGAGTCCGGCGGAGACCATTCGCGATGGACGTGGATGGTGCGCGCTTCCGCGAGGCGGGCGAAGGAGTAGCCCAGGAGGAAGCGGGCCTGGGGCAAGCGGGGCCAGTTCCCCGTCATGCGCCGGAAGATGGCGACCGCGGCGGCCGGCTTGTCGTCCTCGAGCTCGAGCATCCCCCTGCGGATCCAGGTATCGATCGCACCGGAGTCGAGTTCCAGCGAACGGTCCAGGTAGTATCGGGCGGAATCCGGAAGATCGGATTTGAGCGCCCAGAGTCCGAGGAAGTAGTAGGGGATGGCGTCGGTCGAATCCATGGTCCGCAAACCTTCGAAGGTGGAGCGGGCGTGCGACAGGGAATCCATGTCCAGGAGCAAAGCCCCCAGGCTGGACAGGATCTTGGTGTCGGTCGGGTTCTCCGACTCCATCTGTCGGAAACGCTCCAGAGCCTCGTCCCTGTGCCCTGCCGCGAGCAACGCCCGCGCGGCCATCAGTTCCAGCCGCGGGGAGTCTTCGGGGGCGAGATCGGACAGGCTGTCCAGGAGGTTCGCCGCGGAATCCGCCCGACCGGCACCCAGGAGGAACCGCGCCAGATTTTCGCCATCGGCCGGGCTGTGCCATTCCTGCCATCGCTTTTCGAGGAATGCGATCGCGGAATCGGAAAGGTTGGCGCGCATCCAGAGAGCGGAGGCGCGCTCGACGATGGGCGCCGCCTGGGCACCGTACTCCTCGGCGAGTCGCGCGAACAGTCGCGCTGCTTCGGCGGGCTGCTCGGCCTCCGTCATCCCCGCCAAGCCCATGAGAGCCTCCCGCGAATGCGGGTCAAGCGACAGGACCTTCTTCCACGCGTGCAAGGCGGAATCCCGAGCGCCGGTCTCCATCCAGAGGCCGGCGGCGAGCTCCCATTCCTCGGCGGTCTCTTCCCCGTCCAGCCTCAAGGCTCGGCGAAGGACGGCCAACGCCTCCGCGGAGCGGCGGGCATCGCGGAGCCGACGGGCCAGGTTGACCTGCAACCAGCGGTTGTCGGGATCGTAGAAGGCCGAGGCTTGGACCGCCTCCAGCGCCAGCTGGGGTTGGCCCTCCTGGTCCAGGGCAAGGGCCTGCAGCCAGGCTTCGTGGGCGATCTCCAGGCGCTGGAGGGAGGAATACCCGTTGCGAGCTTCCTCGGCGGTCTGGGAGGCCAACTGCGTGGAGCCGGCGTTGCGGCTGGCGCAGGAAGCGAGGCAGAGGCCGAACATGCCGACCAATAGGATGCGTGGATTCATTCGTCCCTAGAAAGTACGAGGAGCGACCTTGGGTGTCGCGGTCCGGGAGGTGTCGATGACGGAGTCGGGATCCGCTCCGGAACTGAGCACGAGCTCCAGCGAGCTTCCACGCGTCAACAACGTGCCGGCCATGGGATCCGAATGCAGGACGTGGCCCGCCAGGACGCGGTTGGAAGTGACGTAGTCGAGGTCGCTCACTTGGAAACCCGCTTCCTGCATGTGGGTCACGGCCTCGGACGAGTCCTGGTCCTCCACGTCGGGGACGGGAACCGTGGTCGCTCCCGCGGACAGCCAGAGCCGGACCACATGGCCCTTCTTGACGGAGTCCCCGGATGCCGGGCGTTGCATGGCCACCAGGTCGGGACCGATCCGGTCGGCGCGGCGGCGTTCGGGATCCACGGTGGGCTCCAGGCCCAGATCGGCCAATTTCCTTGTCGCCTCTTCCAGGGAAAGTCCGGAGACTTCGGGAACCTCCACCACGGGCCAGCCCTCCCGAGCGACGTGGGGCATGATCCAGGCGTCCATGGCCACCCAGCCGATGGCACCCAGGCTCGCGACGGTGGCGGCCGCAAGGGCCAGATGGATCAGGATGCGTTGGATGGACGGGTTCACGGTTCTCCCCGGAGCTTCTCTTCGGAATTCAGCACCAAGTCTCGGCCCTCCACGCTGACGATGCCTTCCTTCTGCATCTGGCTCAGCACCCGGGAAACGGTTTCCCGGGAGGTGTTGGCCATGTCCGCGATTTCCTGCTGCGTCGGCCGATCGTGGATCACGATCAATCCGCGGACGCGAAACCCGCGCAAGTCGGCCAGTTGCAGGAGAGCACCGGAGACCCTGGCGTAGACGGGGGACAGGGCCAACGCGCTGATCTTGCGATTGGCGTTCCTCAGCCTTCCCGAGAGCTCCGTGAGCAGTCCGATGGCGATTTCCGGGAATCGGCGCAGCAGATCCAGGAAGGCGGGCCTTCGCAGCAGAAGGAGACGGACATCGGTCGCGGCCCGCACGGTGGCGGATCGGGGGTCCCCGTCCAACAGGGACATCTCGCCGAAGAAATCCCCCTCTTCCAGGAAGGCGAGGACCGCTTCGCGACCCTCTGCGCCCGTGATGGCCACGCGCGCGCTCCCTTCCAACAGGACGAAGAAGCCTCTGGTGGCGATCTCATCCTCGCGGATGAGGATCTCGCCCCGCGACGCCTTCTGCAGTTCGCTGACCTGGGCGATCGCCTCCCGCGGTGCGCGTCCCAAGGCGGCGAAGAGGGGAAGCTCCCCGAGTTGGTCGGCCAGATCCTTCGACATGGGCTGAGAAGCTAGCTCCTCACCCGGCCGGGCGCCGGTGGTTCGCCGTCGAAGCTTTCCAGGGGGTCCACCCAAGGCTGTCGGTCGGCCTCTCCCCACCTCGCGCGCCAGGACTCGTGGAGGGCTTCCAGCGCCTTGCGCGCCGTGGCGGGGGAATCGGGTCCTTCGGCGTTCTTCACGGGAGCGAATTCGCGCTCCCGGCACACCCGCAGGAGCGACATTCCCGGGGAGGCGGGGAACGCGTCGAAGAGGAATCGCTCGTATTTGCAGGCGGTCTGGCTGGAACGGTCCTCGCCCGAGGCGGGGTCCACGTGGGGAATCCGTTTTCGCGCCAGATGCCAGGGAAGGTCCAGGTCGGCGAAGGATTCGGCCAGGTCCAGACGGACCAGGTGGGAGGCGATGTTGGCTTCGCGGTGGACGGGGAGTCCGTCGGTGTCCAGGGCAGAGGCCGTCCGGACGGGGAGTTCGGTGTACTCCGCCACCCTGGCCCGTCCCCGGGCGTCCCGGGCGTAGACGCCCACCTTTTCGGAAGGATCCGTGCGCAGGACCGACTTGCAGGACAACGGCTGTCGAGCGGAAGCCGCGAATCCCAGGAAGACCGGATCGCACGGGAGCGACAGGAGGTTGTCCACTCCGGCGACGTGGATCCACTCGATCCCTCGCCCCTTCCAGGAAGCCAGCAGACCCGTGTCGCGCAGGCGCTCCCAGATCCCACCGTTCCCGTCCGGGACCAGCGCGAGCCTTCCCGGCGCGGCGAGCAGGGCGCGTCCGGCGTCGTCCAAGGCGGGAGCCGAGGACTGGAGGAAGAAGGAAGGCCAGTCCTCCGGAAGCGCCGGGCCCGTGCGTTCGCGGAACCAGAGGCGGGTGGCCTCGTCGTTGTCCGGACCGGTCATGACGGAAAACGGCGGCAGGGAGCCGGAGAGCGCCTGCAGGCGGAGGAGCCGGCGGATCACGACCTCGAACAGCGTCAGGTCTCCGGGAAGGCCCAGGGGCGCGGCCCCCTTGGGGCCGTCGTATCCCAGTCGCGAGCCCTGTCCGCCGGCCATGAGGACGAACGCCGCCCGGCCGTGGGAGAGCAGGGACAGGCCCGCTTCGCGAAGCGAGGAACGCTGGTCCGGAGTTGGTTCGTCCGCGCGCACGGGAAGGAGTTCCGGCGGTGGGGGTTGGTCCGCGGTGGGCCCGGCGGTCAGGTGCATGGAACGGACCCGGTCCCAATCGACCCCTTCCAGTTCACGGAGGAAACCGGCTTTCCGGTCGGGCCGCAGGTTCTCCAGATGCTCCAGCAGGTGTTCCTGGCCGGTGGCGCGGAGGCGGACCTCCATCAGCGCACCTTGAAGAAGATGACCAGCCCCACCAGCAGCATGAACAGGGACACCAGGTGGAATCGCCAGATGATCTTGGAGTTGGCGTCCGTTCGACGACGGTATTTGTCCTCGAGCACCTTCTGGAAGTGGTGGTGCACGGGAGCCATGCGGAAGAGGCGCTTGCCTCCCGATGCCTTGAACCACCCGATCTGCAACGCCACCGAGAGCGCCTCCGCCAGGAACACGAACCCCACCACCAGCAGGAAGAGCTCCGCCTTGGAGAACACGTACATCATGCCGATGGCTCCGCCGAAACCGATGGAGCCCGAGTCGCCCATGTAGATCTCGGCCGGGGGACTGTTGTACCAGAGATAGGCCATCAACGCCCCGCTCATCGCCCCGGCCACCACCAGGAGTTCGTCCACCCCGGGCAGGTGGGGCAGGAGCAGGTAGTGCGACCACACCGCGTTTCCGCAGATGTAGGCCACGGTCCCCGTGAACAGCGCCGAAGTCACGAGGGGAACGGAGACCAGGGAGTCGAGGCCGTCGGTGAAGTTCGCGCCGTTGGCGGTGGCGGTGACCACGAAGGACATGAACAGGACGAAGCCCCAGCCGGGGAGGTGGAGCTGGAAAAGGCTGGGCTTGACGAAGGGAATGGCGATCGTGGCCGACTGCAGGTGCGGCACGTACTTGAAGGCCGCCCAGGAGACCAGGAGCGAAATCCCGAAGTAGAGCGCCAACCGCAACCGGGCCGAAATGCCGTCGGCCTTGTCCATCCATTGCTGCTTGGAGGCCTTGCCCAGTCGGATCATGCGCTTGGTGCGGATCTTGGCGAAGTCGTCCAGCGCTCCCACCGCGGCGTAGGTCGCGAGGATGCCCAGGATCGCCAGCACCTGGATGTTCGGGATGGCGAAGAGGAGGGAGACCACCAGCACGACCATCACCAGGAGGAGCCCACCCATGATGGGAGGCGGGGACGCGTGTGAGGTCCCGGCGAAATCCGACGTGGCGTCCATGCGGTGCAGGAAGCGGATCCACCAGGGCATCAGCAGGAAGACCAGGGTGGATGCGGCGATGGCCGCGGCCCCGGCCCGGAACAGGCGTCCATCGAAGAGGGCGAGGTGGGTGACGTGATGGAGCCAGAGGCTCAACATCGGGATCCTTTCCGCTCCAGGCGGAATTGCCCGAGCCGTTCGTTCCAGAGGTCCTTGAGGGATTCGCGCAGCGGGATGGCCGAACGCCATCCCGTGTGCCGGAGGATCTTGCCGGGGTCTCCCAGCATCATGGGGATTTCCGTGGTGCGTTCCCGGCGCGGATCGAAACGGACCTCGACGCCTCCCCCGGAGAGCTGCACCAGCTCCTCGGCCACCTGGCGGGCGGTCGCGGTCTTGCCCGAGGCGACGTTGTAGGTTTCGCCCGGCTCGCCCTTGTCCAGGAGCAGGATGTACGCCCGCGCCACGTCGCGGACATCCACGTAGTCGCGTTCCACCTCGAGGTCCCCGGTGTACAGCACGGGTTCGCCCCGTTCGACGCGGATCCGCGCCAGCTGCCAGGCGATCTCGCCGGCCAGGGACTGCCTGGAGAGCCGAGGCCCCACGGTGTTGAAGAGCCTGGCCACCACGATGCGCAGGCCGTGCCCCAGCACGTACTGGCGCGCGAGGATCTCGCCGCACGCCATGCTGGCCCCCATGGTGGAAAGCGGGAGCAATGGATCGTCCTCGGTCCGCGCCACTTCCGCGCCCCTCCCCAGCGGCCCGAGCCCGTAGACCTCGGCGGAGCTCTGGAACAGGATGCGGGCGCCCGGGCAATGGCGACGGCAGGCTTCCAGGACGTTGCGGGCCAAGGCCACGTTCCCCAGGAGAGCTTCCTCGGGATCCTCCTCGCCGGACCGCACCGACCAGCGACTGGCGAGATGGACGACTTCGGAAGGCTGGTGGTATTCGAAGAGACGCCGCGCCTCCTCGGGGTCGCGCAGATCCGCGCGCACGTACTGCACGTCCGCCCGTTGCTGTTCCGGGGGCGGCAGGATCGGGCCGGCCGCCACCAGAGGTCCGCTCTCGCGGGGCAGCAGTTCCATGAGGTGGTGGGCGATCGAACCCGTGGTGCCGGCGACCAGGACGGACATTCAGGCTCCGATCGCCGACCAGGCGACGGCGGCTTGCTCGGGCGTGACGTCCTCGACCACGGTCGCCGAACCGATGGCGGTGGGAAGCACGAACCGGACGCGGCCCGACCTCGCCTTCTTGTCCCGCCCCATGGCGTCCCAGGCCGCTTCGCGGTCCAAGGATAGCCCGTCGGGGATCCGGACCGGGAGGCCCAGTTCCTGGATGAGGCTTCTTTGACGGATTTCGTCCGCCTCCGTCCAGAGCCCGCGTTCGCTGGAGAGCCTGCCCGCGCAGAGCATTCCCAAGGCGATCGCCTCGCCGTGGAGGAGCCTGCCGTAGCCGGACAGGGTCTCCAAGGCGTGTCCGAAGGTGTGTCCGAGGTTCAGCAGCTCCCGCACCCCCGCCTCGCGTTCGTCTTCGGCGACCACCCCGACCTTGATCGCGCACGATGCCGCCACCATCCTCGACACCGCCTCCGAATCGTGCGCCTTGATGGCATCGGTGCCGGACTCCAGCCAGGCGAAGAAGGCCGCGTCGCGGATCACCCCGTGCTTGACGACCTCCGCCAGTCCGGCGACGTATTCCCGGGACGGCAGCGTGTCCAAACAGGAATTGTCCGCGAGCACGAGCCGCGGCTGGTGGAACGCCCCGATCATGTTCTTGCCCAGCGGATGGTCCACGGCGGTCTTCCCGCCCACGGAGCTGTCGACCATGGCGAGCAGGGTGGTGGGGACCTGGACGAAGTCGATGCCGCGGAGGTAGCAGGCCGCGGCGAACCCGGTCATGTCGCCGCCCACCCCGCCGGAGAAGGCCACGAGGAACGCCTTGCGGTCGGCCTTGCGTTCCAGGAGGAAGGTGAAGAGGCCTTCCAGGTCCCGGAGCGTCTTGTGCTCTTCGCCCGGCTCGAACGCGAACACGGGAAGATCCCGACCCCACTCCCGCTTCCAGGCGTCGATCTCCCAGGCGCGCGCGGCCAGGACGTTCCTGTCGGTGACGACGATCGGCCTGCCGACCAGCCCGATGCTCCTGCAAAGGAGCGGAAGATGGCGGGCGATGCCCGACCCCGAGAAGATCGGGTAGCTCCTGGAGCCCAGCGGAACGGTCGCGACCTTCGAGGTCCATGGTTCCAACAGCTCCAGGATCCGGTCGGCGATCTCCTCGCGACCTTGGTCGTCGGAAGATTCGATCTGGAAGTCGGCCTGGGCGTACAGGTGTTCGCGATCGGACATCAGATGGTGGATCCTGGCAAGCCGCGATGCCGGGTCCAGGCCCGCGAGGAGAGGCCGGTTCTCCTTCTTGCCCACGCGCTGGCAGATGGTCTCGGGACGGGCCCAGAGGCCCACCAGGATCCCCGCGGAGCGGATCAGGGGCAGCGCCTCCGGGTGGATGAGGCTGCCGCCGCCCAGCGCGATCACCCGCGGGCTTTCGGCGCTGAGGTGGCGGATGGCTTCCATCTCGATTTCCCGGAAGGCGGCTTCGCCGAGTTCCGCGAAGAGTTCCTGCACCGTCTTGCGGTGCCTGGCCTCGATCCAGTGGTCCGTGTCCTCGAACGGAACCTCCAGCCTTTCGGCCACCAATGCCCCCAGGCGGCTCTTGCCGGTGGCCATGAATCCGGTGAACCAGACGTGCCGCTGGAGCTTCAACACGGACACCGAAGGGTGGGACAGGAGCGGTCGGCCATGATCCGGGGAAAGATGCCAATTCCCTGCGGGGCTTTTTGTCATTTTCCTTGCCGATGCACGGGGGACGCCTTCCCGGCTCCCCCGTGACCTCCTATGGGCCAAGGGACCGGCTGCCCGGCCCCTTGGATCCCCGGCACCAGGGGGGCTCAGGCTCTCCGGGCGTCCCATCCGTTTACCTCCATCGGCCCACATGGGCCGATGGCCAGCCTGGACGCCCTCCGAATAACTTCTCCCCCCTGGACCCCTTGCCGGTCTTCGCTCCTGGGCTAGACGCCCAGGGCGGTGCGCATGACGTGGATCGTTTCGGAAATGAGGAAGCGGTCGCCCGTTCCCTCTAGGTCGGAGGCGTCGAGCCATGCCTTGAACGCAAGGGCGCCTTGGGCAACGAGCATGTAGATGCCGTGCACCGTTTTCGCTCCATTCGCTGCCGCGTATTGGAGGAATGGCGTGTCGTGCGGATTGTAGACGAGGTCGAAGGCCATCTGGCCTGCATGGACGGAATCTGACGGAACGGGACTTTGCCCTGGGGCAGTCCCCGAAGCCATGCCTACGGTCGTGGTTTGGATCACAAGGCTCCGACGCTTGAGGTTCCAAGCGGCAAAATTCCCGAGTTCATCCGACCCAATCGCCACGGTGGATCTGGGATAAGCCTCGCGGATTCGGTTCGCGAGATCCGATCCTCTTTCCGGAGTCCTGCCGAATATGATCAGTGATCTGGTATCCGGGTGGATCGGTGCGCGTGCAAGCCGGCAGCCGAATGTGGAAGCCGATCCACCCGTTCCGAGGATGGCGATGTCTTCGTACCGCAAGTCGGAATTTGGACCCACCGGCGCTTCGATCCCCATCGCGTAAATGCCACCAGATGCATCCGTGGAATCCCCTCGGAAACGGTTTTCCACATTCTTGAAGAGTGTGTTTACGGCATGTGCCGCGATGGCCTCTGGTTCGCACCTCGATTCACCCAGCCACTCGTACACCTTGACCTTGTGGGGGACGGTGACGTTGCAGCCGATGACCTCCGGGTCCGCTTCCAGTTCTTCGAGGGTGGCGACCAGGTTTTCCGGTGGGACATCTAGCGTCTCGTAGTGCCAGTCCAGGCCGAAGTGTTGGATGGCGGCGTTTTGCATGATCGGCGACAGGCTGTGGGAGACCGGGTGGCCCAGCAGGTAGAGCTTCTTCATGCCGCGTTCCAGTCGAGGTTTTCCACCGCCTGTTCCAGTTGCTTGTCGGCCTTGGCGGTGCGGGAGCGCTTCCAGGACATCGCTTCCTGGTGGATGGCGGCGCGGAGGGTGTCGAAGCCTTCGCGGGTGGAGGCCGACACGGACAGGGCGTGCGGGAAATGGATGGCCATGCTCTCGCGGTCGGGACCGTCCAGGAGGTCGGCCTTGTTGAAGACCACGATCCTGGGCACCGTGTCGCCGCAGAGTTCGTCCAGGAGGTCGCGGGCCACGCGCATCTCCTCGTCGCGGAATTTGTCCGATCCGTCCACCAGGTGCAGCACCAGGTCCGCCTCGTCCACCACGCGCAGCGTGCTTCGGAACGACGCCACCAGGTGGTGGGGTAGCTTGCGGATGAATCCAACCGTGTCGGACAGGGTGCACTCCGGTGCGCCTTCGCCCACCCAGAGCTTGCGGGTGGTGGCGTCCAGGGTGGAGAACAGCCGGTCCTGCGCCAGCACCTTGGCGCCCGTCAGCGAGTTGAGGAGGGTGGACTTTCCGGCGTTGGTGTAGCCGGCGAGCGCCACCGAGAACGCGTCGCTGCGCCGGCGCTTGCCCTGCTCCGAACGACTGGTCTCCAGGTCCGCCAGTTCCCGCCGAAGCTTGGCGAGGCGGGTGCGGGCGATGCGGCGGTCCGTTTCCAATTGCGTCTCGCCCGGGCCGAGCGTCCCGATGCCGCCGCCCTGGCGTTCCAGGTGGGCCCACATCTTGGTGAGCCTGGGGATGAGGTACTCGAGCTGGGCGATCTCCACCTGCAGCTTGGCCTCGCGGGTGCGCGCTTGGCGGGCGAAGATGTCCAGGATCAGGCCCGAGCGATCCAGGATGAACCGTTGCGTCAGCTCCTCCAGGCGTTTGGCCTGGCCTGGGGAAAGGTCGTCGTCGAACACGATCTTGTCGGCGTTGTTCGCTTCGCACAGCTCCGCCAGTTCGAGCACCTTACCCTGTCCCAGGAGGGTGGCGGGATCGAAGGTCGTGCGGTTCTGCACCAGCACCCCCGCGACCTCGGCACCCGCGGAGAAGGCCAGCCTCTCCAGCTCGGCCAGATGCTGGGCGGTGGTGGCGGGATCCTGCGCCCTCGTGCTCACGCCCACCAGGACCACGCGCTCCCGGGAATTGTCGTGACGTCCGCGCGCGGCAGCGGTGGGCGCGAAATTCACTCCCACTCGATGGTCCCCGGCGGCTTGTGGGTGCAGTCGTAGAGCACGGCGCCGGCACCGAGCTCCAGCAGCTTCCCCGCGAGATCGCGGAGTTCGGCCTCGGGGGCTTCCCAGAAGCTCGCGGTCATGGCCTCGCGGCTGATGACGGGACGGAGCACCACCACTTCCTTGCCTCCCGCCCGCACGGGCAGGAGCACGACGGGCATCTGCCAGATGGTTTCGTACGCCCCGATGCGCTGGAGCCAAGCGGTGGATTCCGCGTCCAAGGCGCGCAGCAGGCTCAGCCGACCCCACTCCGAGTAGGCTTCGTGCGCACTGAAATTCTTCGCACCCGCGACGTGCCAGACCACCCGATTGAAGGCGCGGACCTTGTTGGTCAGCTCCACGGCCGCGGTCTCCAGCTTTTTCCAGTCGCAGGGGCCGGATAGGACCGCTGGCTGCGCGTAGGTGCGCCCGTCGCCCTGGACTCCCACGGAACGGACCGGAAGCGCTGCGAATCCGAACCCGTGCGCGGCGGCCACCGCCGAAGCAGCCTGGATGGATTCCGTCGAGGCCCGGGGAGCGTCGGGGCCTTGGCAGAGGAGGCGAACGCCCAGGCCGGGGCCCGGGAACGGGTGCCTCCAGACCAGGTCGTGGGGGATCCCCAGCTTCTCGCCCAGCTCGCGGACCTCGTCCTTGTAGAGCTCCGCAAGCGGTTCCAGGATCCGTCCCGCCTCGATGAGCCGCAGGATGGCGGGGACCCTGTTGTGGTGGGTCTTGATGGTGGCCGCGTTGGTGGTGCCGCCGGACTCGATGGTGTCGGGGTAGATGGTCCCCTGCGCCAGGAGCCATTCTTCGGGATCCAGGCCGAGCTTCGCGGTCTCCTCGGCTTGGACGTCCAGGAAGGTGTCCCCGATGATCTTGCGTTTGCGTTCCGGCTCCCAGATGCCGGATAGTCGGGAGAGGAACAGTTCGGATGCGTCGGAAATGCGCAGGTTGTCGAAACCTTCCCTCTTCATGAACTCCATGACGCCGGCCGATTCGGATTCCCGCATCAGGCCGTTGTCGATGTGCAGACCCAGCACCCGGTCGGGCCCCAGGGTCTTGTTCAGGAGCGCGAAGGCCACGGTGCTGTCCACGCCGCCCGACACCAGCAGGAAGACCTTGCGTCCGTGGGCCTGGAGACGGATCTTGTCGGAAAGGGCCGCCGCGTAGTCTCCGATGTTCCAATCCCTGCGGAATCCGCAGACGTCCAGGAAATTGGAGAGGATCCGCTCTCCGTGGACGGTGTGGACCACCTCCGGGTGGAACTGGAGTCCGAACCGGCGGGAGGGTACGTTCTCCACGGCCGCGTGGCGGCAGTTGCTCGTGGTCCCCGAAACCCGGAAGCCAGACGGGAGGATGTCCACTTCGTCGCCATGGCTCATCCACACCCGGGTGGGCGAGGGGATCCCGCTGAACAGCGGCGACAATCCGTCGTGCTCCAGATCCGCGGGTCCGAATTCGTGGACCTTCCCCTGTTGGACGTGCCCGCCCAGCTCCTGGTTGATCGTGTGATGTCCATAGCAGAGACCGAGCACGGGAACCGGCACGGCAAGCCATCGCGCGTCGAAATCGGGGCGGTCCGAGTCGTAGACGGAAGATGGGCCTCCGGACAGGATGACACCACCGACGTCGCGCAAGTCCGCCGGCTCCGCACCCGGGAAGCGAATTTCGGAGTAGACCCCGAGATGGCGGATGCGGGTGGCGATCAGGTGGGCGTACTGCCCCCCGAAATCCAGCACGACAAGCTTCTTCATCCGCGCAAAGCTAGGAACCGCCATCGCCTCTCGATCGGCCTTGCCAGCTCGTACTTGTCGGTGGTCCCAAGACAGAACCGGGGGGCCTTGGATAGCCCCACCGGTCCCTGACTCCAACCAAGTTTAGCCTACCCGGAAGGAGCTTTTCACTAGGTAGTTTTTTTGAACTTTGGTGACAAGGAAAATATTTATCCGTCGGAGACGAATATGCGTACCCATACCTTGTATACTAGTCTCCGGAATAATCAGGAAAAGGAGTAGAACAATATGCTTTACACAATCGCGGTGATTCTGATCGTTTTGTGGCTGTTGGGGGTTGTGACCTCGTATACCTTGGGAGGATTCATACATATCCTCTTGGTCTTAGCCGTGGTGGTCATCCTCGTCCGTTTGATCCAAGGACGCAAGGTGCTTTGACGCCCCGTAGTTCAGTTGCGGGTCGCGCGCTGGGTCCCGGTTGCTTCCTGTTTCCGCGGGGAATGGCCGTAGGTATTGGAGAGCGTTGAATTCCTGGATTTGACTAGGGATTCGGTATGTCGCTCAAGATCGACAAGGTTTTTCCAAAGGAAACAAAATGGAATCGTGTGTGAATCATCAGCACCATTGCTGCTGTAAATTGCTTTCGCTTTTGGCTGCGATAGGGATCGGGTTTACCGTGGTGTTTTTCGTGATTGCGCGATGGAAAAAGATTTCCGTGCTTCTCGAGCCTCTGATAAAGGATAAGGGATGAGCGCCAAGGACGCCTATAAGGCAAAAATCCAAGCGGAAATCGAATTGGCCCAAGCGAAATTGTCCGAATTGAAAGCACAAGCAAAAGTTTCCGCCTCCGACGTTCGAATCAAATATTCCCAGATGGTGGACGATCTCGAGCGGAAACTGGACGCGACGAAAACCAAGCTCAATGAACTCGGGCCGGCTAGCGAAGGCGCGTGGGAGCACCTCAAGGACGGAATACAGGTTGCCTGGACGGACCTGGAAAACGGCATCGGCAAAGCCGCCGCCAAGTTCAAGACCTGATTCGCAAGGAGCCCTGAAATGAAAACAACCACACTGGCCGGAGCCGTTCTGCTCCTGGCCCTGAGTGCTTCGCCCATCTTGGCGGACGACGTCATTGGACAGCCGGACGGTACTTTCGCGTTGGGGCTGCAATTGGGAGCCGCGGACGGGAAAAATGGGGGCAGTGGATTCAGCGGGATCACCGCCCGCTTCGGCCGAGACCGGACCATCGAAGGGGTATTGGCCTTCAACCCAGGCGGAACGTGGATCGTGAACGGGAATTTCCTGTTGCACAGCTCCAGCTTGTTTCAGCAGCATCCGATCTCCGCCATCAAGCTTTACGCGGGATTCGGGCTGGGAGCCTGGACCGGTGGAGACGGCGGTTTCTGGGCCCAGGTCCCGTTGGGCGTGGACTTCGATTTTTCCCTGCCCATCGAAGCGTCCGTCTACGTGGCGCCGGGATTGGACATCCTCCCGTCGGCCGCCGCCAACGTGCACTTCGGGCTTGGGGTGCGCTACTGGTTCTAGCGATGCGACACCGTTCTCCGCGGGATGTTGGCGGAGAACGGATCCGGATCTAGCGAGACCACATCGCCACGGAGCGCGTCGTCGAAAACCGGGGCGAGGCGAGCTGCACGATCGCAAGCCCTTGGGACCGCACCCGCAGATGGGAAGTCCCCGCGCCGAGGTCGGCCTGCGCGAGTATTCGGCCCGAGAGGTCGCGCACCACGACCTTGCAAGCCTCCGGCAAGGTCAATCGCAAGCCACCGGGAACGGAGACCAATGAACATTCCCGCCCGGTGATTGGTTGCACCGACACTTCCGGCGGCATGGCCACGAAGGCGGCCGGTGCGGCGTACATCTGCGAAGTCACCTGGCCCAGGTGGAACGAATCGATCTGGAAGTGCCCTGTGGCGTTCGATGTAGACACTCCACCACTTTGGTTGTTTTCCTGGATGTGCCAATGGAAACCGGTCGCCAAAGCCATGTTCGGGCTTCCCGAGCGGGTGGCCAGGCGCCCAGTGAAGCTGTTCAGGTTGTGGGTGCAGGTCTTCCATGAGGTTCCCACGGTGTCCAGGACGTGGAAGTAGTTCTGGTCCGTGATGTCGGTCTCGACCAGGAAGTAGTCCACGACCACCTTGTGGCTGGCCTTCATGCGGTAGGAGACCTTGGTTGCGTATTGGAAACCGGTCCACCCCTGGGAGTCCCAGGCCGCTCCCGCGAAATTCCAATTGTTGTCGGGAGTGGCGCCCAGGTCGTAGTCGAATTGCAGGGACCTGTCGGTCCCGGAACCGGAAACGCCGAAGTTCGAGACCGTGGAGGTGCCTCCGGGCGCGTCCGTGAAGGACGACCACGCCCCCAGATTCGGAGACAGGGTGGGCGCCGCGAAGTCGTCGACGATCAACCAATTTCCGTCGGGGGTTCGAATGTCCTTCTGGTGGGCCACCCAGACCGCGACGGACACGTCGGGCAGACCGTGGGCGGAGAACACCACATCGCAGACCCCCTGGGGGAACGGGGCGCCGCCGTTCGTCTGGCCACCCCAATCCGCGGACAGCGTGTCGGACGAGCCGGATGTCGACCATGTTTCGCCAGAGTCGCGGCTCGTGATTGTGATTCTCCAAGCCGCGGGCTTCACCAGGCGCGCCCCTGCGGAAAGGCGCATGGTTTGGAAGTCCAGTTGGCGGGCGGATACTTGGGGTTGCGTGGTCCAGGCTTGGGGTACGCCTGGCATGGGGTCGGCGAGGTCTTCCCAGATGTTGGAGAATCGCCCTTCGAGCACGGCGGCTCCGAACCATGCCAGGAATTGGTCGAAGTACATCTCGTTGTGGGCGGTGTCCTCGGCATGGACGGCGTCGGTGGCGTTCGGATCCACCGCCCAGCCCCAGTAGTTGGAAGTCGGGGAATCCCGATGGGCAAGGAGTGCCGTCGCCCAGGTCGCCGGAACGGAGGAATTGGAAGATGCCATGGAGGCGCAGGCCCACATTCCGATCGTGAGGTGGGAATGCTCCTGGCGCGGACGAACGGGGCCCGCGGTACCGGACAGGCTCCAGGTGGAATCCGGCGAGACCATGCTTCCGCTCATCTGGTAGAAGTTCGCCGAGGAGGGATCGGAGCCCAGAAGATTCATCGCGGTGTCGAGGAATGCCTTGGCGCGTGGTTCTCCGTTCCATGTCCAATCGAGGCCCAGACGCCAAAAGACCCGGATCCCGTCCTTGTACATGTCGTGGCCCTGGTCGAAGGGATTGTACCCCAGGCTGCCGCTATACCACGTGCCGTTCGGGACCATCCAGTCGGGGAGCAGTCCGCGGGCGTAACCGGGGTTGGCTTGGATCACCTTGTAGGCTTGGTCCACCACGGCCATCCAATCGTGGGCGGTGTCCGCCTTGGCGAAGATCCGGTAATTGGCCGGAGCCAGGTACCCCGGGTCCACGAAGGCATCCCCCCCCCAAGCGGCACCTGGTGAAACGTTGAAATTCGCGGTCACGGCCTGGCTCCATAGGGTGCTCATCATCGCCTTGGCCCGGGTCTTGTAGTCGACGCTGAGCGGGCTTGTGTGGGCCTTCCAGACCCCCTTTTTCACCAGGCTGTCGGCGAAGAGGAGCATCATGCAGATGTCCTCGTCCGCATCGGTGGCCATGCCCGTGCCGTCCGTGGTCACCGCGCCGTTGTCCCATCTCCAGTTGTAGAAGCCCCCGGTGGAGCTCCACAGATCTTTCTCCGATGCATCCCAGATGGAATTGAAGGTGGTCTGGTCGTTGTCGTAGAGTGCGGCGATCATGCCATAGGCGGAACTTTCAGAGACGGCGTCACCGGGCATCTCGGACTTCGGTCGGTGGACCAACCCGTCTCCGTAGGGCGCGATGTTCCGCGCCTTGATGCCCGCCCAGGTATGTTCCAGGGCCGTGTCCAGAAGCGGATCGGGAACTCCTACCAAAGAGGAGGGATAGGGCGCACCGGAAAAAGCCAGGGCCGGCAAAAGCATGAGGCTGGATAGAATTGTCGTTCGAGGCATGAAGGTCTCAAAATGCCAACGTTCCAGCAATTTTGTCGTGTGCTTTTTGGGTTGCCATCTCCCCATCGCGTTCTCGCCCCGTGACCTCGATGGGATAATGGGCTCTGGGGACTCCTACTCTTCGGGGGCGTCTTCGCTTTCCGTGCTGGTGGGGAGGCCCACGAAGTCGTCGCCATGCAGGGCGTCGCGGATCTTGGCTTCGAGGTCCACGGCCATCGCGGGGTGCTGGCGGATGTATTCCAGGGCCGAGTCCCGTCCCTGTCCGATGCGTTCCGGCCCATAGGAGAACCACGAGCCGGACTTGGAAACGATTTCGAGTTCCACGCCCAGATCGAGAAGGGACGATGGCTTGGAGATGCCCTCGCCGTACATGATGTCGAACTCGCACTGCTTGAACGGGGCGGCCAGCTTGTTCTTCACGATCTTGACGCGGGTGCGGTTTCCCACTACCTCCTCGCCGGACTTGATGGAGCTGATACGGCGG
>Ga0302319_10009871_pt1 | contig 18273 bp, 15 predicted proteins | sample Bog_T0_2_FD_203319 | JGI IMG/M metagenome (GOLD analysis project Ga0302319, IMG submission 203319) | Peat permafrost microbial communities from Stordalen Mire near Abisko, Sweden - Bog_T0_2 | ecosystem: Environmental > Terrestrial > Soil > Wetlands > Peat | place: Sweden: Abisko, Stordalen Mire...
CTTCTGCTGCACAAACTCAAGCCGCCTCGGATTCATCATTTATTGTTTGGGAACCATACGGGATAATACACAGGTGTGTCAACTCTTCTCCCAGCAAAAGTCCTGGTGTGTGGAGAACGGATGTTGGAGTTGGGGAAAAAGTAAATTTGTCCATAAAGAATCTGCCTGCCAACACATCGGTCCAATGGGACTGCGGTGGCGTCGGGAGTATAGATACTCCGTCTCAACCAACTTGCGTATGGACGGCGCCTGATTCGACCGGATCACCGCCTGGTTATTATAATCTGCTTAATTCTTCTACAGAGCTGACAAAGGCCTGCACGATTAAGGCTACATTTTCAATTAATGGAGAGGTTGAGACTCCATCGGTTGCCTTTACCGTGTATAGGCCGACAAAAATTAATATGAAGTTTGTTTATCCTGAACATACGGTTAACACATGCACTATTGGTATGAAGACGGATGTTTATCTTGCGCCCGCCAATGTGAACTTTTCGGCTGTCACCACAAGAGAAGAAGCGGTCGATCCCATTTACGGATTCCCAATTTATATAACTGGTGAAGGTTGTTATGCGGGTCAGAATCCACATGGAACATCGGTTGAAGTATCATTGTCAACTCAAGTGGATGACGATTTGGGCACAAAAGCTAGCGTTAGTCCTACTGACGAGGCTTACTTTCAAACCCCTGTTGGTGGACTGGCAGTCGGAACAGGAGATGCCAGAGGTGATATTCCTAATGACTGGAAATGCAATAGTTCTGCTTGGAATGACAATTATTGCACTAGCGTGGAAACTGCTACGTCCACTGCGGTTCAAGGGCAATCGGGAGCCTATCAATTAGATGTTCGGAAATGCGGCGCAGACTATTCGTGCTTTAGTTCTGACCCCACTAAACCTTAATTGGTAAAGCGCCTCAAAAATAAACCGACTATGTTATTTACAAAGATGTATGAAAACAGATAATTCTTTCAGTTTATTCTGCCGTTCTCCAAGCTTTCGCTTCGGCGTTATTATGTTCGGGTTCACCGCTTGTTGCAGCCTTTCCTTTGGCGGTGAGATACAAGAAGCCACCCGTGATGGTGACTTGGCAAAGATTGAGTCACTGTTAAAGAACAACCCCAGTTTGGTTTATAGTGAAGGCCCCACCAACCCGACTCCTTTGCTGATGGCAATAGCGCATAACCGTAAGGATGCAGCAGAGTTGCTGCTGACCAATAATGCCGATGTCAATGCCAAGACACCTGCTGGGTATTATCGAGGTTGGACGTCTTTGCACATGGCCGCGATTGGCGGCTTCAAGGATGAAGCGGAATTATTGTTAAAGTATCACGCTGATATAAACGCCACAAACGACTACGGGCAGACGCCGTTGTTTGTGGCCGCGCAATATAGCCGCACAAATGTGATGGCATTGTTGCTGGCTAACAGTGCTGATGTTAACAAAAAGGATAACGAAGGTGATTCGCCATTGCTGATCGCAGCGAAGTGGGGTTCTGATGAGGTTGTAAAATTGCTAATAGCCCACCATGCTGATGTCAACGCCAAGGACAAGGAGGGTTACACCCCTTTGCTCATAGCCGTGAAACTAACTCGTGACGAGGTGATGAAATTACTGCTTGCTGGCGGAGCTGATGTGAATGCCAAAGACGATAAAGGCGAGACCCCTTTGCAATATGCCGAGTCTTTGGGCAAGAAAGATATGGCGGAATTATTGCGTCAACTCGGTGGCACTAAATGATCATATTGCTTTCATAAAGTAAAGGTAAAGGGGTCAGTCCCGATTATTTACACGGCAAGGCTGGTGGAATAAACTGTGGGGCATGGCGAGACAGTTGCGGATGGAATATGCCGGGGCGATTTATCACGTGATGAACCGGGGCGACCGGCGCGAGCCGGTCTTTCACGATGATGCCGACCGGCGGCGGTTCGTGGTCACGCTCGGAGAGGCCTGCGCCAGGACGGACTGGCAGGTTCATGCGTAAAGGGGTCAGTCCCGATTATTTACACGGCATGGCAGGCGGAGTAATAGTCTGTTTCCAGTTTGCAGGACAAGTTGTGACGGTTAAATGAAACCAAAGTCCAAACATGGTTGGCGCTGGATAGTTGCGGGTGGTGTGGTTGTGTTGCTTGTTATCTGCGTCGTATGGGCATTGCGTTCGCACGGCGGCGCCGCGTCTCACCGGCGCGCGGTTGCGGTTAAAGCCAAGGCTAAGAACCCTCACCCCGGCTCGACGAATCTGACCCTCACCCGGCCTGCGGCCACCCTCTCCCGTCCGACGGTAGAGGGACAGTGGGAAAAGTATCCGGAGCCGGGATTATACGTAATGGCGCTGGCGCGGGATGGTGACGGCAATGTGTGGGTGGGGACGGAGGGCAACGGCGTCTGGCAGTTCAATCCCGATGAGTCCACCAACGGGGCGTGGCGGCAGTTCACCGTCACCAACGGTTTGGGAGACAATTATGCCTACAGCCTTGCGGTGGACCAGCAGGGGCGCGTGTGGGCGGGTCATCTCAACCACGGCGTCTCGGTCTATAACGGCGAACGCTGGACTAATTATGACGTTCCCTTCGGCCCCATTGGCGAGCGCATTTTCAAAATCGCCGTTTGTCCGGTGGACGGGGACGTGTGGATGGGAACGAGCGCCGGATTGACGCGGTATTCGGTAAGCAAGGATACGTGGACACATTTTGTGAAGGAGTCAGGAGTCAGAAGTCAGAAGTCAGAAGAAGGAAAAGCGGAAAGCGGAAATGAAAACCACCTCACCCCGGCCCTCTCCCCCGGCGGCGGAGAGGGAGAAGGATTGCCGGGCAATCAGATCAGCGCGATTGCGTTTGACGCGAAGGGGAACATTTATGTGGGCACGCAATGCGACGGCATCGCAATGGCCAGCCGGGAATCGGATTACACGGACTGGCGGCAGGCGCCCATGACGGAAAATCCGTTCATCTATGCCAGCTACGGCCTGCCTTCAAAATTGATCAATGATTTGCTGGCGGCGTCGGACGGGACGATTTACGCGGCCACGGACGGCGGGCTGGCGTGGACGCGGGACGGCGGGACGAACTGGACATTCCGGCGCGGGATGGATTTGCCGGACAAGATGAAAGGGCTGGCGGGCGGCCCGCCCAAAGGCTGGTCAGCCGGATCGTTGCCCAAGGATCTGCCGCCGGAGGATTATGTGACGTGCCTGGCGGAGGATGAGGAGGGGGTGATGTGGGCGGATTTCCGGCGGCACGGCCTGCTGGCATTGTCGGATTATTCGTATAAGAAGCTGGACGAGCTGTCCATCAAGGAAACGGAAGGGGCGGATTATGGGCGGGCGATTTTGCCGATGCCGGATTTCAAGCCGTGGCTGGCGAGTTACGGCAAGGGGCTGCTGCGGTCGGCGGAAGTCCGGCGGTTGCAGCAGCGGCAGTCTCATAGAATCAGGGTGCCGGACCTGGCGACAAACGCGCCGTTTCCATCGCCGGCGCGGGTGCCGGATTTGGCGGAGTTGAACGGGCTTTTGAAAGAGGTTGAAACCGTGCCAACTGCCCGGCTCACGAACGGCGCGGTGATTGCGCTGGAGGATGACTGGCGGACGCAAGGGCAGTGGAAGGGGCGATACGGACGGTTCTGGATCGTGCTGTGCGCCAACTGGTCGCCCTACTCGGATGAGTGGGGCGGGGGCTGGGAAGTGGCGTATGAGGCGCGGTTAGGGCCGAACCATGCGCCGGGTGACTTGCTGCGGAACTGGGTGCAATGGCTGGCGACTGCGGACAACCGTTGCCTGGAAATGTCGCCGATTTATCTGCACAGCCGGGTGGTGAAGAATTTGACGACGTGGGACAAGGACCGGCGCGAGTCGGAATGGGATGATCACGGCGAGGCGTATCCCATGAGCAAGGACGGGCCGCATATTTTGTGTTCCCTGCTCATCCCGAACGGGTTGTTTTACCTGTCGCTGTATGAAGTGGATCCCAACGGACATTCCAACGCCAACCGGTTCCGGGATTATCAAATCTCCGTCCGCCCGCATCCGGGGCGGGAGTCGTTGGACGAGCATTACGGCAACGTCACGATCCTGAACTCGTTTCACGACCTGGTTGGATTTGACCAGAAACCGGAACTGGCTCATGCGCGGGTGAATGATTTTTATGGCGGCGTGTATAAGCGGTTTCTGGTGCGCGGGCCGACGAAGCTGACGTTTCAAGTCAACCGGAATTATTCGTTCAACACGATTCTGTCCGGCGTGATGCTGGATTTGGTGGACGAACTGCCGCCGCCGTATTATTGCACCCGGCAGGAATGGGAGGCGGCGCAGCAGCGGAAAGAGGCGCTGGGAAAAACGCCGGCGGTCTTTGTTCCCGCCGGCAACGCGGCAGAGGCGGCGCAACGGCTGGCGCAGGCGTTGGCGGAGATGCCGTTTAAGAACGAGGCGTGGTGGGCGGAGAACAAGCGGCGGATTTATCTGCCGCTGCTGCGCTGGCAACTGGCGGAAACGAACCGGGACGATTCACTGGCGCTGGCCAGCAGCTATTATCAACTGAACCGTTTCAGTGATTGGGAAGGCTGGCTTCAGGAGCAGGACGTTGTCATCGCGCGGGAGATCGAGCAGGCCATCCGCTGGGACGGCGTGATGCAATCCTACACGGGCATGGGCAACCAGATCATTTCAGACTATGTGCAAGCGCACCCGGAATAAGTCAGCGGGGAACACTGATGGTTTCTGACTTCGGGCTTTGGACTTTGATTTCAGAGCATGGCTGTTGGCTTTAGCCCGGATTCCGAAGTGCCGGGTGCGAGCAGCGGTGACGCCACTCGCAGGCCGTCTTCGGAGTTCGGCTTCAATTGGAGACAGGCGCGACGCCCGTCCGACGCTCCGACGGGCCGACGATTCAACGCGCGGGTTTGAGATAAATGGCGGGTTGCAATTGCCGCAGTGAATGGCGGATGCCGCTCAAGCTTTCCGAATGGCCGACGAGCAAATGTCCGCCCGGCTCCAGTTGCTCCGTCAGTTTTCCAATCAACGTTTCCTGCGTGGGCCGGTCGAAGTAAATCATCACGTTGCGGCAGAAAATCAGTTGGCAGCGCTGGGCGAAGGGATATCGCGACTGGAGCAGGTTCAAGTGCTGGAACCGGACGTGTCGGCGCAGTTGTTCGCGCACACGAAAACAGCCATCCCATTGGCCGACCCCGCGCTGAAAATACCGACGCAACAGTTCAGGTGGAATCGGAGCGGTTTTTTCACCATCGTAAATGGCCTGCTCCGCCCGCGCGAGCACGCGCGTGGAAATATCCGTGGCGTCAATCGTCCAATTCCCGTCCAGCCCGAACAATTCCGCCAGCACGATGGCCAGCGTGTAAGGTTCCTCGCCGGTGGAGGAGGCCGCGCTCCACGCGCGGAAGGTTTCATGTTCGTCATGACCGCGCCGCCATTGCGGCAGCAGGGCCGTGCGCAGCCAGTCGAAATGTTTTTCTTCGCGGAAGAAATGGGTGTGGTTGGTGGAAATGACATCCACGAGGTCGGTCAGCTCCTCCGCGTCCGCCGCCGTTTTGAGCCAATGGCAATAGTCGCGGTAACTCGCAATCTTGAGCGCGCGCAGGCGCTTGGCCACGCGACCGCTGACGAGCGCGCGTTTGTCCGGGCCGAGGTGGATGCGGCTGTGTTCATAGACCAGGCGGCGCAGGAATTCGTAATCGGCGTCGGCGAGCGTGTCGGTGGCGGCCGATAACCGGGCAACCGGGGTGTTCGTATCAATGACTTTGGAAAGCACAGGAACGCTCAAAAATCACGAAAACCGTCAACCCTGTTCCCGGCGGCAACCGTGCGGGGCGGGTGACCATTTCCGGCGCAGGTGCGCAGTTTGGAGTCAATGCCGCAAATATGCTTGTTCAGCCAGTTGCCCAGCAGCTCCTTGACCTGAATCACCGCGGTGGTGCTGGGGCCGTCGCGTTTGACAATTTCCACCAGCTTGCCGTAGTCGTTCAGGAAGCGCACGTGCGCGGCCTTGTTCTGGCCACTGGCGGGACAGTGATGTTGCTGCATCACTTCCTCCTCGTGGCGGAAATGGGACTGGGCATATTCGCCGAGAAAGCTCAAAAGTTTGAGCAATTCCTCTTTCGCGGTGCCGGCCAGACAGGCGGCGTGTAATTCATTGATGCGCTGAATTAATTCCTGATGCTGGGCATCAACGGTGTCAACGCCCGTGGTCATTTGGGTTTCGTCCCAGACGATCACACCGTTGCGCGACTGAACCTGCCGGTCTTCCGGCATGGGAATGATTGCCATCGGATGACGGATTTCAACCGGTCCGGGCGTTTGAAACGATTGCCGTTCCCGTGAATGTCCGTTCCGCGCCGGCTGGAAAAACGGTTCGATCGGCAAATCCGGTTGCTGGACTTCGCCATTTGAACCGCCAACCAAATGGAGCAATTCGTTGACCGCTGCTTTCATGGCTTCAGCCTGCGCGTTGAGTTCTTGCGCCGCCGCCGCGCTTTCCTCGGCGCTGGCCGCGTTGGATTGGGTCACCTTGTCCATCTGGCCGACGGCGGTGTTGATCTGCGAGATGCCCTGGGTCTGTTCGTGGGACGCGCTGGCCACTTCGGTGGCCAGTTCATCCACCTGCCGCGCCTTGGTCACGATCTCATTCAATGTGTCCGCGACTTTGTTGCTGATCTCCACGCCCTGGCCGGTTTTGCTGATGGCGCCTTCAATTTTGGTGGCCGTTTCCTTGGCGGCCTGCGCGCTGCGCTGGGCGAGATTGCGGACTTCATCGGCGACGACGGCAAAACCCATGCCCGCCTCGCCGGCGCGGGCGGCTTCGACGGCGGCATTCAAGGCGAGGATGTTGGTCTGAAAGGCGATTTCGTCAATCGTCTTGATGATTTTGGCAATGTCGTCGCTGGAAACTTTGATGGCTTCCATGGCCGAGTTCATGGATTGCATGTCGGCAACGCCCTTGTCGGCGGCGGATCGCGCCTGTTTGGCCAGTTCATTCGCCTTCTGTGAATTTTCCGCGTTGCGCCTGGTCATGCTGGACATTTCTTCCAGCGATGCACTGGTTTCTTCCAGCGAGGCGGCTTGTTCGCTCGCGCCCTCGGCCAGGGTCTGGCTGGAGGACGAAATTTCGTTCGAAGCCTCAACGGTTTGTTCGCCGGCTTCCTGGAGATGATGGATGGCCATCGTCAGCGGACGCACAATTGAGCGTTGATTAAAGAAATAGAATCCGGTCAGCACCACCACCAACACCGCGAAACCGCCAATGGCCATGATCTTCATGGTGGCCATCACCACGGGGTCATGTCCGATGCCGGCCTCCAGAACAAACGCGCCCTTGATGTCGCCCTGTTTCAGGTTCTCCATCGGGAACCCCAGCACGTCCTTGCCGTCGCCGGTCGGGCTGGAGGCCGGATCGCCGTGACAGGTCAAGCAACTGGCCTGCAAGCGGACGGGGCGGGCCAGAACCAATTCGTCGTGCGTGCGATCCTCAAAAAAGTATTCGGCTTCCCCCTTTTCAAATGCCTGGAATGCGGCGCTGAAGTCGGCGCCATCATTGTTCTTCGGATTGCGCGCCGGCACATCCGGGCGGGACGGAACAAAAAATTTGAACCCGTTTTTTTGCGCGGCGCCTTCCACGGATTTCCACGCCGCCACGATGGGAATGGTTTTGTAAAGATCGGTGGAAGCGTAAACCTCGCGCAAGGGATGCCCGCCGGCTTCGCGAATGGAGGCCGTCCGCACGCCCGCCATGTCAAAGACGTGGCTGGCGTGCATGTCATCCATGTTTTGCGCGACCATTTCCGATTGCTCGATGGTGGAACTCATCTTGCCCCGGAGTTCGGCCACGCGGTTGCGGCTGGATACAAAATAGACGATGGCGATGCTTAACGCCGTGGCCAGTATCACGGCGCCGCTGGCCGCCAACATAATGCGTGTTCCCAGTTTCATATCATGTCGAAGTCAATGGGTTTCACCGGCCGCCCAATCTTTATCGGGTTAAGGTCCCTGAAACGTTTCAAGGAAACTTCGTCAGGCAGTGTCCGACTGCGGAACAATTATCCGCATGTTCCTGTCGCGCTTAATCATCGGCGGAATCGGGCCGAACTTGAGGCCGCCGTTTCATTTTAGCCTGATATTTGTCCGGTCAGTCCACTGTCGCCACCGGCTCATCTCTGTTGTTCGCCCAGAGCTGGCATAACATTTGGCCGGGGGTTTTCCGCAAAAATCCGGCCAGTATCGGCGGTGAGGCAGAACTCATCACGGGTTCTGTTGTCACCCGGTCGTCGGCTTTTTCAAAAATCCTTGAAGTCGCCTTCCAGGGGAATTTCGCTCCGGCCTTTGGCCACGCCTGATATGGCGGGTTCGACCTGGGAGTGACCATTGCCGCGAATCGTGGAGGACCGTTTTGCCGCAGGCGAAGCCACGCGAGTTTGTCTCGAGCGCACGGGCGCCGCGGTTGTTTTGGCCGGGGCGTTCTGCCCGCTGCCGCCCACGAGCCGCAGCAGTTCCGCCACGGATTCCTTCATGATCGAGGCCTGGGCATTTAACTCCTCGGCTGCCGCCGCAGACTCTTCCGCGTTGGCGGCGTTGGATTGGGTGACCTTGTCCATCTGGCCGACGGCGGTATTGACCTGCGAAATACCCTGGCTCTGTTCGCGCGAGGCGCTGGAAACTTCGGCCACCAACTCGTCCACCTGCCGCGCCTTGGTCACAATTTCATTCAGGTTCTCGCCGACTTTCCGGCTGATCTCGACGCCCTGGCCGGTCTTGGCAATGGCGCCCTCAATTTTGGCGGCGGTTTCCTTGGCGGCCTGCGCGCTGCGCTGGGCGAGATTGCGCACTTCGTCGGCGACGACGGCAAAACCCATCCCGGCCTCGCCGGCGCGAGCAGCCTCAACGGCGGCGTTGAGGGCGAGGATGTTGGTCTGGAAGGCGATTTCGTCAATCGTCTTGATGATTTTGGCAATGTCGTCGGAGGAAACCTTGATGGCTTCCATCGCGGCGCTCATCGCCTGCATATCGCCCACGCCTTTGTCGGCGGCCGAACGGGCCTGCTTGGCGAGGTCGTTGGCTTTCCCGGCATTTTCCGAGTTGCGCCGCGTCATGCTGGACATTTCCTCCAAAGATGCGCTGGTTTCTTCCAACGACGCGGCTTGTTCGCTCGCGCCTTCGGCCAGGGACTGGCTGCTGGCGGTGATGGCGGCGGAACTGTTATTCAGTTGTTCAGCTCCCTGCTTGAGATGTTTGATTATTTTGCCAAGAGGCACGGTGATAAGGCGTTTAACAGACCAGTAGGCGAGGGCGGAAAAGATCAAGGCAATAACCAGTGTGGTGAAAATGGCTGCTTTGATATTGGCGCTCCGGATATTCGCGGTCGCGACGTTCCAGCTTTGTTTGGATTTGGCCAGTGTGTCCGTGGACAGACGCAGGAGCGCGACCCCGCCGACAGCGCCTTTTTTGAGATCGTCATGGCATTCAAGGCACTTGTCGGAGACGACGAGGGGCTGGTAAATTTCGTAGGCCTCGTCGGTGCGCCGGGAGAATTTAGCCGGGTTGCCAAGCACCTGATCTTTGAGGTTGGCGGGCAGGGTTTTCTTGGATTTTAATATTTCGCGGCTGGTCGAATAAGCGGCCACGCCCTTGCCGTCGTAAACGGAATACTCGAGCAGCCCATCAATGTTGTTGTAGTTGCTGATCAATAAATCGAGTTTGGGCATTTCGCCAAGGGCAATTGTTTCCTCCACGACCGGATCAATGGTCTGGCAAATGTTCTCCGCGTGCAACTGCTCGCGCTGTTCCAGTAAAGCCAGGTTTTCCCGGGAAAAGTTGTTTAACGCCCTGCCGCCCCGAACCTGCTGGAAAATCTGGGAAGCGATGAAGGCCAGAAGAATAACGCTTAAGAAGGTCAGTATGAATTTAGTTTGGAGTTTCATGTGAGAATTTTCTGTTGTGGATGGGTTGGTTGGTGGCCGATAAATCTGCGTTCAGAGGCAAAAGTAGTCTGATTGATTCTGGGTCTCTTGCCGGCGCTGTGGTAAAACATGTTATGCACATCAGGGTTGAGGCAGTTGGACTAGTCAACGTCACGGCGGGTGAAGCAGCCGACTAACACAGTAAGAAAAGCCAGGAAAAAACTCATAAGTCGAATTTGTTGCAACCCAACCACGCGGGACTAAAAGACGTGGACCGTGAAGCGGAACCGCATGCGACGTGCCTCGTTGACTGTGGCGATTTAGGTGTCATGTGTTAATTGCTCGTTGTTTGTATGACCTCGGTTTGATGCCAGTATCTCGCCTCACACTTTGACGTAATCGGCGCGAGCGGTTTTAAACTGTTCAAGAAGCATCTTGGCTTGTGGACTTGCCTGTTTGTCATATTCATCCAGCTTCTTGGCAACCAGTTCACTGTCGGCTTTCATCTTGGCTTCCAGAGCGTCCCTGTCTTTCTGGTCAGATAAAAAAATGTGTTTATAAACCGTCATCCTGTTATCCAACACCGTTGCCCGGATATCAGCCAATAATCCAAGCGTGGAGATGCCAGTCGTCGCGACATCGGTCACCCCGGTTTGGACGGCATTGAGTCGTGTTTGAACGTAGATGCCCAGCGCGAGCATGATGAACAGCATGGCGGTAACACTGGTGGCAATACGCTTTCCGATAGTCCAGTTTTTCATAAATAGCTGGTTTGGGTGATGATCAAAAAATCAAATCAGTCGGTGGCAACCTTGCGGATGTTCTCCAGTTCGTCGGAGGCGATTACGCGGTCAATGTTCAGGAGGGTTTTGACCGTGCCTTTGACCTTGGCCATGCCGACCATGTAGTCGGTGGAAATTTTGCCGCCGAAATCCGGAGTCTCTTCGATGTCGCCAACCGCCAGATTGACGACTTCCTCGACGCCGTCCACAGTCAGACCCATCTGCGTGTTCCGACCGTCGGGCAATTTCACCTGCACCACGATGATGCAGGTCAAATCGGTGTCCTTCACCTCGGCAAACCCAAAGCGCAACCGCAAATCAATCACCGGAATGATTTTGCCGCGCAGGTTGATGACGCCTTTGACGTAATCCGGCATTTGCGGCACGGCGGTGATGTTGGTGAGCCGGATGATTTCGCGCACCTTCAGCACGTCAATCCCGTAGGACTCGCGCTGGAGATTGAAAGTGAGGTATTTGCCGGCGGATTTTTGAGCGCCGGTTGAAGTGCATTCCAATGTTTGAGCGGGCATAGGATTTAGACACTGTTTCCGTCCCACGCCCCGGACATTGAGCCGCCCGGAAGACATCACGACGACGAAGGATGAAACCGTCCGCACTCTTTATCGGCAGGTCGGGAAAATACTTGAGCGCCCCTCCGCCCGGCCTTGTGAGTTCAACATCCCTCTCAAATTTCAAAAATCCACGACATCGCCTGCCAATGAAATCGTCTCCCCTTGTGCCGGGGCGACCATTATCCCTTTGAATGCGCGAAACCCAAAAACTCCTTCCCGCGCCGCAGCTTTTACTCAAGTCCCGGCTATTCCCACCGAAGGAGAGGATGCCGCCGCCGGTTTGTGACCGGAGGCAATAACTATGTCCATGTCTTCCCGCTGGGTCATCCCCGCGCCCAAAAAAAGCCTCGTCGTCGGCGTCGCCGACATGGTGGCCAGCAACGACGCCCACGCGGAACTCGTCACCTACTCGCTAGGCTCGTGCCTCGGCGTCACCGTCTATGACCCGCTCAAAAAAATCGGCGGCCTGCTCCACCTCATGCTGCCCGAATCCCGCACTGCCCCGGACAAGGCCCGGACCGCGCCATTCATGTTTGTTGACACCGGCGTGCCCTGCCTGTTCAAAACCTATTTCAATCTCGGCGGCGACCGGTTCCGCGCCGTCATCAAAGTGGCCGGCGGCGCGCAATTCCTCGACCCCCAGCGCCTGTTCAACATCGGCGAGCGGAACACCCAAGCGTTTGAAGAAATCATCACCCGCAACGGACTGGCCATCCACGCCCGCGACCTGGGCGGCCACAATTCCCGGACACTGCGCTTCGAACTGACCACCGGCAACGTCACCCTCCATAGTCCCGGATGCCCCTTGCGGCAGTTGTGAAATAAAGTCGAAAAGAAGCCAGATGCCAGAATGACACTGCAGAATGACACTGATAAATTACTAAATACTAATGACTCAAATAAATTCCTAAATCCTAATGACTCAAATAAATTCCTAAATCCTAATGACACATGGAAATGTCTAATTCCTAAACCCTAATGACTAATGACTAAAGAATGTCCAAATGCTCAAATGCTCAAATGACGAAAGGCCGGCACCGTGGGGTCATTCGGGCTTCGTCATTATTTAGTCATTCGTCATTAGGGTTTAGTCATTTTCGATGGGCTTCCGGCCCGGAGATGCTATTGGCTCCAGCCCGGAGGGCTTCGTCATTATTTAGTCATTAAGATTTAGGGTTTAGTCATTTTCCCGGCTTCCGGCTTCAGTGACAAAACAGAAATGGGGAAAGCAGAAAGCAGAGATTTTAATTTCTATTTTCTGCTTTCTGTTTTCTGCTTTGCCTTTCAAACCAGCCCTTCCAGAATATGCGGCAGCCGTTCCAGACTGCGATTAAACGACGCGCGGGCGATGGCCTGATCCGAATCGTGCATGTTCGGAAACAGAATCTTCCAACCCGCCGCCTGCAAACAATCCTCCTGCGACACCGCCACATAATTCCCGCTGTGGCCGATCTGCGCGTTGCGCATCAACAAATCCGCGATCTGCACCGAGGCGATGATCAACTGGTTGCTCACCGCCTCCTCCGGGCGATGATGATAACGAACCGCCTGGACCATCAACTCCGGCAACCGATGCCGTTCCAAGTAAAGCGCGCCCAATTCCGCGTGATCAATGCCCAGCACTTCATTTTCAATCGCCACCAGATCGCGCTGGCCAGATTCCGCCTGGCGGTGAATTTCCGAAAAATGATCCGGGAACGACCAAGCCATGATGATTTTGCCCACATCATGCACCAAGCCCGCGACATAATCCGATTCATCCACCGGAGGCTGCTGCATGCTGACGACCTCCCGCGAGAGAATGGCCGTGCCAATGCAATGCTGCCAGAACTGCCGCCACGGAAAAACACATTGGCGGGAGAGCCGTTGGAAATCCTCAATAATGGGCGTGACCGTGGTTAATTGCCGGATTTGCCGGACGCCGAGATAAAACACCGCCTCCTCAATGCTACTGACCGGCGTAGCCAGCCCGTAATAAACCGAGTTCACCAGCCGCAACAGCCGGGAGGTGAGGCTGGGATCGCGCCGGATGATTTCCGAGATGTGCGCCGAATAGCGTTGCTCGGCCTGCAACAAACCCTGCAACGCCTTGTTGATGCTGCCCAACGAAGGCAGGGAAGGGCAGACCGCCAGCCGGCTGTCAATATCCTTGCGGGCAAGCCGGCTTATTTTGTCTGGCGCAGCCAATGGTGACATATATCTAGGCATTGTTACATCGGCAGCTCCCCGGAAGACTTGAGGTCAAATTCTTTCGGTTGCCGCGACGCCCGCTTATTTTTCCTCAAGCTTGGGAAATTTTTGCCGATTCTTCTGGTGTCGAAAGGTCATCGTGGTGGGTGGCCAGTGGAGAAATAAACACAGGCGTGGCAATGGCCCGTCCGTTTGCAGAAGTCGGAAAAACAAAATTGTGGCATGAATACTTGGCTTTTTGATCATTGCCGGGTTTGCATCAGCTTGATTGCTTTGATGGTTTTGATGGGGCCATCGGCGCGTGGAGAAGCCTACCTTCCGCTCGTCGGCCCGCCGCCGATGCGATTTGAGGCAATAACGAGCGACGCAACCAAATTTTCGTGGACTCCACCGACCTTGACTCCACCGGCGGTTGCCGTTGAAATCAGTCTGCCGCCCGTAACTCCCACAATTCCAGTCAAAAACGTCGTCTCGCAGCCACCAGTAATTGAAGCAGCAAGCGTGCCTGCTTCTTCGCCGCCAGAAAACTTATCCACAAAAAAATCCGCAATTGAGACCCCGTCGGCAAATAACTTGCTAATCGTTACACCTGAAATGCTGGTTGATTATTTTAAGCCGAACGATGACGCAACGAACGCGGCCAATGTCCACGTTTTGGTGCCGGTGAATTTCACGCCACCCGTATCGGTTTCAACTCCTTCAAGCCATGCTAGTTACATAAGCAGATGAGTCGCTTTGGCAAGACAATTAATATCCGATGGACGAACCAAAGTCCCACGCGGAAATTTATTTTCCGGGTGACGACCGGATTGTTATTGGCCTGCATACCGGCAATTTTTGCCGGGACAACTATTCCTGCCGAGTCGTTCACGGATGGCAATCCCGTTCCAGTCCTGGCCACGAACGCGTCCAATCCGCTGCTCCCGTTGATCACACGGATTTCAACGGACTCGATTCCCGCGCAAATAGTGCTGGCAACGACCAATGGCAGCGCCTCCACCCAGACGAATTTACAGCCACCGATGGATCCGTTGGTTCAAAAACTGGAGACGGCGCGTTATCTCCGCAAGATGCGGCAGACAAAAGATGTCGAGCTGCTGCTCGTGTCGTTGCTGGGCAATGACGTGCCGGAAGACATCCAGAAATCCGCCCTGCTTGAACTCGCCGCTCTGGCGCAGGACCAGGACGATCTGCCACGCGCCCAACAAATTTGCGCCCAGTTCATGAACCGCTGGCCGGATGACATCCGCATTCCCGAAGTGCTGCTGCGCCAGGGCCGGATTTTCCGCCAGTTGGGATTGCACAACCTGGCGCTCACCAAATTCTACGCCGTCATGACCGCCGCGCTCACCTTGAAAAACGACCGGCTGGATTACTACGAACAACTCGTGATGCAGGCGCAGACCGAAATCGCCGATACCCACTTCAATCTCGGCAAATACGCCGATGCCGCCGAGTATTATTCCCGATTACTCAAGCAAGACAACCCCGACATTGACAGGCCGCAAATCCAATACAAACTCGTCCGCTGTTACAGCAGCACCACCAATTACGACGAGGCCATCGCCGCCGCGCAGGATTATCTTGCGCATCATGCCGGTTCCCTTGAGGAACCGGAGGTGCGTTTCGACCTCGCAACGGCCCTCAAGTGTCTGGGCCGCGACAACGAATCGCTCCAGCAGGTTTTGACCCTGCTACAGCAACAAAACTCCCGCGCCGCCGCACATCCGGAAGACTGGGCCTACTGGCGGCAGCGCGCCGGCAACCTCGTCGCCAACCAGTTCTATCGCGAAGGCAATTACACCCGCGCCCTCGACATCTACTCCAGCCTCGCCCAACTCGACACCTCCCCGCAATGGCAACTGCCCGTCTGGTATCAAATCGGCATGACCTACGAACACCTCTGGCAGCCCCAAAAAGCCGTTGAGATTTACAACCAAATCATCAGCCGCCAGCCCGAACTCGGCACCAACGCGCCACCCAGCCTCGTATCCATCACCGACATGGCCCGCTGGCGCATCAGTTTCATCCAGTGGCAAAACAGCGCCGAAACCACCAACCAACGCCTCGCCGACACCAACTCCATCGTCACCACGAACACCATCATCACCGCCAACGTCGCGCGGAGCGAGCCCAGCCATGAATAATGACAATTACACTCCCGCCGGTTTCATTCCCGATTTAATGCGCGACCTCCGCGCCTTCGCCGCCGTTGGCGAAGAAACCCTGGCGCTGGCCGCACGCGAACACCAAGCACTGGCCGCCGGCGGCACCTACGAGCCATTCGAGATTTATCGTCTGCGAAAGGACTTGCTAAACCGCCTCGACCCGTTGATACTTGCAATCAAACACTGGCGAGCGCTCTGGCAGCAAATCAGCCCGTTGGAACGCGCCCGGAGTTCAGAAACCATTGGAGCCATACAAATGCTGCAAAACCTGATCGTAAAAATCCTGCAATTGGATCGTGAAAACCAGCAGGCCCTGCTACGCCGCGGACTGGTTCCCGCGCGCCACGTCACCGCCTGCGCCGCGCCGCCCTCCCACTACGTCGCCAACCTTTACCTAAAACATGTGACAAGTGACATGTGACGGGTGACGGGTGACAGGATTGGTTCTCATGTCACTTGCCACTTGCCACTGGTCATATCTCTGTCATTTAACATTATGGCCATCGAAAAAATCATCGTGCTGGAAGACGACGCCATCGTCCGCCGCAACCTCGAACAACAATTGCGCAACCGCCGCTACGACGTGGCCGCCGTCGAGACCATCGCCGAGGCGCAGGATTATCTGAACCGCGACAACTTCGATTTGATTTTTCTCGACGTGCGGCTGCCCGACGGCAACGGCACGGACCTGCTCAAGGCCATCCAATTGCGCCCGCAAAAACCGCTGATGATTGTCATGTCCGGCTTCGGCACGGTGGAATCCGCCGTGGATTGCATGAAAAACGGCGCATTCGACTACCTGATCAAGCCCTTCTCCGCCGAGCAACTCGGCGTGACGCTGAAAAAAGCGGAGGAATTCACCCAGCTCGTCCGGGTCAACCGCTACCTCTCGCAGGATAATGAGGATTCCAGTTGCGAACTGCTCGGCCAGAGTCCGGCCATGGAAAATCTGCGCCAGCTCATCCGCAAGGTGGCGCATACGCAGGCCACCGTATTGATCCAGGGCGAGAGCGGCACGGGCAAAGAACTGGTCGCCCGCGCGCTCTATCGCGCCAGCACGCGCGCCAGCGCGCCGTTCATCAAGGTGAATTGCGCCGCCATCCCGGAAAATTTGATTGAGAGCGAATTTTTTGGCCATGAACGCGGCGCGTTCACGGGCGCGTTGAGCAAACGGGAGGGCCGCTTCGAGCTGGCCCATGGCGGCACCATTTTGCTGGATGAGATCAGCGAGATTTCCCCCAGCGTTCAGGCCAAATTGCTGCGCGTTTTGCAGGAGCGCGAATTGGAGCGGGTGGGCGGCAATCGCACGCTCAAGGTGGATGTGCGCGTCATTGCCACCACCAATCGGCGGCTGGACGAAAGCGTGGAGAAGAAGGAATTCCGGCAGGATTTGTTTTTCCGGCTGAACGTGGTGCCGATTCATATTCCGCCGCTGCGGGAACGGCTGGATGATGTGCCATTGCTGGCGCAGGAAGTGGTGCGCCGCTTCAGCCGCAAGCACGGCGCGCAGGCGCACGGCCTTACGCCGGAGGCGTTGCGGGCGCTCCAGGCGCATCACTGGCCGGGCAATGTCCGGGAATTGCAGAACGTGATCGAACGGGCGGTGATTTTGTGCGCGGACTGCGCGTTGTTGGAACCGGAACATCTCGGGTTTGCCGCGCCTGCCGCGACAGTCAGCAGTCCCCAGTCGGCAGTCCCCAGTCAGCATCTCATAGTCACCAACCCGCAACCGACCACCCCGACTGTGGACAGTGGACTGGCAACTAGCAATGGCAACGGTTTTCTGACGATGGCGGAGGTGGAGAAGCGGCATATTCTGGCGGCGTTGAGCCGTTGCCAGGGGAACCGGACTCACGCCGCGAAAATGCTGGAAATCAGCATCCGCACGCTGCGCAATAAATTGCACGAGTTTGACGGCGAGATGGAACGGGCGGAAATGGCGGAGTAGTCATTAGTCAGTAGTCAGAAGTTATTAGCGGCACAGTTCTGACGAGTTGATGTCTTTTTCAGCTACTGACTACGAACTGCTGACTTTCAATTCTGAAATTTCCCCGCTGGCTAACACTTGCCTAGTGGCGGGTGTCATGCCGGTAACATTTTCCCACTTCTCACCGGGGGGGCTTGGGAATTGTCCGTTTTCCCAAGTTTTTTCCGTTGGCATCGGTGCTGCTTAACAACGTTCGGAAAAGTGCATGATAGACGCCTTGTTCAACCAGCCCGATTATTTGGCCGCAAAAAAGCAGCTCGATGCCATCGCCCTGCGCCAAAACGCCATCGCCAGCAATATCGCCAATCTCGAAACGCCCGGTTACAAACGCCTGGATGTCGCCCCGGCCTTCAATTCCCAACTGGAACGCGCCTGCGCCGCCCGCGACCCCCAGCAAATCGCCGCGCTCCAGCCCCAGCTCGCCGTGGATGCCACCGCCCCCACCGTCAGCCCGGACGGCAATACCGTCAACCTCGAAAGTGAATTGCTCGCCATGAATAAAAATTCTCTGGCCAATACGCTCCAAACGCAGTTGATCACCACGGATTTTTACCGCCTCCGCATGGCCATTACCGGCAAATCGTAAAACAGAACCCAGAACCCAGAACCCAGAATGACTAAAATAGAATCCAGAATCCAGAATCCAGAATCCAGAATTGGACTGTGGACTGTGGACT
>Ga0302319_10009875_pt1 | contig 18267 bp, 12 predicted proteins | sample Bog_T0_2_FD_203319 | JGI IMG/M metagenome (GOLD analysis project Ga0302319, IMG submission 203319) | Peat permafrost microbial communities from Stordalen Mire near Abisko, Sweden - Bog_T0_2 | ecosystem: Environmental > Terrestrial > Soil > Wetlands > Peat | place: Sweden: Abisko, Stordalen Mire...
AGAAAGTTGATACTCTTGTGCCCACCTTCAAAAACGCAGTGCAGGAAAACTAAACACAGTCATCGCAACCCGGCGGTGCCTGATGGTTTCCACCGATGAGTTCGGAGCAAAGTTACCGCTTGATTGCTGCCGCGGTGCGCGTAGCTTCAGAATGCACGTGGGGCGCAACCGGGTTTCGGGGCAACGGACGATCCAGCTTCTTGAACCGAGACATTTCGTCCTCGCTTCTCATTCGCTCCGTCACGTCCACAAGACGCTCCTCTTCCATGCCGCTCCGCTTGGCCACAATTTTGTAGTCGAACGGAATGCTCGATGTGCCGCCGCCCAGTTCATGCACCTCAAAGCTGCCTGCCGTTTTGTTGGTTACGTACAGGCCTTTGCAATCTCCGCCAGGCGTCAGAAAGACATGGAATTCAACGTCCGTGTTCACGGTTTCTGAAAACGCCGGCTCCACCGTCACTGTTGCGCTGCCCCCGTTCAACTGGCCTGAACCGTAATCCTCCACCCAGTTCTCCGCGGACTGTACTGTGTAAGTTTCAACCTGGCGGGCGCCGTGCTTGGTGGAGATGACTGCCTTCACCTGTCCTGTGCAGGAAAGATTTCCCGTCTGATTGATGCCGCACATCCCCCCTGGCCCGGATGCGCGCAGCACCGAACCAATTCCCGCGCGCGCGTTGCCGGTCGGTCCGCCAGAATAATTGTTGAGGACTTGAATTGTCGGCGAGGCCGAGCTGTCATTGAAGAAGATTCCCGCGGTCAAGTCGTCGGAGGTGGCAATGAGAGCCGATTCCTGACCATTTGCGCCGTCTGCCCAAACGCCGGCATTGAGGCCATCGTCAGATTCCAGTAGGAAGTAGGAGCTACTGAACCCCCCGGAGTTTGCAAGGTACCCGAATACTCCAATCGAGCCGGCCGTCTGGGTACCCACTCCCTGGATTCCTTCTCCGTTGTCCCCTGCGGTGGCAACCAAACCAGTACCGTACTTTCCACCATTCGAAGCCGTAATTGCCGTGGAAAAAGCATCGCCGGTATTCGTGACAAGCAGCATTGCTCCTTCGTCGTTGTTGTTGCCGGAGATGACGCTTGCGGATTGAATCGTCTGACTGGAGGAGAAAGTATTAGCAGCCCCCAGTTGCGCATAGACGCCGTTGAACGAGCTCTGAAGCGTCGGCGTGGTGGCCGTAGCTATGGCTGGAGCAATGTCAGTCACCAATGCGGTCTGGTCCAGACTCACAGTAACCGCTCCCGATGTCGTAGTCGCGGTTACCGGGCTCGTTCCGGCTACACTCGTGATTGTGCCTGGAAAGGTCTGCGCGGGTGCGAAGGCGATTACGCCGGTTTGCCCGATCGAGAGGATAGTCGGCGTGGGCGCTCCTGCTCCATTCTGAAACTGAAAATTGAAACTGCTCGTCGGGTTGGCACTATTGTTGGCTGAGTCCGTCACATAAAGTCTCCAGGTTTGAGCGACTGGAGCTTTGGTTGTTGTCGACCACGCGCTGTCGGTGAAGTCCAGCAGTTGCGAACGATATCCGGCCGATGTGGTCGCCGTGCCTAACGCGGGGAATGTCGCCGTCCCACGAAGCAGTGTGGTGCCGCCCACATCCAGCGTTGCACCAGGAATGGCTTCGTTGATTCCGATATCCGAGCCCACCTGAACGATTTCCGAGTTGCCTTGAGTGAGTGTTCCGGTCCAGAGCGGAATCGTGCCGGCGGTGCCGGAGCCGGTGATCGTGCCCGCACTAAGCGGCGTTATCACTGGAGGTACAACGCCTGTCTGAGCGGAGTGACCTGATAATCCGGAGAACTGGGCCAATTGTTCTTGCGTGACAAAATCCGAGGCCGCGTGGCCGGCGAGCGACTCCGCATCTGCCGACTTCATGGCATAGGGAACGCTGGACAACAATACACGCTCCTGCTCCGGACCCCGTTCCACGCTCACCCCCATCCATCGCGCCGCGCCTCCCGCAAAGACTGTCTGGGGCAGGCCATTCGCGTTCGCGCTCCCCAGCAGCACCGAGTAGGCCCCGTCCTCCGCCACAGTTACCCGTTGCATCTCGGTCCATAACGGATCTCCGCCTTCGGCAACCGCATAAATGCGGAAGACCGCTTCCACCGTGTCGCCGGAGCGCGAGGCGAATTTGCCCGAGAAACGAACCTGCTGCGGAACGACCGGGACGGCAACCGCTGGTACTTCGCTGCCCTGCACGGCTTCCTGCGCCAATGTTTGCGCGAACGCGTCCGAAACCCCAAAGGAGTCCATAGAAATCCAGATCAACGATGCGAAAGCTGCAATGCGCAATAGCCTCCCAATGAGTCCATAAATCCTGCTCGAATCCCGCATGATAATCTCCCTTTTTACCTTCAAACTCGATCACTCGATTGAACGATGTCTGGAAACAGGCCGCATTCGGTCTGAGACCCCTGAGAATCTTCGAAAATTTCGGATTGGCTTGGCAAGGACTTCAGCCAAGCGAGCATATTCCGGGTGGGCCAGGAAATCAAACCCGCATTCATCTAGGCCCGACTGGCAAGTTCTTTGTCAACAGAATTCAGTGGGCGTTAACCACAGTGAACGAACGGGCACTGCCAATTTAGTAACCTGGCATCGCGTAAGTCCTCAGGCTGTTCCTGAACTTACCCACGCCGATTCTCACCATTCGAGCGATTCGAGTTGCTTGATGTTGACCGGCATAGGAACCCCATTCAATTGTGAATTATCAGAACTGATTTTAACGGCACAGAGACCAGGTATGTTTCAGAACACTTTCAAAATTTCTGCGTCGATGAATCGAACATCATTTCTCCATCCCGCCTCGTGATAGTCCGGCCCGCGCAATGGTCTATCCTGAAGCAGTAGCCCGGAGGTCCCCCGGATGCTTTCCCCAGCCGTCACCCCGCCTGCCTGTCCAACCCCCGCCGAAGAAATCGCGGACGCTATTGATCGCATCGGTCCCTTGCACGGTCTGCCCCTTGAAGATCGTCTCTGGCTCGCACGCAATGGTAGCGAATTGATTGCCAGCGCCGGCGAAGTCCTCTTTGAAGAAGGCGCACCTGCCGAGCAGATGATGCTCATCCTCAAAGGCGAGATCCACGTCAGACGCCAGCATGGCGGCCCCATGGCCCTGTTCATCGGTCGCGCCGGCCAGATGACTGGCCTGCTGCCTTTTTCCCGCATGAAGGGCTACGGCGGCCAGGGATTCGCCATCACCGACTGCTGGGTCCTGTCCGTCCACAAATCTCTCTTCGACGAGATGCTCCGCGCCATCCCCACCATGGGCCAGCGCGTCGTTTCGACGCTCCTCGACCGCGTCCGCGAAGTTACCCGCATTGAGCAGCAGGCAGAGAAACTCAACGCCTTGGGCAAGCTGGCAGGTAACCTCGCACATGAGCTCAACAATCCCGCCTCCGCCGCTCAGCGCGCCGCCGGCAGCCTGATCTCCGAACTCCGCGCCAACCGCGAAAACCGCTTCAAACTCGTCAACCTCTGCCTGGCCGATGAACAGATCGAAGCAATCGAGCGCTGGGAACAGAAAATCTTCGACCGCAAAGCCGATCCACTCAAAGCCGATCCCAAAGATCTGCAGCCGGCGATTCTCATCCCGCGCGAGGAGGCTATTCGCGAGTGGCTCAATGCCGCAGCCTGTCCTGATTCGTGGGAGATCGCCGCGCAGTTGGCTGAGGAATCTGTATCCGTCGCCGACCTCGATGAGCTACCCACATTTCTCGGAAATCCCGAAGTCTGCGTGCTGCTCCAATACTTCGCCCGCTACCTGCGCTCCACGCGCTCCGTTGAAACGCTGGTCAGTTCCACCGCTCGCATCTTCGACCTCATCAGCGCCATCAAGGCCTACTCCTATATGGACCGCGCGCCCATCCTCGAAGTCGATGTCCCCTCCGGCCTCGATGCCACCTTGCAGATGCTCCAGTCGCGCATCGGCAATGTCCAGGTCATCCGCGACTATGCGCCCGACCTGCCCCGCATCAGCGCCTACGGCAGCGAACTCAACCAGGTCTGGACCGCCCTCATCGAGAACGCCCTCGAAGCCATAGCCGAGATGGACGACCGTGGCATCCAGGCCCAGCTCCGCATCAGCGCCCGCCTTGAAGGGGACATGATGCTGGTTGAAATCCAGGACTCCGGCCCCGGCATCCGTGCCGAGTTGCAGGACCGCATCTTCGAGCCCTTCTTCACTACCAAGCCACCCGGTCAAGGCCTCGGCCTCGGCCTCGATAACGCCATGCGCATCGTCCGCAAGCATCGCGGCCACATCAGCGTCCGCTCTGAACCCGGCGACACCTGCTTCCGCGTCCGCCTGCCGTTAGAGCAGTTGCAAGCTTATTAATGAATCCGCGCCATTGCCAACCGAGCCTCCCGAAGTCCCTGGCCTCGAAGCACTCAAGTGCGCCTGCCCTGACCCCAAACGCAGAATCTCGTTGACATTCGACCTGTTTGAACGGTAGCGTCAGAATTCGACGGTCGGCGTTTCAGACGTTCTCCCATCTGGAACCGGCTTCGAGATCGCAGTGTAAAAGTACTCAAATCGGATTCATCTGTGAATGCTTGCGCGGATTCCGACTTCCCACTCGCATCCCAGTGCAAGCTTTTACACAATTCCCTGGGCTCCTGAAAACTACCCCCACGAGGTTTCTATGAATCTGTTTCCCCGTCGCGCCCTTCGCAATAATTCATCTCACTTCACACGCTCGCTTACATTCCTGTTTGTCTTGGCAGGGTTGCTTTTCCCGGCGACAGAATGGGCGCAGACGCCGCCGGAAGGACCTCCACAATTTCAGCTCCAACCGCGCTCCCGTCAATCGCTCGTCGAGCCCGATCCGGCTCCGCCAACTCACCGCATCCACGGCGTGAAATACAAATTCAATGCAGGCCGTATCGACAATCAGGGAAATTCAGCGGGGCTTCTTTCAAATAACACAGCGCCGACATGCAGTTCGCCCAGGCTTAGTTATTTCAACGGACCTGTCGTTTCAAATGTCCAATCAGTCGTCATTTTCTGGGGCTCCGAGGTGAATTCTCAGCTCACCGCTCCTACCACAGGCATTGCCCAATTCCTTTCAGATGTGGGCACTTCGCCCTTCTTCGGTGTGGTGGACGAATACAGTTCCTACGGCAACAGCATCACAGGCGGAACCGATCAATGGATCGGCAGCGGCAGCCCTACTGTGCCCTCGTACACGATTACTCCGACCAAGTGCCCGGGGACCGCTAATTGCACTCTGCAAGACTCCGACATTCAGGATCAGCTCAATTATCAAATAGGTGTAGGCAACTTACCGGCGCCAACCACTGACCTCCAGGGAAACGACAACACCATCTATATGATTTATTTCCCTCCCAAGGTCAGCGTCAATCTTGATGGCTCACTCAGTTGCAATGCGTTCTGCGCCTATCACAATACCGGCACCTATACAGGCACAGGGAGCGCGCTCGTCTACGGAGTTTTGATGGACGAATTCACGACCGCATGCGCCGAAGGCTGCGGCGGCAACGACACTGACATGGAGAACATGACAAGCACCAGTTCTCACGAATTGGCGGAAGCCATCACGGATGCGGATATCGGCCTTGACACTGGCGAAGACTATGCCTATCCGGCCGGCTGGGGTGACAACAGCAACAACTGCGGTGAGATTGCGGACATATGCGATTCCGGCGGCGCCGGGGATACCTTCACTTTCAGCGGTCGCACCTGGACGGTCCAGGAACTGTGGTCCAACAAACAAGGCAAATGCGTAAGCACCTCAACCATATCTCTGCCTTACTCGTTTAGTTCACCCGGTACCGTAACTTCGGGAACACCGTTCAATTTCTCCGTGACAGCGCAAAACCCCACCGGCGGCACGTTCACCAGCTATACAGGCACAGTCCACTTCACTAGCAGCGACCCGAGCGCGTCACTCCCGGCTGACTACACCTACGTTGTCTCCGATGCCGGAGCACACACCTTCCAGGCAACACTCGTAACAGGTACCTCCCAGACCATCACCGCGACCGATTCCGCGCACCCAACACTCACCCTGGGCACCAGTTTTTCGATAACCTCGCCAGCGGCAACGGCGCCCGTGCTCACCTCTCCCACGCCGGGCGGAACTCTTACCGGCCCAAGCGCGACATTCACATGGACGTCCGTTTCAGGTAGCCAGGGGTACTGGCTATTCCTCGGAACTACGGGAGTTGGATCGAAAAACCTGTACGACTCAAATGAACAAGCGGCCACTTCCGCCACATTCAGCAACCTGCCAACCGACGGCGTCACCATCTACGCCCGCGTCTACGCCAGGGTCAACGGCACCCTCTACTCCAACGACTACACCTACACCGCCGCGGTACAGCCACCGGTGTTGACGAGCCCCGCACCAGGCAGCACGCTTCCGAGCACCAGCGCAACATTCACCTGGACCGCAAGCGGAGGCCAGGGATATTGGCTGTTTGTTGGGACCACCGGGGTTGGTTCGAAGAACATTATCGACACCGGTCAGCAATCGGCCACCTCGGCAACGGTAAGCGGTTTGCCTTCCAACGGAACCAAGCTCTACGTCCGCGTCTATTCACGCGTGAACGGCACCCTCTACTTCAACGACTACACATACACCTCGTATATGGAGCCGCCTGTAATGACGAGCCCCTCACCAGGCACCACGCTTGGCGGGACAAGCGCAACGTTTACGTGGACTGCTGCCAGCTCCGGCAACCAGGGGTATTGGCTCTTCCTGGGAACAACCGGAGTTGGATCGAAGAATCTGTATGACTCAGGTCAACAAACCGCCACATTCGCAAGTTTCAGCGGTCTGCCAACCAACGGTGTAACCATCTATGCCCGCGTCTACACCAGGTACAACGGAGTCCTCGTGTATAACGACTACACCTACACGGCACAGTAACTAAGTTCCTCATCGTGCTTACCGATCCTTGCCGCGGCTCTCGCTCAGCAAGGATCGGCCAGCACTCACAGTTGTCTGCTCCCATCCCCTCGACGCACTGCATCTCGACTCCGCTTCCCCATAATTTGACTGCGTGTTCAAATACCAGTTCCAGTCCAGCAGCAAACTCTTTTAGTCAAATCAAGAGACCGATTAGACAAAAAGATAGGTTCCGGATACGCTGTGATACAGAGTTGGCTGAAAATAAATTTCCTCCAATAATTCTCGGCTAAAGCTCGGCATTTCATAAGTAATGCTGTAAGTATTTCGGAGTTTCGAAAGTTAGGTACTTTCGTTTCTCTCCCGAGTTACCAACAGTCGCTCTCATGAGCAACAAAGCAAGGCTCCGAATGGATGTCCCTGGTTGTTCAAAGCCAGACCTTGCTCTCTGAGAATCGACGGGCCCTTTTTCTAAAATTTGTTTGGCGTTTCTTGATCCATTTTGCTGCTCATTAGCGCTAACTAAGCAGACACATCCAACGGCCGCGCCGCCGCTCCGTGTCAAGACTATGTATTTGGAGGAACGTTTCCGCTACAGGCGATCGAATCCGAGGGCCCGCGCCCTTATTTCCCAGACAACTTTAACCGGCGCCACACCGCGCCATGGAGGTCGTTTAAAAATGACAGGCCAGCGTCACCAATCTCTCGCTCTGAAATCTCTCCGGATCAGTGTTTGCATGCCATTGCTGGCCTGCACCGTTGGTCTCACGGCTCATGCCCTGAAAGCCGAGGATGCCAAGTCTGAGGCAGCCCCGCCCACGCCGGTCATGGTCCGTCACGTCATGCAGAAGTCCAGTCTCCCTCCTGTTCCAGCTGAACACCGCGCGGAGTTCAAGCCCCGCATGGCGGCGCCGAAAAATCTGGCATCCGTCAATACCGGCCCCGGAGTCGTTTTTACCTGCGACTCAACCGTTGCGACCTCCACATGCAACTATCTGAATACGACCGTCGCCGGCTTTTACAACAGCGTTTTTACCAACGCCAACGGCAACGTCTACATTCAATACGGCACTACGAGTCTCGGCGAGAGCCTTACGATCGATAACTTTGTCACCTACTCTAAATACGTGGCTGCCCTGAGCGCCAACCCGAGCCCGGCAACATTCCAAACAGACGCTGTCACCGCTCTGAACACCTATGATGCCGGTCCCTACGGCTCTGGCAATGTCAAGGTCTCAAGCGCTCTCGGCAGAGCTCTCAGCCTACCGGGGATGCAAGGAGTCAATCAACAGGAAACAGCGCTTTGCACTGCCGGCGCCGCTGGATGCTTCGACGTCGTGATCACTGTAACCAACGACCCGAGCACGCCACTCTATTACGATGATCAGGGTGGAACCGAACCCTCCGACGCCTACGACTACTACGCTGTTGTAATGCACGAAGTGGACGAAATGCTCGGGACCTCCTCGTGCATTAACACCGGTAACAATACGTTGAAAGACGGTTGCGACAATATCAACGGAAGCGGAACCGGTGTCCCCTCGGCTGTGGACCTGTTCCGTTATACGGCCCCCGGAACCCTGGCTCTTGCCTCAGCTCCCAGCGAGGCGTACGGAGCAAACGGCCAGTATTTCTCTTTCGACGGCGGAACTGATTACGGCGTAGGCGGCGATGCGGATACGTTTAAGGTCTACAACACGATAGCCAATGGTGAAGACTTCGCCGACTTTAGTCACACCAACCCCGCAGACTGCTCCGTTAACGAAGCGATTCAGGACGCGGAAGGCTGCCCCGGTGCAGATGGAGGCCTCACCGTACTCAATGACGGCGCGGCGGAACTCACCATCCTTGCCACGGTCGGATATCAATTGCCGGGTGCGACGGCGCCCGCGCACTCCACGCTCACCTATCCCACACCATCAAGCACGCTCCCCGGGCCCAGCGCGACTTTCAAATGGTCGGCTGTCTCAGGAAGTCAGGGTTACTGGCTCTTCCTCGGGACTACCGGCAAGGGATCGAAGAACCTCTACGACTCAAATCAAACAGCAGCCACTTCCGTTACCGTCCTCGGCATCCTGCCAACCGACGGCGTAACCATCTATGCCCGCATCTACACCAAGTTGAACGGCACTCTCTACTACAACGACTACACCTACACAGCGGCAATCAAGCCGCCTGTGATTCTGAGTCCCGCACCGGGCAGCACCCTCACCTCCACAACTGAGAAGTTCACCTGGAATGCGGCCGGCGGCCAGGGATATTGGCTGTTCGTCGGTACCACCGGCGCTGGTTCGAAGAACATTATCGACACCGGTGAACAGTCGGCTACCTCCGCAACAGTCAGCAACCTTCCCTCCAACGGCGAAAAGCTCTATGTCCGCGTCTACAACCGGGTCAACGGCACTCTCTACTACAACGACTACACCTACAAATCGAAGTAGCTCAACCCGGCATCACGCCCTGCAATGCATCTTGGGCGTGATGCCGACCATTAAAGCCAGTTCCAATCCCGACTGCCTCTGCGCATCCCAAGCTCAGGGGCAGTCGCATTTTGTTTGTGTCTCCATTAAAACTCGCTTCATCGCGCCCACCTGAAAGCTCCACGGCCAGCGGACGGCGCCATCATCTACGCCCGCATCTACACCGGATATAACGGCCAGTTGGTGTACAACGACTACACCTACACCTCGTATAGGAAGCCGCCGCTCTGAAGGGTACGGGATTCATCCCCTACGTTGAGAGCGTGCTTTGAAGGGTACGGGATTCATCCCGTACGTTGACGGTGAATTCGAGTCTCGGCTTTAGCCGCCGAGGGAATGCAAACTCTAGGATGACCGCCCTGGGAGGTTGGAGATCAGCTCTCTGTTGGCTGCGCTATCAGGTTGAGGTACCTATCCTTGATAAAGAGACGTTATTGAACCGCAGGCAGCTGAAGCATTGAAGGCGGCCCCAGCACAAACGAAGTCGACTTATCCTTCCATACAGCGAGTGTGGCCTGCTTATGGCCAACCTCGAGTATCTTCCGCGCAGTCTCGTCGTAAAGCGCGATCAGAAACTCCGCGGTAATCCCATAAGGAAGATCGCTGGACATCGTGCCCGGAGTATCTTCGTTTGCCAGCGCGCCGCCCTTGAATTCCTCTCTTGGCCCATCGAATGCCCATTGAGCCTGCCCAAATGCCCTCACCAGCGCATCCTGAATATACTTTGGCGTCGGGTCGGTTTTTGATTTTGGCTGGAGTCCCGGATCGTAATGCACATAGCCGGGAACAGTGTATTCGTCCTTGGTCCAAACCATCAGGCGGTTCACCTGTGCGGCACGAACAAATCGGATGACCCGGTTCGGCGGTCCAGGATTTACCCTGGATTTGAACCTCGTCGTGAAGATCATCTCCGCCCTTGTTCCTCCACCATAGGTGGAAGCTTGGACGCGGGGCGTCACCTGAAGGTTTGGTGAAGACCGCGCACGAAGCGACTTCAATATCTGAATGTCGCCAGCACTAAGAGTGCCCCCCACATTCGGGCTCCCAAACGGAATAGTGAGATTCCGAATAGCCGTGAACTTGTCGACAAGAGGCTGGTCCCGGAATGCGCCCTTTAAATTCTGACGCGCCTGTTCCAACTCCATTACGCCGAAGGGCAAAGCCATAATCTTCTCCAATTCAATGTGGATTTTCCAGACAGAGACCTGACCCGCGCGATATTAGCACGCAAAATAGCGGCTTTTCAACAAGCAATAACCGGCCTTCCCAACCTTAGAACGAAACATCCGCAGGCTGCGTCACCCGCAACACCGACAACTGCCCAGTTTGCTTTTTCCACGCGCTTCGAATCGCCTCCACCTTGTCGCGATTCTCTTGCGTATCCGGATAGTCGATAATCAGCAGCTTCGACCGCAGCCTTTGCGGCGTCGCATCTTTCTTTCCCTGCCACTGCCCATACACATCAACCACGCTCAGCCCGGACGGAAACCGCGGCGTCACTTCCTTGTCCAGAAACTCCCGCCATGCAACCTCGCTCACTCCCTGCTCAGGATGGTCCGCCAACCCCAGTCCAAAATAGAGCTTCGTATCCACCCATCCCGAAGTCTGCCCAGGATGCGCCGAGTCTCCTGTCAGTGTGGGCGCAATAGGAGCCGTTAGAGGCGCACTCTGGTGAGCGCATCCGCCCAGTGCAAGAGAGAACAGTGCTATCGACAGAAATGAGCGCAAGCGCATTCCAACTCCAGATTTGGATTTCAGATTTGCAGTATACGAGCTTCAGCCCGTACATTCACGGCAGCAAATGAGCGTGAGCTTTACAGCTTGCGGAAAAACTCCGCGGGAGAGGCAAGAAGTGTCAGTGCACGACTTCAGAGCTTGCGGAAAAAGTCAAAACGTTGAAGGGTACGGGCTTTAGCCCGTACATCATCCCTGCAATACCAACGTGGGCTTTAGCCCCTGAGGGAAGCTATCCAGAGCAATCCCGCAATTGACCCAGGCCCCCTTACTTCTCCACTTCCACGCCACGCCAGAAGGCCACATACCCCTTGATCTTCCGCGCCGCCGGCTTGGGGTCTGGATAGTACCAGGCCGCATCCGGATTATCCTGCCCATCGATCAGCAGGTTCAGATAGCGAGCCTGCCCCTTCCAGGGACAAGTTGAGGTTGTGCTGCTGGGGCGAAAATACTCCCGCTTGAGGCTGGCCTCGGGAAAGTAGATATTCCCTTCAACCGTCTCCGTCGTATCGCTTTCGGCAATCAATTTGCCGTTCCAAACCGCTCGTGCCATGGTCTATTCCCAGATGAATCCGCAGTTCCCCCGCCGTCCATGCCTGAAAGACAAGCCAGCGGGGAACGGATATGACACTACCAGAGATTTCGCGCCATGGCGAGTGCAATTGTGGATTTGATTGTCCGCAAACTTCTACTTTGCTTCTGAAATCGACGCGATATGAACGGTCTTCTTCGTAGCATCGGCCGTCGCGGTCACCGTCACATGGTCGCCATAGAAAGCCTTGACCGCGTCGGGATTGTCGATAGTCCAGACTTCCTTCTTGGCCTCGTCGACAAACACTGGAGCTTCGCCCCCAGCGATACACTTCTTCGCGCAGGCCGCGCCGGTCCCGGCATGTTTAGCCCCGCACATTGCGTCGGAAATCCAGCCATTGATGGTGGTATCGGCCGCCATCGCCGACAACGGAGCAAAAACAAGAACAGCAGTGAGCAAAGCCGCAACACGTTTCACAGGAAGCCTCCGGAAGATTCGTAACTCTCGACCGCCTACAATCATGCACCCGCGACCCGCTCTTCGGCAAGCGATCCCGAGCTTTTAAAGTATCCCAGAAAGGCCTCGAGGCTCCCTCCCTTTAGGAATTCGCCCTTTGCCGCGCCTCCAGGTTCTTGAGAACCCCTTCATAGCGCTGCGCTGCCGCGGAAAATCTGTTGATCAACTCCGAAGTCTTCGTCAGAAATCCGGGGTTCTTCTCCCGTATCGCATCCAGAATCGGAGCGAATTTTGCCAGCAGAAAAAATCCCTCCGCATTGCAATCCACAAACAACTCCGCCGACACCGCGCCGTGCAGCACCATCGCCGCCGCCATCTCCCAGTAAGTAATTACCTGCCGGAACCAGTCGGCATGCGGGTCAGCCGGATTCCCCGAAACCGCAAGAAGTTCTTCCGCCGTCTTCGGCCAGAACTCCCCCGTCATCCACGCACGCGCCTTGCGCATCTCCGCTTCGGTACGCAATTCATAAAGCCTAAGAATGATCTCAGCATCCGCAGGTGTTGCAAGCATCCGTTCCATCAGGCATTTCTCCGTTGTTCATACTAACGGATTCATCCCGGACACCGCTGTTCACTACGAACCTTTAGCCCTCAACATCCAAATACGATCGGGCCGCCTCAACCCGGACTGAGGCAGCGGACATCAATTCCTGGACAGAATTACGAAGAGCGAGATTTAATCCCGGAAGAGGAATTTCAATAGAAATGGACGGGCGATGCGTTGTCCTAAGCCGCGGTCGATTTTGGTGGCTTCGAATCCGCTCGCACACCGCCTGTAGCCGCACCCGCCGCAAGCTCTTCATCGGTATAGTACCGGCCCGATCCATCGAGTTCGCCAGCTTCAAAACGGCGCGAGACTTCGGCCATCCCACTGTCTACGCCAGAGGCAAATAGAGATTGCGCGTATTTCACAACCCTGCGTTCTACCGCCGCCGAATCACATCCTCGGGAATATGGTGCCCTCCTTGGCTCACCCGTCGAGCGACGCGGGCAATTGAATACTCCGGAGATGGCACCCAAAGATAGATCAAAGAAATTCGCCAACCGGCTTCTCGGCACTCCTTCAACAGCCGGATATACGACTTGCCTGAGCAGGTTGTTTCAAATGCAAAATCTCGGCCCTCGCGGACCATCTTTCGCATTCGTAGGATCAGCTCCCGACCTGCCGCAAGAGCTGCTGCATCGACATTCTCCGGCAAGATTTCCCGCGCGATTTCATCAGCGTTTAGAAATCCATCGACACCCAACCGTTGGGGAAGCAAGACCTTGGCTGCGGTGGTTTTACCCGCTCCATTAGGACCGCCGAGAATGAAGATGTTCTTACCCTGATCCGCCAACGGCTCACCCCTTTAGACCGCTTCCACCCTTCAGCCGCTCGCAGCCCGCTACTTCCCTTTCTTCTCCACCACCGGCCCATGCGTCTCCGCAGTCGGCGGAGGCGGCGCATCCCCAATCCGCTTGGAATAGGTGCACGACTCGCCTGCTTCCATCACCGCAGCGCCCTTCGCGGCTCCCTTGCCCTCAGCCTTGCCGAACACCTTCTTCGTCTTCGTCTCTTCCTCGGCACCCTTCTTCTTATTCGGGCACTCCAAAAAGATTCCCGACCGCAGCACCTTCTCTACCAGGTAAGGGCTGTCGCATTCTGGACACTTCTTCGCCACCGGCTTCAGGTTCGATGTGAAGTCGCACTTGGGATAATTTGTGCATCCCCAGAAGATGTTCCCGCGCCGCGCCTTGCGTTCGGCCAGGTCTCCGGTTCCGCACTTCGGACACTTCATCCCTTCAATCAAATTCTGCTTCACATACTTGCACTTCGGATATCCCGAGCATGAAACAAACTCCCCATACGACCCCTGCCGCAGCACCAGAGGCTTGCCGCAAACCGGGCAGTCTTCCCCCGTCGGCACCGGCGCATTCTGCTTCTGCTGCTGCTTCTGGCTCAGCTTGCGAATCGTCTTGCAAGGCGGATCTTCGTTGTACCCAGGGCATGACATGAACGGCCCGAACAGACCGCGCTTCAGCACCATCACCCGCCCGCAGTTATCGCAATACTCCTCTTGTTCGCCCGCTTCCTGCACCTCAGGCGTATTCAAGTCCGGCTTGCCCGCCGTGTTCTCCTTCGTGAAGTCGCAACTCACCTGTTCAACAAAAATCTTCTTCCCCTTTGTCGCCGAATCATCCGCCGCCTCTTCAATCGCCGCAACCAGTTCCTTTGCGTTCGCCACTTCCTTTGAGAAGAGGCTAGTGTCCTCAACAGTCGCGCGAACCGTCATCGGGAAATCCAACGCCGTCGTAATCTTCTTTGTTACAGCCTTCGGATCCTTCTTCCACGGACCCATCGCCACTGTCACAGGCGACTTCTTGCTGAAGTTCGAACAGGAGTAGAAGCTGCCGAACTTTCCCCATTTCAGAACCAGCGGACTTCCGCACTTATCGCATATCTCCGTCGTCGGCTCTTCCCGCCGCTTGACGCTTTCCATGTTCTCGCCGGCAACCTTTAGCTCGTCCTCGAAATGGTCGTAGAACCCATTCATCAGGTCCGTCCACTTCTCCTTCCCCTCTTCAATGTCGTCGAGTTCTTCCTCCAGCCTGGCCGTGTACGCGATATCAAAAATGTATGGAAAATTCTTCACCAGCAAATCGCAAACCACCATGCCAATTTCAGTCGGATAAAATCGTCCGCTGATCTTGGTCACATATTCGCGGTCCTGGATGGTGTTGATGATCGACGCATAAGTCGACGGCCGTCCAACGCCTCGCTCCTCAAGCTCCTTCACCAGCGAAGCTTCGTTGAAACGCGCCGGCGGCTCGGTGAATTTCTGCACTGCATTCACGGCTGAAGGCCTAACTTCAAGCGGAATCTCCGGCTCCACAAATTCAGGAATCGACTCCCCGTCGTCTTCGGAACCTGCCTTCTCGTTTCTTGCTTCGATCTTTGCGACTTCCAGCCTGTACTTCTTCCGAGCCTGCTCCACCTTCACATTTCTTGCTTCAACCGCCAGTTTCTTCAACTGATCCGAAGTTGCCAGCGGCAGCCGCGCACCTTTGGGAATCTCCGGCAGCCGATCTTCCTCTTCATCGTCGGCTCCGTAGATCTTCAAGAATCCGTCAAACTTCAAAACCGATCCAGAGGTGCGGAAGTTGTAAGTTCTATCGCTGACCGCATCGATATCAATCGTCGTCAGGTCATAAATCGCCGGCGCCATTTGCGACGCGACAAAGCGCTGCCACACTAACCTGTAAAGCTTCAACTGCTCCGGCAAAAGGTACCGTGCAATCGACTCCGGAGTTCGCGCCGGGTCAGTCGGACGAATGGCTTCGTGCGCGTCCTGCGCATCCTTCTTGCCCTTGTAGAAATTGGGCGATGCAGGCAAATACTTTGAGCCCAACTTCCCAATCCACTCGCGCGCCGCGGTAATTGCGTCTGGAGAAACGCGCGGCGAGTCAGTACGCATATAAGTAATCAGGCCGGTTGTTCCTTCCGCGCCCAGATCGATACCTTCATACAGCCTCTGCGCCACGCCCATCGTGCGGCGCACGTTAAAGCCCAGCCGCGCTGAAGCCTGTTGCTGCAAAGTGCTGGTTGTGAAAGGCGCCGACGGATATTTCTTGCGCTCCTTTGTCTCAAAAGACCGAACCGTCCAGGTCGCCTTTGTTGCAGACTCAATAATCCTGCGCGCGGTCTCTTCGTTCGGCACCGCATTCGAAATAAACTGTTCCTTGCCTTCCTTGTCTTTGCCATTCGGCACCCGCGAAGGCTCTCCATCGACGCCGATAAAGCGGGCCGTCAGCAGTGTTGGTTCAGCATCCGAGCTACCAGCGCCCTTGAATTGCAGAATCGCATCGATGGGCCAATACTCCACCGGCCCAAACGCGCCAATCTCCCGCTCACGTTCCACAATCAGCCGCACCGCAACCGTCTGCACACGGCCCGCGGACAATCCGCGCCGCACCTTATCCCATAGCAGCGGAGATATCTGATAACCCACCAGCCGGTCCAACACACGCCGCGTCTGTTGCGCGTCAACAAGGTTTTGATCCACATCGCGTGCGTGCTTGAATGCCTCCTGCACTGCCTTCTTCGTGATCTCGTTGAACGTGACCCGCTGAATCTTTTTTCTTTCCTTTGCACTCGTGCCCAGTTGCAGCGCCAGGTGATACGCAATCGCCTCGCCTTCGCGGTCCGGGTCAGGCGCCAGAAAAATAGCGTCCGCACTGGCCGCTGCTCTCTTCAGTTGCGCAACAACTTTTTCCTTGCCCGGAGACACAATTAGCGTCGGCTCAAATGTCCGATGTTCCAACTCCACGCCAATATCGTTCTTAGGCAGATCCATGATGTGCCCGACAGATGCCAGCACGTCAAAACCCTTGCCCAGATATTTCTCAATCGTCTTCGCCTTGGCGGGGGACTCGACGATCACCAGTGATTTGCTCATTGCCATCCTTAAACTCAGAACTACTCTACCCTGTCCGGCCTGTTTGACTCACGACCGGCACTTCCGTTTGATTCCTGATTTTTGCTTCGGGTCCGATTCAAAAATCAGTCCGCAGCCGAGGCCGCTCTTCACACTTCGGGAAAAACACCCCGCAAATGTTGCACCCTACCACGGAACACCGTCCCGTTTCCACTCGACTTGTTACATTTCCAGCTCTCTTAGTACCTAATGCCCCTTCCAAAAACCCTCTAAATCTGCGTCAAATCTGACTCTTACCGGCAGTCTGCCAAAATATTTGCTAACATCCATCAAGAAGTAGCAAATATTGCCTCTACCCTATCGGAGTCTCATACCATGCCGGATGTTCAAAAACTCAGCATCGCACTGACCGGCGAGCAAATCCGCTTGCTCAAGGACGCCGTCGAAACGGGAGAATACGCAACCACCAGCGAGATTGTTCGCGAAGCCATCCGCGATTGGCAATTCAAGCGTGAGCTGCGTCAGGATGACCTTCGCCGTCTGCGCCAATTGTGGGACCAGGGCAAGGCCAGCGGAAACGCCACACCGGCTGACTTTGACGAAGCGCGTCGAGTTGCGCGCCAACGCCTTGCCAATACGGAAGCGGACCAGGCTCGTGCCAGTTAGCCTCACCTGGACGCCGCAAGCCCGCGAAGACCTTATCGAAATCTACACCTACATTGGTCTGGAAAATCCGCCCGCCGCCGAGCGTATCTTCGATGCCATTCAGGCCAAAGCTGAGTTGCTCATTGGATATCCGCGTTTGGGCATGAGGCGTTCGGACATCCGTCCTTTTACCCGCATCCTTCTTGAAGGCTCCTCCTCTACGAGACCCATCCCGATATAGACAACGGCGAAATCCATGAAGTGGAGATCGTGAGAATCATCGATGGCCGTCGCAACCTGAAGAATCTCCTTTGAAAACTACCCCCTGATCCCTGTTCCCTGCTTTCCTCACATCGTCCGCACATAATTCTTTCCCGGCAAGCACCGAATCCGTCCCGCCAGTTCCAACTCGAACAGCGCCGTAAATACCTCGGAGGAGGTCAGTTGCGCTTCCAGCAGGTCCAGAATCTCATCGATCTGAAGACTCGCGTCGCAACTCAGAACCTCCAGCACCATTGCCTCCTGAGGCCGAAGCATCGGATCAGCCAGTAAGGATGCTTGAGTTTCCAATTTGGATTCAACGGGCGCCTCGGACTCCAATTCCAGCCGCACCTGTGAAGGCAGATCCTCCCATATATCCTCCCAGGTCGCCGTCAACTTTGCCCCCTGCTTTATCAGCGTGTTCGGAGTCCACGACCCCTTGTTCGTCACATTGCCTGGCACCGCGTACAAGTCCCGATTCTGCTCCGCCGCACACCGCGCCGTCACCCGCGTCCCCGAATTCTCGCTTGCCTCCACTACCAGAACCGCAATGCTCAGCCCGCTCAAAATCCGATTCCGACGCGGAAAATTCTGCGGCGCCGGAAACGTTCCCATCGGCAACTCGCTCACAATAGCACCGCCCAGCGCCAATATCTCCTCAGCCAGCTTCTTATTCTCTTTCGGATACACCACGTCGATCCCCGTGCCCCACACCGCAAGCGTAGGCATCCGAGCCACCAGCGCACCCTTGTGCGCGCACGTGTCGATGCCGCGCGCCATCCCACTCACAATCAGCAACCGCCGC
>Ga0302319_10009880_pt1 | contig 18263 bp, 20 predicted proteins | sample Bog_T0_2_FD_203319 | JGI IMG/M metagenome (GOLD analysis project Ga0302319, IMG submission 203319) | Peat permafrost microbial communities from Stordalen Mire near Abisko, Sweden - Bog_T0_2 | ecosystem: Environmental > Terrestrial > Soil > Wetlands > Peat | place: Sweden: Abisko, Stordalen Mire...
CACGGGCGTGCCAAGACCCCCCGCGCCGACAACGAGCACGCGGCTGCTCCCGAGGCGCGCCTGGCCGGCGGGGCCGATTTCCTTCAGAAGCATCTGGCGCGAATAATCGGGCTGCATACCAGCCATGTCCATCTCAGCCATGAGAGTGGCGCGGATCATGGGAATGGACCGGCGCCGCGGCGCATGCCTCGCAATTGACCCACCCCGAATCGCCGTTCCGGTAGTGCTCCTTCTTCCAGATGGGGACGCGGTGCTTGACCTCGTCGATGATGTAGCGGCATGCATCGAATGCCTCGCCGCGATGGACGGCACAGACGCCGACCCACACCGCCATCTCGCCGATCGAGAGGTCTCCGACGCGGTGCACGCACAAGGCGCGCTTGATCGGGAAGCGCGCCAGGGCCTCGTTCACGATGCGATCGCCCTCCTTCACCGCGAGCTCCTGAAACGCCTCGTATTCCAGGCGGCTCACCGCGAGCCCCTCGTTGTGATCGCGCACCCAGCCCTCGAAGCTCACATAGCCGCCCGCCGCGCCGTCGAGCAGTTCGCGGCGCCCGGCGGCGGCGTCGATCGGCGCGGATGCGAAACGAAAGCGCATCAGCCGCCAGCCACGGGCGGGATGAACACGACGGCATCGCCCGCGCGCAGCGGATGGCCCCATTCGCGAAATTCGCTGTTCACCGCAACCTTCAACTGGTCGCGCGCGAGACTGAAGCCGTACCGGGCATGCAATTCGCCGAACAGCTCCGACGCGGTGGCGGCGGCCGTCTCGATCGTTTCCTCGGAGCGGCCGGCCTGTTCGCGCAGCAGCGCGTAGTAATGGACCTTCAGCTGCATGCAATCCAGGAGCCTGTCTGACTAACCTTCATGGGCCGCGTCGAGCACCTTCACCGCTTCAGCATATTCCTCGGGCGTGTTGACATTGTCGAGTGCCCGCCGGTCGCGCGGCTCGAGGAGGGTCGCCCCGTTGCGAATCAAGAACTTGCGCGGACAGAGACCACCCGCGGCCTGATATGCTGCGAGCGCGGCAGCCGCGGCCGGCTCCCAGATCGCGCACAGCGGCTCCGGCAGACCGTCGTGGACGCTGCGAAAGGCGGTGGCCAGCGCCCGCGGGTCCCGCGCGGCGATGAGCTGCTCGAGCGCCGCATCGGACAAAAACGGCAGGTCGCATGCCACCACCAGCCAGGCGGCGCCGGGGTATTGGGCCAGGGCCGAGCGGATCCCGACGATGGGTCCTTCGCCGGGGAGGCTGTCGATGATCAGCGGCTTCTGCGCCCGCGTACCCTCGTCGCTTTGACTGGCGCGTACCGAGACGAAGGCCCGCGCCACGAACCCCTCGAGCTGCTCGAACGCGCGGTCGAGCTGACCGCGGCCGCGGTACGCCAGCATGGCCTTGTCGCGCTGCATGCGGGAACTTGCGCCGCCGGCGAGAACGAGACCGAAGACCGGAGAGGGCGCGGCGGCGGCGGGTACGGGGTCGGCAGCCTCGACGGAGCCGGCACTCTCGACGGTCACGGAGCGTCCTCGGGTTCCGCCGGGGCCGCAGTGTAGTCGTTCTTGCCGCCGGTCTTGGAAACCAAACGGGTTTCGCCGATGACGATCTCGTGGGACAGCGCCTTGCACATGTCGTAGATGGTGAGCGCGGCGATGCTGGCACCCGTCAGGGCTTCCATTTCGACCCCCGTTTTGTGGTGGACGCTGACGCTGCAGCGGACGAGCGCCGTATCACCCTCGAGATCGATCGCGATCTGGCAATTTTCGATGCCGAGCGGGTGGCAGAACGGAATGAGCTCGTGGGTTCGCTTGGCGCCCATGACACCCGCGACGATGGCGGTGTCGAACACCGGACCCTTTGGCGAAGACCAGCCGCTGCCGCGCAGCGCGTCGGCAACCGCCGCGGGAAAACGCACCCGTGTCTCGGCCACCGCGGTGCGCCGGACGGCGCTCTTTGCGCCCACATCGACCATGGTGGGACGCCGGCCGGCATCCAAATGAGTGAACGACACGGGCTTCAGCCGCCGATGTAATACATTTCGATTTTCTTGGCGCCGCGTTCACTGCGGCGCACCTCGTCGCGTTGCTCGCTGTACCGGTCGGTGCGCCGCCCCCAGGCGCCGCGCAGCAGCGCAAGCAGGTCCGCATCGGTGGCCCCGGTGCGCAGGGGAGTGCGCAAATCCAGCCCCTGGGTCGCGAACAGACACGTGTAGAACCCGCCGTCAGAGGAGAGGCGGGCGCGGCTGCAGGCGCCGCAGAAGGGCTGGGACACCGAGGAGATGAATCCAATCTCGCCCATGCCATCCTCGAAGCGCCAGCGCTTCGCGACTTCACCGCGATAGCTCTCCGCCACAGGCCGTATCGGCCAGCGCGCGCCGACGCGCTCGACGAGTTCCCGGGACGGGACGACAGACGCCGGGTCCCAGGCGTTGCGATTGCCAACATCCATGAACTCGATGAATCGCACGACCACGGGCCTGCCGCGGAAGCGCTCGACCAGATCGAGCACCTGATCGTCGTTCACGCCGCGCTCGACCACGGTGTTGATCTTGACCGGGGAGAGGCCCGCCTCGAGGGCCGCCTCGATACCATCGAGCACCTGCCCCAGCGAACCGAAGCCGCCGCTCAGGAGCTTGAAAGTCGCCGGGTCGAGCGAGTCGAGGCTCACCGTGACACGCTTCAAGCCATTGGCCTGCAAATCGACCGCATGGCGCGACAGCAGGACGCCGTTCGTGGTGAGGGCGATGTCCTCGATGCCGGGAATGCCCGTGAGATCGCCGACGAGATCGGCGAGGTTGGCCCGCAGCAGGGGCTCGCCGCCGGTGAGGCGCAGCTTGCGCACGCCCGTCCCTGCAAAGAGCCGCGACAGGCGCACGATTTCCTCGAAGGAGAGGCGCTCGTGGGACTTCAGGAACTGATAATTCTCGTGGAACTGATCCTTCGGCATGCAGTAAGGGCAACGAAAATTGCAGCGATCCATGACGGAAATTCGCAGATCGTGCAGCGGTCGGCCCAGCTGATCGAGCGGGTTCGCTGCGCCGCGGATGTCGTGGATGGAGGTACTCATCGGATCAGGTTACCAGCGGTACATGCGCGTGACGAAGCCTTTCGGATAGGTGTTGGGGCCCGGGGGAAGTTCAACGAATCCGTCGGTGCCGGCCAGGCTCAAAAAGTCGCCCGAGCCATTCGGCGGACGGGGCGCCGCCCAGGCTCGACCCCAATCGTCGTGCTCGAGCGCCACGGGCAGAAAGTAGGTGAGCGCCGCGTGAAAAGTCACCGGAGCCGCGAGCGCCAGGCGCTCCTGATCGTCGCGCTTCGTGACCATTGCCGCGCCGATCGCCGGAATCACGTAGCGGATCAGACACACCAGGGTCGAGACCGGGTTGCCGGGAAGCCCGAACACCGCCTGTCCCTGGGGACCGATGCCGAACCACATCGGTTTTCCCGGCCGCTGCGCGATGTGGTGAAACACTTCCTGCACCCCCAGACCCATCAGTACCTTGGGCACGAGGTCGAACTTGCCCATCGAGACCCCACCGCTCAGGATCAGCACTTCATGCGTCGTGAGGTGAAGCCGCAGCCGTTCACGGAGCGCGCCCTCATCATCGCGCACGTGATCGTCCCCGATGCGCCCGAAACCGCGCTGCCGCAACGTGGCCGCGACCGCATAGGCATTGGAACGACGGACCTGGTAGTCGGCGATCGGATCGCCGGGCTCGACCAGCTCATCGCCGGTGGAGACCACCATGATGGCCGGCTGGCTGCTCACCCGGATTCGGGCCATTCCGGCGGATGCCGCCACCGCGATTTCCGGTGCCCGCAGAAGCGTTCCCGTGGCGAGCAGCAGCGCGCCTTGGCGGCCGTCGCTGCCCCGGCGGTGCACGTTGTGGAACGGCGTCGTCGCGACGGCCGCGCGCAGACCGACGCTCGCACCGGTCACCTCGATCTGTTCCACGGGAATCACATTGTCGCATCCGATCGGCAGGATGGCGCCGGTCATGACCTCGATGGCATTGACGGCGTCCTTCAGCTTGAGCGGCGGGGCGCCCGCCGCCTGGGTGGCCTGAACATGAAACTCGCGCACGCCGCGACGGAGCGCCTCGCTGTCGACGGCGATGCCGTCCATGGTCACCCGGTCGAAGGGTGGCTGGTCTCGCTCCGCATAGATGTTTTCGCGCAGCGTAGCGCCGACACACTGCGACAGCGGCAGCGATTCGATCGGCAGACTCTTCAACCGCGCGAATATGGCCTCTTCGGCCAGATGCGGGGTGATGAGCTTACCGGCCGGCATGCAAGGGGAGCGAAGCGGCGGACGTCAGCCCGCCAGCGACTCATTATCAGGGTTTCTGCTGCTTTGCCTTGAAGATCTTCAATTGCTCATTGAAGCGCCCGACCGCCGCTTGAAGCTCATCCACCGCTGCGTTGTTCTTCTGCACCAGGATTTTTTGCTGATCGTCCGCAGCCTTCTTTTCCGCGGGCGTGAGCTTTGCGGGATCCTTCGGCGCCGCCGCATCCATTTCGAGCTTGAGGCAATCGAGGTAGGAATTCATCTCGTTGTTGTAGCGATCGAAATCGTGTTTGGCGGCGATCATCTGATCACGCGTCGCGGTGGCCCCGTCGGGCGGCGCGTCGGGCGACTTGGGGTAGGAACAGGATCCCTGCGCATGGGCGGCGGTGAAGAGAAACAGAGCCAGAGCGAACGGTGTCCAAGACTTCATCGGGAGTCCTCTAGTTATAGGCCTGGCACGATCTTAAGGCCAACGGCCCGGTACGGCCAGCGTTGATCCTCCAGGGCGTAAGTGGTTGATTTTTGGTCGCGGGTGGGGTGCGGAAAGCTGCTCCGGCGGCTGCGCCCCGCGGCCCGTCGGCAGCATGCCGGCAAAATCGTCACCGGGCTTTCGGCTAAACTGCCCGCCGCGCGCCCGTAGCTCAGCTGGATAGAGCACCTGGCTTCGAACCAGGTGGTCGGGAGTTCGAATCTCTCCGGGCGCACCAATTCCCGAAGGTCCAAAAACTCCAGTCGGCAAGAGTCGTCAGACGGCCGCAATTCGAACTCCCGACAGACAACAAGGCGGTTCGACGACAGCGCCGCGCAGCGGCCGCTTGGGGTTAATGGTGATGAGAACGACTTCAACAGCTGGCCGGATGACTCGAGATCGCGCACGCCGTCTGCACCGAAGCGCGATTCGACAATCATCGATGTCTCGACGAATGAGGCCCCGGATAACGAGCGGGCCTCCGCGGCCTCGATGGCCGATCGGAGCTGCGCCAACACGAAGTGTTGAAGAAGAGCGTCGTTTTCGTTCTCACGACCTCCGATGCCGACGAAGACAAGGTCGAGGCGTACAATCTTGGGGTCGCGGGCTACATCCTCAAAGCCAATCCGGCCGACGGATTCCGGGGATACCTGGCGGCGACGGCGCTGCTGGACACGTATTGGCGGGTGGTCGAATTCCCGGCGGCATAAAGAGTTCCGCCCGTCTACTTCAACAGCCGGGCTACAACTCGCCGAAGTGGCTGCCCTGGTCAGCGAACGTGAACCGGTTTGACTCTCTTTGCATCGAGCAATTCGGCATAGACCTCGAGCCCGGCAGCCTCTGAGGTGGGCGATTCGCTCATGCTGTGTCCTCGCGATACGCTTTCGGGAAGTGCCTCATGCATGCCGACGACCAAGGCGCGAATTTGGGGGTTCTGCAGATCTCTCTGAAGAACCAGCTTCAGCCATTTGAGCTGCGCCACATCGAACTGGTCAACGGTTGCGTTGTCGAGATTGATGAAGTCGATGCCATCGCGGATCCAGTGGTAATAAGTGCGGACTTGGTGATCCTGAGGATCGTCTTGCAAGCGTTGTTCGCGGATTGTCGGTGCATCGAGCCAATCGGCGAAGGTCAGCGTGAACTCCTCCCGTGTCTTCGGCGGGATGGTTTCGTGATTACCGATCCCCAGGAAAAACTGTGTCTCGCCGAATGGCTCGACCTGATTTCGCTCGAAGTCGGTCCAGGCGGTTTTCTCGTACACAGCCTGCACATCAATGGCCGATTTCTCCCGGCCGGCGCATCGGGTTGTCTCAATTCTGTATCGCAGATTCCCGCGCGCAATGTCAAATGACTTGGAATCCATTGATTCTGAGAGGCTGAATGTTTGCACTTGACGCCTACAGCGTGCATGCTGCCGGCGCGGCGAGGGCACCCTCCCTGCATCACTCAGGTGAATCTTCACGGACATTTGGATGCCCGAACGGAACACCTGCGATCAAATCAAATCAAGAGGGATTCACATGTCGTTCATTGCGTGGATTGTGCTGGGGCTTATTGCCGGATTCATAGCGAGCAAGATCGTGAACAAAACGGGCGAGGGCGTGATACTCGACATCATCCTGGGCATCGTCGGCTCGGTGGTGGGCGGTTGGCTGTTTCAAACCTTCGGGATGTCCGGTGTCACGGGCGTGAACGTTTACAGCATTTTGGTTGCGGTGGTCGGTGCGATCGTCGTACTGTTCATCTACCACGTTCTCGTGCGCAGCCGCGCCTAGGCGGGCGGATTTGCCGGGGGCGGATTCGACGGCTCCCGGCACGACTCTCCAAACCAGGGGAAGAATGATGAACGCACTCAAGGTCGGGGCGCTTGCGCTGATCGCGGCCGGCGTACTGGGTTTGATCTACGGTGGCTTCACCTACACCAAAAATTCTCGTGAGGCGCGGATCGGTCCGCTCGAGATGACGATGAACCAGAAGGAGACCGTGAAAGTTCCAGTCTGGGCTGGAATCGGCGCGATCGTTGTGGGCGCCGGGTTGCTGCTCGTCGGGAGTCGGAAGACCTAGCCGGGCGGGCCGCCAAGGGGAATCGAAAATGCGATCTCCGTCCGATAAGAAGCTCCTTTTGATTGGCGCGTCGCGCGGCCTCGGGCGAGAGCGTCGACATCGTCCATCCCGATGAGGTCGCCGCGCTGCGAGCGCGTCTGCAATCGAGAAAGTTATCAACTCGTCTAGGTCATCCGGAGTCGGAGCGCCGGCCAGGGGCCCCATAACGATTCAATATGGCACTATTCGATAGAGCCCGGGGCGCGGCAGCTGTAGGAGAGACACTGACGTCGCAAGTGTCTGGTTGTCCTTGGGATTCGACCCGCGGGCGACGATCGGCCGCAGACCGACGTCGAAGGGTGAGGACGGCCCGCCGGCAATTCCCGGCACAGGCCCTTACCGGCGTAGAAACTACCGGCGAACAAACAGAAAGATGCTGAGCAGCAGCGCGCCGACCGTGGGATAGAACGTGAGCGCAAATCCCAATGCCCGGCCCACGGCCCCTCGGCGGTTGCCAATCCAAAAGAGGAGACGCCCGAGCGAGAACATGCAGCCGAGCACGGGCACGAGGAGGGCGCCCCGCTCATAGACGAGCGCCAGCGCAAAATGCGCCGGTAGCGCGATCGACACCTGCTCGGTCGTGTTCTGCAGAAATGTGAGGGCGTTGGCCAGCGTCCGGCCGCCGGGATCGGTGGCGCTTCCGACGATGTCGGGCGGCGAGACGAAGCGGAGGCGCGCGACATCGGCGATCGCGAGCACCGTCCATAGTACGAGGAATAAATCGGTCCTTGCGGCAATCATCAGCCGTTGCAGCACTCCCGCCGGCGTTGCCGTCGGCCAATTGTCAACCAGTGCAAAGGCGAGAACCGTCGCGAGACCCGCGGCGAACATGCGAACCGCCACGCTGCGTTGTACGGACTGAAAGGTTGGGTCTCGTGCCATGGTCAACACGCGATGCCTGGTCCTGGACGGGCGCTACGACGGACCTCGTGATGCCGAGAGCCGGATTGCCGTGTCACGCGGTGCCGCATCCGGCGCCGGTTCGGGCTGACTGTGCACCGCATAGCCCGCCTTGACCCACGCATCGAGTCCGCCGTGCAGCGGGCGGACCCGCTTGAAACCGTGCCGCATGAGCTGCTTCGCCACCAGCGCCGCGGAAGCCTCGTTCGGGCACGTGCAATACACGATGATCTCCCGGTCGCGCGGCAGGTTCTCGAGGCGTTTCGCGATCTCCTCGACCGGCGCGTGAATGGCCGTCGGTATCCAGCGCGGCTCGAGGCCGCGGGCGGTGTGGGTGCGCACATCGAGAATCACCGGCTCCTTGCCGTTCGTGACGAGATCGTAGAGTTCGTCCACGCTGATCCGCGCCATGCGCAGCTGTGCTAGAAACCGGCGGCGTTGCACCCATTTGTACGCGACATACAGCGCGAGACCGGCTGCGAGCGCGGTGACAGCCACCCCGCCGATCCGCACCAGATGGGAAACGAGCCGCTCGATCTCGGTCCTGAAAGCGATGCCGGCGCCGAGGCAGACCGCCGCCCAAAGCGATGCACCGGCAACGCTCAGGCTGATGAACCGCACCCACCCGACGTGCAGCGCCCCGGCAAGCGGCGGCGCGATGATGGCCAAACCGGGAATGAATTTCGACACGACCAGTGAATTGACGCCCCAGCGCTCGAAGCGGCTTTGGGTTTGACTCACGCACGAGTCGGGCTCGAGGGCGATGCGGCACAGCGTCTTCAGCACACGCATGCCAAAGCGACGGCCGATTGCAAACCATGCCCCGTCGGCGATGACGCAGGCGAGCACCGTCACCGCAAACAGCGCGGGAAGGCTCGCTTTCCCGGCGGCGGCGAGCGTTCCGCCCGCGATCAGCACGGGAACGGCTGGCACCGGGATACCGAACTGATCGATCAGGACGACGGCGAATACGATGAGCACGCCGTAATGCTGCAGGAGGTCGGCAACGTGTACGCCCATGGACGGACTGTATCGAAAGATCGGCGCGGGCGTTGAGCATTTACGGCCGACGTGCATCGGTCAATACCGCTTCCGAAGGCCCCGCAAGCGATCTATCATAGGGCCGACCGAATGTCCGTAGTGCCGTGTTGGAGAAGTCCATGCAGCAGGCCGTCCGCAAGTACCTGAAGGCCCTCGAAGCGGGTGACGCCGACAGGGCGGCGGCATTGTTCACCGTGGACGGCTGGGTCCGGTCGCCATTCCTCGGCACGTTGCCGGTGCGTGACTACATCGCCAAGGTGGCGGGCGCCTCGAACAGTTCGGCGCTCACCGTGCATGATGTGCTGGTGAGCGCGGAAGGTCATACGCGCGCGGTCGCCTACTATCTCTATGACTGGCAGCTGAGGGACGGTTCGAAGGTCGCGTTCGAATGCGCCGATGTGTTCAATTTCGATCCGGATACCGGCCACATCGCGTCGGTTGTGCTGGTCTATGACACCCATCTGGTCCGGGACGTCGTCGCAAACAAATATCCTTGAAGAGAGTGCTCAAGGCGTTGCATGAGCTCGGCGCCGTCGGCGTCATGGGTTCGTTCGCCGCCTGCCTCGTGCTGGTCGCGACGGCGCCCAGCCAGCCGCCCGCCGCCTACGCTGCGGTGCGCCACGGCATTGCCGCCATCGCGCAGTGGCTGCTCGTACCCTCGCTCGGACTGGTGCTGGTGAGCGGACTGCTCGCACTCGCGATCAACAAGGCCTACCACGATGCGGGTTGGGCATGGCTCAAGGCGCTGCTCGGAATCGGGATGTTCGAGGGCACGCTTCTCACCGTGGGCGCGAGCGCGCGGCGCGCAGCGGACTTATCGGCGATGGCTGCCTCCGGTGCGCCGGATCCGGCGCAGTTGGCCGAGGTGCTGCGGACCGAGTGGGGCGGATTGTGGCTGCTTCTGTCGCTCGCGCTGGCAAACATCGTGCTCGCCGTGTGGCGGCCGAAGTTTTCCCGCCGGCTTTGAACGCCGATCGACCCCCCGACACCCCGGTGCTTCAGGTCGTGCCGGCCGCCACCGGTACCCCTTTTGGCATCCGCACGACGACGGTGCCCGCGATCTTGTCGTGCCACGCCTGCTTGCCAGGATCGAAGGCGATCCATATGAATCCAAGCCCCGCCACAACGAGGGAGAGGAAGCAGCCGAGCGCGCGGACGACCGCAGTTGGCCAGTCCATCTCCCGCGCATCGAGGCGCACGACCTGCAGATCGAACACGAGGCCGCCCACAGTCGACCCCCGCAGCTTCCACATGATGGCCCCGTACGCGGCGAGCACGGGCAGTTCGAGATCGCCGGCGCGGCGCAGGAGGTGCGTCAGGAAGCCGATCAACACCGCATCAAGCAGCAGGGCCGCCATCCGGATCCAGAACCCGGCGCGCGGCATCAGCGCGTTTGCCGACTCGGCCCGCGTCGCGCCCGATACGGCCGCGCTCGCGCCAGTCGCGCCAGTCGCGCCAGTCGCGCCGGAACCCGTCTCGGGTGCGAAGCTTGCACCCGCTGCGGGTGCGGCGTCTGGGGCCGCTGTGGGTGCGACACCGGGTCCAGCCGCGGCCTTGGCGGGGGGCTCGACGCCGCCTGGCCAGCGTGCGCGCGCGGCGCCGAGCAACGTGTAGACGACGGCGCCGAGACCGATCAGCCCCAGCAGGTTGTAGGTTACGAAGCCGAGCACCGGCACCACGTAAAGCAGCAGCACCACGGCACCGCCGATCAGCACGGCAAGGGCGGGTTGGCGCAGCGGCCCTGCCGCGGCTCGGCCGCCGATGCAGCGCCATCCGAGCCACTCTAGCAAGGTCGCTTTGCCGAACACCGACGCGCAAAAAATTCCAAGCGCGACGAACGGCACCGCGGCAATGCCGATGACGGTGACGCACAACACCACCAGCAATACGGGTGTGATGAGTACCGTGAGCAGCGCAGCGAGCAGGACGTGACCGGGCCGTGTCTCCAGCGTGCGCACGCACTGGGCGACGCCTTCCTGAAACAACAGCGCGATGCATGCATATAGCGCCAATGCGGCGAGCGCCAGGCCCCAGGCCCAATCCACGCCGGCATCGAATGCCAGAGGCCGCGCATAGAAGAGACAATCGTCGATCCACGGCCGCAGCCAATGGAATCCGCCGCCGCCGCCGAATACGCTTTGCACATCGCCGTGCACGACTGCCGCCGGATCGCGCGACACCGCCCCGGCAACGGCGACGACGTCCCCGCCGATGTCGGCGTGAGGTCCGAGCTCCACGTTGCCGAACACAGCGACCACGTCTCCACCAGTCTTGCCGTCGATTTCGGTGTTGCCGAAGACCGCGACGGCGTCGCTGGTGACGGTCCCGGCAACGCGCGTGTCGCCGAAAATGGCAACTACCGAATCGACGGTCTCGGTGGGCGGGATCTGCGAATCGTGACCGATATTGACGACGTCGTGATCAGGGTGGCGGGCATGGCGGTGGCGCGGGCCGCCGGACGCCGCGCTGGCGCCGGTCGCAGGTTCCGCGGGAGCCGAGGCGCTCGACGCCGCATCGTCGGCGATCCCGAGGGGCGGCACGGGTTGTGCGTGGGCGAGCATACCGAGCATGGGCAGCATCACCACGAGCAGTGGGGGCAGGAGTCGTGTCAGCCAATTTTTCATGATGCTTTCCGGCCAGTGGGCGGGGCGTTGAGATACAGCGTTCGAAAAGCGGCGCCGGCGAGTCCGAACAGCAGTGCATACAGTGCTGCGCTCGCGGCGAGACCGCCGTAGGCCCAGGCGGCGGGTACGGTGCGCACGAGCACTGCCGCCAGTTCGGCCGCGGCGCCGGTGACGGTGAGCGCGTGCCGGGCCCAAGCCAGGGGGGGCGCTGCCGCGAGCGGCAGGCGTTGCAGTGCCGTGACGGCGGTGCCGCCGCCAAGGAGCGTGAGCGCCATCACGGCGCTGCAAATCGCGACGAAACCGGCGCGCGCGGGGCCGGTCCAGAGGACGAAGCTCCAGCGCCCGGGGGAGCCCGCGGCACGCTGTGCCAAGGCCGCCGTCACGCGTCCCTCCAGCGACTGCGGGGCCCGCCGCGGCGGCAGATCCCGCAGGGTGTGATCGAGCAGCCGCTCGAGTGCCTCATCCGTGTTGCGATCCGGGTTCATGGCGCTTCAGTCGTGGAGGCTATCGCGGGAAATCCCGCCTGACTGCAGCAGGGGGAGCAGGCTCAGGCGTCCGCGCCGGATGTCGGTCTTGACCTTGCTGAGGGAGACCTTGAGCCGTGCGGCAATCTCTTCGTAAGAGAGCTCCTCGAAATGATAGAGCACGAGCGGCACGCGCTGCGCTTCGGGCAGCCGTCGCAGCGCCTCGTCGATCACGGCGCGCCGTTCTTCGAGCCCGAGGTTTGCAAGCAGCGCGTCGGGCCCGGGTACGTCGATGTCGGGCGCGGATGAATCCTCATCGACCGCCGCACCCGGGAGCTCGGAAAACAACCGCCAGCGCCGGCGGTAGCGGCCGAGGTGATTGAGAGTCAGATTCGTCGCCACCGTTTTCAGCCAGCCGCCCGCGGCGGGACTGCTGCGCAGCTGTTCGAAGTGCTGGTAGGCCCTGAGAAACACCTCCTGGGCGATATCCTCGGCCTGGGCATCGTCCGCCGTCAGCCGGGCGGCGGTCGAGAAAACCATGTCTTGATAAGCGCGCATGAACGTCGTGAACTCGCTTGAACGGCCTAGGTCCTGGGATTGCTTTTGCACTTTCGTGGGTTCGTTTCCACCCATAACACGGCAGGCGCCAATAAGTTGCAAGGCCGTCCGCTCACTGCCAACGGCCGCCTGGAGCGTGGCATACATGCCGCCTGGCATACCCGCCGCGTGGCATCATGGCCGGGCGGCCCCACAGCGGGTGCCGCAAGGGGTCGGTCGATGGATGAGGTTGCAAGCTCGTTGATCATCGCCCAGCGCAAGGCGGAAGCGCTGTTCGCCGCGGTCGTCGACGACGGCCTCATTTGCCCGGGGATGCGCGAGAGCGAACTCGCCGCGCAGATCCATGCGCTCGCCAAGGCCCGCTTCGGCCTGCGCCGGCACTGGCACAAGCGCTTGGTCCGCTCCGGCCCCAATACGCTGCTCGGCTACCACGATGCACCTTCCGACCGCCGGCTGGAAGCGGACGACGTGGTCTATCTCGATTTTGGGCCGGTGTTCGAGACGTGGGAGGCCGATTTTGGGCGCACTTACGTGCTCGGCGGCGATCCCGTGAAACACCGCCTGGTTGCGGATCTTGCCGCGGCCTTCGAGCGCGGCAAGCAGCTCTATAAGGACACGCCGGATCTGACTGCGGGGGCCCTCTATGACTTCGTCGCCGCTCTCGCGGCGCCTCTCGGCTGGCAGTTCGGTGCGCCGACGGCCGGTCATTTGATAGGCCAATTCCCCCATGAGCGTCCGCCGCCGACCGGCCGGCGCTTCTCGATACGCCACGGCAATCCCGTGCCGCTGCGCGAACCGGATGCCGACGGGCGGCCGCGCCATTGGATCTTGGAGATTCATTTCATCGACCGCGCTCGGGACATCGGTGGATTTTTCGAGGAACTGTTGACGCTCGACACGCGGCCCGCCTGACGCAGGCCGCCATGCGCAGGTCCCGCTGGGACGGCGGTCCCAGCTCCAATCGCATTATGTTTGCATCGGCCCGGACCGCAGAAATCCCGCGGTAGAGTGCCGCGCATCGCCTTACATGGCACACGGGATTTTGCACCATGATCCGCGTCGTTCGTCGACTCGCTTTATCGACGCTGCTCTTTTGCGGCGCATATTCCCAGGCGCAGGTGAACGTCACCACCTATCACAACGACAACGCACGGACGGGACAGAACACCCAGGAGACGATCCTCACGCCGGTGAACGTCAACAGCACCCAGTTCGGCAAGCTGTTCACGGTCGCCGTCGACGGCAAGGTCATGGCCCAGCCGCTCTACTTGTCGGACGTCGCCATCGGCGGCGGCACGCACAACGTGCTCTATGTCGCCACCGAACACGACAGCGTGTATGCCATCGATGCCGATCTCGGCGTGGTGTACTGGCAGGTCAGTTTGATTCCCGCGGGGGGCACCACCGTCAACAGCGTCGCGGACCTGGGCTGCACGGATCTCGTGCCGGAATACGGCATCACGGGAACGCCGGTGATCGACGCCAGCACGAACACGCTTTACGTAGTCGCGAAGTCCAAGCGGAACGGCGGGTATTTCCAGTTTCTGCACGCGATCGACGCGGTCACGGGGGCGGAGAAATTCGGCGGCCCGACGCAAATCCAGGCGAGCGTGGCCGGAACCGCCATCGACGGCAACGGTAGGACGGTGACCTTCAATCCCTTCAGCCAGAATCAGCGTGCGGCGTTGCTGCTCGACAACGGCCACATCGTGATCAGCTGGGCCTCCCACTGCGACAACAGTCCCTGGCACGGGTGGGTGATGTCGTATGGTGCGGGCTCGCTCGCCCAGGAAGCGGTTTTCAACGTCGCACCGAACGGCAACTTCGGCGGTGTGTGGATGAGCGGCGCGGGCCCCGCGGCCGATGCGGGCGGCAACATCTTCTTCGCCACCGGCAACGGCACGTGGAACGGCACCACCGACTTCGGCGACAGCATCGTGAAGCTCGGGCTGCCGGCCGGCGGCAGCTTTCCGGTGCTCGACTATTTCACGCCGTGGAATCAGAACAATCTGGCGGAAAATGACTCCGATGTCGCCTCCGCCGGCGTGCTGCTCCTGCCGCCGCTCGCCTCTGGCCGCCAGCTCCTCGCGCTGATGGCCAAGACGGGCACGATCTATGTGCTCGATCGCAACGGCATGGGGCAGTACTGTCCGAACGCGGTGCCCGCGTGCAACGGCCGCGACACGCAGATCGTGCAGGAAATCACCAATGCGACGCCAGGCGTGTGGGGGTCGCCGGCCTACTGGAACGGCAGCATTTATTGGGGCGGCGCCAACGACGGTAATGGCATTCCCGACAACATGAAGGCCTTCTCCTTCAACGCCGGCAACAGCGGTGTGCTGTCCACCGCACCGACCTCGAAGACGCCGCAATCGTTTTATTTCTCCGCTCCGGTTCCGTCAGTGTCGGCCAACGGAGCCACGGGCGGGATCGTCTGGGGGATGGACGACAGTTCATGGGGTTACACCTGCAGCAACGGTTCGAAGTGTCAGGTGCTGTACGCCTACGATGCGACGAATCTCGCGAACATGCTCTACAACAGCAATCAGGCGCCCGGCGATCGCGACGTGCCGGGCGGCGCGGTCAAGTTCGCGACGCCCACCATCGCCAACGGCAAGGTCTACGCCGGCGGCCAGTACGAAGTGTCGGCCTTCGGTTTGCTCGGCAACGTCTCGAATGCGGCGAGCCCCGTCCTGACTCCGGCGGCAGGCACGTTTTCGACGGGACAAATTGTGGCCCTGACCGATGCCACGCCCGGGGCCGTGATTCAGTACACGATCAACGGGACCACGCCGACCACGACCTCGCCGGTATACAGCGCGCCGATCGCCGTCAACGCCACCACGACGGTGCGGGCCATCGCGAATGCGACGGGCTACGCGCAAAGCGGGATCACGAGCGGCACGTACACCATCACGAATGGCTCCGCTGCGACGCCCGTGGCCGCGAGCCTCGCCGTGGCCGCGAACGTCGCCGCGGTCGGCACGAATGGCGCGCCGGTGCCGAATGGCGGCATCGACGGGTCGGGCGATGCCTATTCGGCGTCCCTGCTCGGCACGACGGTCACATGGTCCGGGGCGTCCTTCACGCTCGCGGGTCCCGGAGTCACCGGTGCGGCAAGCGAGGCGACCATCGCGCTGCCCGCGGGAAACTACTCCAACCTGCTGCTGCTCGCGACCGGCGTTCATGGCGCCCAGTTGAACCAAACCTTCGTCGTGACCTACACCGATGGCACGACCACGACCATCACGCAGAGCCTGAGCGACTGGTTCGCGCCCCAGGGCTACAGCGGTGAATCGGTGGTCGCCGCCATGCCGTATCGGCTCACGTCGTCGGGCGCCGGAGATGCGCGCACGTTCAATCTGTACGGTTACAGCTTTGCGATCAATTCCGCGAAGACGGTTCAGAGCATCACGTTGCCGCAGAACCGCGACGTCGTGGTGCTCGCCGTGGATTTGACACCGGGCACGGCCGGCGGCAGCGGTGGCATCGGCGGCAGTGGCACTGGGAGCGGTGGCACAGGGGGCAGCGGTGGCGGTAGTGGCTCCTCTGCGCCGGTGAATGTCACGCTCAAGTCCGCCGCGGACGTCGTCGCGGTTGGCACCAACGGCACGCCGGTGCCAAACGGCGGCATCGATGGCTCGGGCGATGCCTATTCGGCGACCCTGCTCGGCACCGCCGTTACCTGGTCGGGGAACTCATTCACAGTGGCCGGCCCGGGCTCCGCTGGGGCGGTCAGCGAGGCAACCATTGCGCTGCCCGCGGGGAACTATTCCAACCTGTTGCTGCTCGCGACGGCGTTGCACGGCGCTCAGGTGAACCAAACGTTCGTCGTGACCTACACGGACGGCACCACCACGACCATCACGCAAAGCTTGAGCGATTGGTTCACGCCGCAGGGCTACACCGGCGAATCCGTGGTCTCCGCCATGCCTTACCGGCTGATCTCGACGGGCGCGCAGGATACGCGCACTTTCAACCTGTACGGATACAGCTTCGCGATCAATTCTGCCAAGACCGTAAAGAGCCTCACGCTGCCGCACAACCGCGCCGTCGTGGTGCTCGCGATCGATCTCACTCCGGGCTCCGCCACGACCGGAACTGGCGGCGGCGGAAGCGGCGGTGGCGGCGCGGCCTCGGCGGCGAGCGTCTCCCTGACGGCGGCGGCGAACGTCGTCGCCTCCGGCACCGTCGGCACGCCGGTGCCGGACGGCGGTCTCGACGGCTCAGGTGATGCGTATGCCGGGAACCTGCTCGGCACGGCGCTCACCTGGTCGGGCGCGGCCTTCACGCTGGCCGGTCCCGGCGCCGAAGGGGCCGTGAGCAAATCGACCATCGCGCTGCCGGGCGGCAACTACTCGCACCTGCTGCTCCTCGCGACCGGGGTCCACGGCAATCAGACGAACCAGACGTTCGTCGTGACCTACGGTGACGGCAGCACGAGCACCTTCACGCAGAGCTTGAGCGACTGGTTCACGCCGCAGGGCTACAACGGCGAGTCGTCCGTGCTGGCGATGGCGCACCGGCTCACCGGTTCGGCGGCATCGAGCAACGGGCCGTTTTATCTTTCCGGCTACAGTTTCGCGATCAACAACGCGAAGACCGTACAGAGCATCGCGCTACCGGCAAACCGCAACGTCATCGTGCTGGCCGTCACGCTGACGCCTTAGTTTCCGGCGGCGGCCGGCCGACATGTGCGATGCAAGATAGCATCGGTCGCTCGGAGGCCTTGGTGGGGGCCGCCGTTTGTGCTGCGGTTCGAATTCCCTGGCAATCGACCCTTGAAAAAAAATATTGTTGCGCTAAATTCTCGTCCGGCTTCATCGCTCACGGAGGCATCTCCCTGGTCCATGAAGACCGTTTTTACTTAAACAGGAGAAAGATCGTTTAGTTGGAGTTTTCAAGAGGATTTCAGCATGTCAACACGTGACACGATGACTCCCTTACTATCGGCGCCCTGGGTTGATGCCAGCGGCAAAACGCTCTCGGTCAGACCCCTGCCGGGCCTTCGTCCGGAGCTCATCAAAACCCTCAGCCTGACCTATCCCGGAATCATCGACCCGGCGATGCAGGCGTTGCTCGCGACCTGCTGCGGTCTCTCGGATACCGAACTGGGGCAAATCGATTTTACCGGATGCTGCTATCCAGAAGAGCCGTGCACCGTGCTCCAGCCCTGCCTGACGCTGGCGATTGACGACACCGGACGGCGCTGGATTGCGGAAGTGGGTAACGAGGATTTGCCGGGTCCGGTGTGGTGTTTGTTTCCCGACCCGCAAGTCGCGGTGCACGTCAGCGATGATCTGCACGCATTCGTCGCCACGCTTCACGATCACGCGCGTCGAGGTCAGACCCTCGCGTGGCTGCAGGATTTGAGCGCAATCGCGCACGCCGTTTGGGCGCATCGCAGGGCGTTGGCCTTGCGCCCCTACCGTGCCCCTCACGCGGATCGCGCAATTCGGGGCTGGCTGTCAAGCTTACCGTCGGACGCGTATGTCTACGATTTGAGGCAGCCGAGCACGGTGCGTGGTTGGCCCTATGGTGTTGCGGGTCCGTCCGCGCGGCTGTATCGCTGCGGACGCCTGCCGGTGTTCGCCGTCGCGGGGTCGCCCACGGAGGGTTGGCGCGCCGGCCACCCGGGAACGACTTCACCCGTCCACCCGATTGCTGCCCGGAGTTTGGAAATGAAACCGCCCCATGTGCTCACGGGCCGACGCCGTCCCCGCTTCCAGCCGATGACGTCAAGATTGCGGGCGCTCGGAGAATGGACGGTTCGGTCAGGTCATCCGCGCGGGATTCGAGGGTCTGCAATGACCGTGGAGTTG
>Ga0302319_10009881_pt1 | contig 18263 bp, 17 predicted proteins | sample Bog_T0_2_FD_203319 | JGI IMG/M metagenome (GOLD analysis project Ga0302319, IMG submission 203319) | Peat permafrost microbial communities from Stordalen Mire near Abisko, Sweden - Bog_T0_2 | ecosystem: Environmental > Terrestrial > Soil > Wetlands > Peat | place: Sweden: Abisko, Stordalen Mire...
GCGGCCCTTGATGGCCTCATCGCCGCCTCCGGGGCCGCCAAATCTTGCCGGCATGTTACTGCCGGCTGCCTTTGGCGGCCTGCCTTGGCGGCGAGATCGGGTTTGGCCATCACGGGCCGCGGCGGGGACCTTTCCGCGCAAATTGCCCCACGACCGCTTTCTCCCTTCCGAGGCTTGTCAAAGCCTCTCCCTCCAATCATACCAAAAACTCCCCGAACAACCCCCTCATCTTATGCCTGAAAAAATCGCGTTTGTAGGTGTCGGTCGCATGGGCGCCAACATGGCCCGCCGGCTCAAGGATTGTGGTTACAACGTCACGGCCGTCTACGACGTCCATGCCCCATCGGCCACCGCGCTCGCCAAGGAGATCGGCGCCACCGCGGCCAAGACGCTCGCGGACGTCACCGCCGCCGCCGACGTCATCTTCACCGTGGTCACCGACGACGCCGCCCAGCTCCGCGTCTTCGCCGAGGCCGGTGACTCGCTGCTCGTCAAGGCCAAGGGGAAGATCTTCGTCAACTGCGCCACGATCACGCCCAAGACCCATACCGTGGTCGAAAGCCGGGCGAAAAAGGCCGGCGCGGCCACCCTGGAAGGCTGCATGGCCTCGTCGATCCCCCAGGCCCGCAACGGCACGCTCTACCTGATGTGCAGCGGCAGCCCGAAGACCTTCGAAAAGGTCAAACCCATCCTCGAGAAACTCAGCGCCGCCTTGCGCTACATCGGGGTAACCGGCCAGGCCGCGCAGGTGAAGGCGCTGGTCAACATGGTGATGAATATCAACACCGCCGCCCTGGCCGAGGGCCTGGGCATTGGCGCCGCGCTCGGGCTCGACCTGACGATGCTGCGCGAGGTCTTCGCCCAGACCGGCGCGAACTCCCAGGTGCTCAAGACCGACGGCGAGGACATGCAAAACCGCGCCCACGACTGCTATTTCTCCGCCGCCCATGCCGCGAAGGACTCGACCATCGCCTGGACGCTCGGCGCCGAGGCCGGCCTGAGCCTGCCGCTCGCGGCCGCCACCAAGCTCCAGTTCGACCGGATGGTGGCGCTCGGCCTCGGCCACCTCGACAAGAGCGGCGTCGCCGAACTCACCTTCAAGGGCCGGCACGGTTGATCCCTGCCCCCACCCAACCCAAAAAATCCACCATGCCCAACATCGCCCACATCGCCAATCTCTGGTCCCTCGTCCGCCACCCCTCCAAGGAGCGCGAATGGTCGCTCGAGCGCAAAATCAAGGCGGTCGCCGATGCGGGCTTCGACGGCATCACGGCCGGGCTGACGCCCGAGCACAAGCGGCTCGCCGACAAGTACGGCCTGAAGCACGTCCTGGGCTTCGTCTCCTCGAGCGATCCCGACGAGTTTCCGGAGAAGCTGCGCGCGCAAAAGGAAGCGGGCGCGGTGCACATCAACGTCCAGCTGGACGACCACGACACCCCTCCGGCGGTCGCCGCCAAGCACTGGCTGAAGCTGGAGCGCGACGCGGAAAAGATCGGCGGACTGGTGGTTTCACTCGAGGTGCACCGCGATTGCTGCACGGAGACGCCGGAGAAAACTTACGAGATCGCCGACCGCTACCTCAAGGCGACCGGGCACCTCATCAAGATCAACTTCGACTTCTCCCACTTCTCCGTGGTGAAGCACCTCGGCCCGGGCAATTACGTCGAGCGGTTGCTCGACCATCCCGAGCTGGTGCAGAACAGCGAACAGTCCCACTTCCGCGCCTTCAACGGCCATCACTGCCAGGTCGGCGTCCTGCACCGCGGCAAGCTCACGCCGGAGGCGAAGTCCTACCTCGTCTTCGTCGAGGCCTACATGAAGCTCTGGAAGAGCGCGCCGCGGAACCAGGAAAAGACCCTCTACGCCTGCCCGGAAATGGGGCCGTACTGGGACGGCGGCGCCGGCTACAACATCACGGGCCTGGGGCCCGCCTGGCCTGACGCGGTCGCCCTGCGCCAGGAATTCGCGAAGATCTGGAAAAAGGTCTGAGCATGCCCCGGCCGCTCACGCTCTTCACCGGCCAGTGGGCCGACCTGCCCCTGGAGCAGCTCGCCCCACTGGTCAAGAAAATGGGTTATGATGGGGTGGAGCTAGCCTGCTGGGGCGACCACTTCGAGGTCGACCGGGCCGGCTCGGCCAAGTACTGCCGGGAAAAGTGGGAGCTCCTGGCCGACCACGGCCTGACGTGCTGCGCGATCTCGAGCCACCTCGTCGGCCAGGCCGTCTGCGACCTGATCGACGAGCGGCACCGGGCGATCCTGCCCCCCGACGTGTGGGGCGACGGCAAACCGGAGAAGGTGCGCGCGCGCGCCGCCCGCAAGATGATCGCGACCGCGAAGGCGGCCCGCCGGTTCTTCGACCTCAAGCCCGGACGGGGTCGGACGGACGACTTCCCCGCGGTCGTCAACGGATTCACCGGCTCGAGCATCTGGCACACCCTCTATGCCTTTCCCCCCACCTCCCAGGAGCACTGGGAGCGCGGCTTCCAGGATTTTGCCCGGCGCTGGGGCCCGATCCTCGAGGCCTTTGACCAGGCCGGGGTCAATTTTGCGCTTGAGGTGCACCCCACCGAGATCGCCTTCGACATCGCCTCGGCCGCTCGGGCCGTGGCGGCGGTCAAGGGCCACCGGCGCTTCGGCTTCAATTACGATCCCTCGCACCTGGGCTACCAGGGGGTCGACTACGTGAAGTTCCTGCGGGTGTTCAGCGACCGCATTTTCCACGCCCACATGAAGGATGTGTGGTGGGGCCATGGGGACGGCACCGTCGGGGTCTTCGGCGGCCACACCAGCTTCGGCCACGCCGGACGCTACTGGGATTTCCGGTCGGTCGGCCGCGGGGACATCAAGTTCGAGGACATCATCGTCGCCCTCAACGACATCGCCTATCGCGGGCCGCTCTCCGTCGAGTGGGAGGACATCCGGATGGATCGCGTGCACGGGGCCACCGAGTCCGCCGCCTTCCTGCGCCGCCTCGATTTCGCGTCCAGCGCGATCGCGTTCGACGCCGCCTTCGAGAAGAAAAAGTGACCGACCCATGGCTCTCGCGCGCAAGCTTCGCTTTGGCATGATCGGCGGCGGACGCGGCGCCTTCATCGGCGCCGTCCACCGCCTCGCCGCCGCCATGGACGGCCAGGCCGAGCTCGTGGCCGGGGCGTTTTCGGCCGACCCGGAGCGGTCCCGGCTTTCCGGCGCCGACCTTTTCCTCGAGCCCGGGCGCGTCTACGGCAGCTATCAGGAAATGGCCCGGATCGAGGCCGCCCAGCCGACCGGCCGCCGGCTCGACTTCGTCATCATCGTCACCCCCAACCACCAGCATTTTCCCCCGGCCAAGCTGTTTCTCGAGTCGGGCTTCAACGTGGTCTGCGACAAGCCGGTGACCTTCGACCTGGCGCAGGCGAGGCAGCTGCGCGCCATCGTCCGGAAAACCGGCAAGGTCTTCGTCCTCACCCACAATTATACCGGCAATGCGATGGTGAAGCAGGCGCGCGAGCTCGTCCGCTCGGGCCGGCTCGGGCTTATCCGCAAGGTGGTGGCCGAGTACCCCCAGGGCTGGCTCAGCACCCACCTGGAGGCGACCGGCCAGAAGCAGGCGGCGTGGCGAACCGACCCGAAACGCAGCGGCGCGGCCGGCTGCATCGGCGACATTGGCACCCACGCCGAAAACCTCACCCGTTACATCACCGGACTGCACATCGATTCGCTCTGCGCCGACCTCACGACCTTTGTGCCGGGCCGCCAGCTCGACGACGACGGCAACATCCTGGTCCGCTTCAAGGGCGGCGCGAAGGGGGTGATCCACGCGTCGCAGATCAGCGTGGGCGACGAGAACAATCTCAATATCCGCGTCTACGGCACCCAGGCGGCCCTGGAGTGGCACCAGGAGCATCCCAACGAACTGGTCGTGAAGTTTCCCGATCAGCCGCGCCAGATCTGGCGGCGCGGCAATGGCTACCTGGGCGCGCAGGCGCAGCGCTTCGGCCGCATCCCCGCCGGGCACCCCGAGGGCTACCTGGAGGCCTTCGGCAACATTTACCGCGAGGCCTTTCGCGCCATCGCCGCGGAAGTCGCAGGGCGGAAGCCGCCCAAGGACCTGGATTACCCCACGATCGACGACGGCGTGGAGGGCATGGCCTTCATTGAGACCGTGGTGAAGAGCTCAAAGCGCGGCGCGCGCTGGACCAAGATGGCAACGTAGCACGGGCTTGGAACGTGGCTTGGGCTTCCAGCCCAAGAGCTTATGGGATGGGCGGAACTCCCAAGCATCAAGACTCAGAAATAGTTGGGCGCTGCCCATGGCCTACGAAACACGGGCAGGATGCCCGTGCCACGCCCAATCAATGCCCGGCCGCGTCCGTGACGTAAGCGAACACCGGGATGTCCAGGGTCGGGGCCGACGGATCGCCCGTGGTGATGATAATGTCGGAATAGATCGGGCCCACCGGGGCGCCGGCCAGCTTTTTCACCCGGTAGGTGATGGTGTTGCCCGATGCGCCCGCCGGGACAATGGCGAGGTAGGGCGAACCGCAGGCGACCGACACGATCCCGAGCTGCTCGGCGCCGACATGGGTGATGTGCAGCTCGGCGGCGACCTCCGTGCCCCGGCTGCTGGGTGAGAGAATCAGGCGCGATGGCGTGACCGCCCAGTGGGCGTAGCGAAACACGGCCATTTTCACCGCCAGTACCGCGGTGGCGCCTTCCGCCGTCATCACCACCACGCTGTGCCGGAATTCCCCCTCCACCCCGCCGCTTTGCATCCGCACGGTGAGCGTGGTGGACTCCCCGGGCGCCAGCCGCGTGACGGCGGTGGTGGCGGCGAGACACCCGCAATCACCCTGGACGCTGAGGATGTTCGCCGGCCGGGACATCACGTTCGTGATCCGGGACTGGGCGGTGAAGACCTCGTTTTCCGGCCGCCGCCCGAAATCCAGCTCCGCGGGCTCGCACGTGAGCTGCGCCCGCGCCGCCGGCCCGAGCCAGGAGAGCAGGCCGAGGACCGCGATGCCATGCCAGCTTAGCTTCATTTGCATCACACTTTACACGTTGCCCCTGAAACCTCAAACCCTCTTCGATGCAGCCTCCTCTCCTGAGCTCGACCCGGGCGGCCCTGCTGGCGGCCGCTGGCTTCCTCCTCGGATTTGCGGCGCCGATGCGCGGCGCCGACTCCCCCCCGGCCCCCGTCACGGAATCGCCGGCCGCCCGCCAGGATCGGCTGCGCTGGTATCACGAGGCCAAGTTCGGGATGTTCATCCACTGGGGCCTGTACTCCATCCCCGCCGGAATCTGGCGGGGGCAGGAGGTCCCGGGGATCGGCGAATGGATCATGGAGCACGGCAAGATCCCGATGAAGGACTACCAGCCGCTGGCGGGCCAGTTCAACCCGGTGAACTTCGATGCCGACGCCTGGGTCCGGGCCGCAAAGGACGCGGGCATGAAATATATCGTGATCACCGCGAAGCACCACGACGGCTTCGCCATGTTCAAATCGGACGCGAGCCCGTTCAACATCGTCGACGCGACCCCCTTCAAGCGCGACCCGCTGCAGGAGCTGGCCGCTGCCTGCCGCAAGGCGGGCATCCGCCTGGGGTTCTATTACTCGCAGGCCCAGGATTGGAACCATCCCGGCGGCGCGGCCTGGAACGGATCGTGGGATCCCGCGCAAAAGGGGGACATGGATGAGTACCTCCGCACGGTCGCCGTGCCCCAGGTCCGCGAACTGCTAACCCATTACGGGCCGGTCTCCGTCTTCTGGTGGGACACCCCGAAGGACATGACCCCGGCGCGCGCGGCGCTGCTCGCGCCGCTCCTCGCGCTGCAGCCTGGCATCATCAGCAACAACCGGCTGGGCGGCGGCTATCCCGGGGACACCAAAACCCCCGAGCAGCGCATACCCGCCACCGGTTATCCCGGGGACTGGGAGACGTGCATGACGATGAATGACACCTGGGGCTACAAGTCGTACGACCAGGATTGGAAGTCGGCCACGACCCTCGTGCGCAACCTGATCGACATCGTGAGCAAGGGGGGAAACTACCTGCTGAACGTCGGCCCGAACTCCCTCGGGGAATTCCCCGGCCCGAGCCTCGAGCGCCTGCAGCAGATCGGCGCGTGGCTGCGGCAAAACGGCGAGGCGATCTACGGCACGACCGCCAGTCCATTTCCCCGGCTGACCTGGGGCCGCGCCACGCAGAAGCCCGGCAGGCTCTACCTGCACGTCTTTGACTGGCCCCGGGACGGCACCCTCACCGTGCCCATGCGCGGCGGGGCCACGCGGGCGTACCTGCTGGCCGATCCCGCCACCTCCCTGCCCCTGGCGCTGTCTCCCGCCGGGCTGGTCCTTAGCGTCCCGGCCTCCGCGCCGGACCCGATCGCCAGCGTGATCGTGCTGGAGGGGGTTGGACCGGTGCAGCCGCTGCCCGTGCCGCCTTTTCAGCCCGCGGCCAGCTTCACGGGTCGATGGACGTTGCTGCCCGAGAAGAGTTCCCCGATCGAGCTCTACCGCACGCTCGCGCTGGAAACCTCCTGGGAGGGGAATGCGGTCAAGATTCTCCAGACCTGGGGTGAAGGCGACCAGGCCCTGCGCGTCCCACTGAAGCTCACGACGGATGGCGACGTGTCCAAGGTTCCGGTCACCAACCGCGTGTGGCCGACGAATGTCTTCATGGGGGTGTCCATGGATCAGGCCACCCCGGAGCGGGTGAGCGGCGCATGGTTCAACGATGGTCGCCGCCTCGAACTCGACCGCCGCTACTCGGTCAAGGTGTCACAGGGCTGGTCGGTGTTGGAGAGCCGCGACGCATACGAGGTGTCGGAGGCCGGCGACGAACTCACCCTGACCATCGACCGTCCGGTGCGGACCGGGCCGCCCTACAAGTACGTGTTCAAGCGGGCCGGGACCAAGGAGGGCTACATGATGCGGCTCGGCGACCACTGGGATGTCGCCGGCCGGCTCGATGAAAACGCCCTGCTGATCAGCCTGCAGGGCCTGGCCAATGCCCGCGGTCCGCGGCTGTATTTCCTCTATCCCGACAATTATGATTTCCGGGACGCCACCGCGATCTACGACTTTTACCGCTCCCGGCTCGATTACACCTTCACCGAGCTCCACGGCGTGGAGCAGGCCCTGCGCACCTTCCTGCCCGCCGTGAAAGGGTACATCGTGTGGGACAAGCAGGCGCGCGTCTCCCTCGATGTCGCCTTCACCGTCGCGGGCCTCGAGCAGGGCGTCGTCGTCAGCGGCGACCAGGTCCCGCTGGTCGAGCGGCTGGGCCTCAAGCCCATCGCCGATTTTCGCGGGCGCTTCGAGGGCAAGATCGACCTCGAGGTGTTTCGCTGGGCCTACGACCAGTACGGCGCCCGCTGCAGCCGCGACACCATCGTGTGGATGGGGGGCGAGGCCGGCCCCCGCATGCTGCCCGGCATCGCCGATTATGGCATCGACCAGGGCGCCTTCTTCGCCGACCTGTCCACCGACCCGGCGAAGAATCCGGGCGAATACGCCCTGGCGAAGGAAATCCTGGGCCGGCAGAAGCCCTTCTCCATCGTGGTGGGCTGGCATTCCTACGGGAAGGACCGGGAGCGGAATTACGTCACCCTGGCCTCCAGCTTTGCCGACCGCGTCGAGGGCCTGAACACGCTCCCCAACCTGAGCTTCACCAGCAAGACGCCGCCCTCGCCCGGCTTCACGTTCGCCAACCATCACCATGTGGTGCCGGGCCGGATTTACCGGCCGGAGCCCAAGGTCTACCTGAGCTGCATCCAGACCGACGGCCTCGGCCTGGGGGCCTGGGTGCGCCCCGGCCGCGGCGAGATTCCCTACGCCTGGGAAGTGACGATCAACTGGCTGTGGATGTGCCCCACCCTGCTCCAGTATTACTACGAGAGCGCCACGCCGAACGATTACTTCATCGGGGCGATCACCGGGCCCGGGTACATGTACCCGAAGGCCATCCCGCCGAAGCTGCTGCCGCCGGTCATTGCCCTCGCGGACCGGCTGTGCCGCCAGCTCGACATCAATGTCTTCGAGACCATGGATTACTCCGAGGGCGCGACCGTCGTCGGCAACACCGACCTCCCGAAGCAGGTGGTCGACGCCTACTACCAGGGCATGCCCGAGATGCTCGGTTTCGCCAACGGCTACGCGCCGGCCTTCACCTTCGCCGCGCACGACGGGCGGCCGTTCGTCTCCTTCGACTATTACCTGCCGGAGGACCGCCCCGAGGTGGAGGTGGCCCGGGATCTCGAGGAGCTCGCCCGCATCAACCCCCGGCGGCCCTACTTTCTCCTCATCCACGTCCGCGAGTGGAGCGACATCTCCCGGGTCAAGTCCATCCTCGACCGGCTCGGGCCGGAATTCGCGGACGTGCCGCTGGACGTCTTCATGAAGCTCGCCGGCCAGGACCCGACCTTCCAGGAGCGGTATAAGCCGTAGCCACGGCGGTCACCGGGCCATGCGGGACTCGACGGCAAGCCGGAGCCGGGACGGGAGCTTGGTGACCACGGCGACGATCAGCCGGTAGCGCCAGCCGGGGATCACGAAGAGCTTCCGCCGGCGCAAGCCCGCCAGCGAGGCATCGACCACCTGCTCGGCGGTCAGCCAGAACGAGGGCGACGCCATGCTCTCCCGCTTGACCTGCATGGTGTCGTGAAACTCGGTGAAAGTGAAGCCGGGGCAGAGCGCCTGGACTGCGACCCGGGAGCGGACGCTGCGCAGCTCGAGATAAAGGGCCTCGGTGAAGACGGTCATCCAGCTCTTGGTCGAGCCGTAGTTGGCGCCGCCCGCCCGCCGGACGAAGGCCGCGACGGACGCGACATTGATGATCGCGCCCCGGTCCCGGGGCACCATCGCCCCCAAGGCCGCCCGGCACAGGCGCATGGTTGCCACCACGTGCAGGGCGAGCATCTTATCCTGCCCGTCCCGCGGGGTCTCCCACAGCAGTCCCCTCGTGCCGAAACCGGCGTTGTTCACCAGCAGTACCAGACGCGGGTCGGTGGCGATCCGCCCCTCCACTCGGGCGAGATCCTTTTCGTCGGTGAGATCCGCGCCCAGTGCTTCCACCGCCGCCCCGTGCGGCTGCGATAGCTCTGCGCCCAGCGTCTCCAGCCGATCCCGGCGCCGGGCGATGAGCAGGAGATCATGGTCCGCCGCCAGCCGCCGCGCGAAAATCTCGCCGATACCGCTGGACGCTCCGGTGATGACGGCGAGGGGTCGGGGCATGGCGACCTTACAGGGCCACTTCGCGGCCGTCGCGGGCGGCGCTCTCGTTGGCGGCCTCGATGAAGCGGATGAGCTCCAGCGTCTCCTCGGGCGCGACGGGCTCCGGTCCCCCGCGCAGGAACGCGAGGATCGCCTCGGCCAGGCTCGCGAAAAACCACTTCGGCTCGGCCTGGACATTGATCGCGACGCTATTCTTTTCGAAATGCACCAGGCCGTAGTAGTCGTTGTTCCCGGTGCGGTTCCCACGAACCGTTCCGATCCTGCCGTCGGCCCAGATCCCCGTCGCCAGGTCGTAGGCGGGACCGGAGACGCAGCGCACCGCGCGGCAGCCCCGGCCCATCGCGGTGTAGAGCATCTCGACCGGATGGATCCCATACCAGAAGAAGCCCGGGTTGGTAGGCTCATGGGCCACCGGCCCGCAGAAATCCGCCCCCGCGACGGAGGAGCGGACCGCCGGGGTCACCACGCGGGTGATCGCCTCGGAGAAGCGGAGGGACGACGAGGTGAAGATCCTGGCGCGGTGTCGCCGGGCGGTGGCAAAGATGGCCTGGGCGTCCGCCGAGCTGGTGGCGAACGGCTTGTCGATGAACACGGGCTTGCCGGAGGGCGCAATCCGCTCGAACTGCCCCCGGTGCACCCGGCCGTCCAGGGAGGTGAGCAGGATCGCGTCGCTGGCAGCCACCACCGCCTCGATGTTCCCGAGGATCGCGACGCCGAACTTGTCGCGCAGCTCGGCCGTGTAGTGCGGCACGGTGTCGATGCTCGCCGGCAGGTCCGGCGAGCCCCCGGGCCAGGCCGCCACCACCCGGGCTCCCGGCAGCGCGTGCGGGGACGCCGGGTTGTTGAACGCGTCGCAGAAGACGACGACGTGGGAGGTGTCGAGGCCGACGATGCCGAGCCTGAGTTCGGAGGGAGCGGCGGAGGTCATTCCCCGCGACTGTGCCGAGCCGCCGCCACCCCTTCCAGCGAAAATCGTGGGGGCGACACATCACGTAGCATGGGCTTCCAGCCCATGCCATCCCCGACACGGGCTGGAAGCCCGTGCCGCGTCAGAGCGCCAGCGAGACCTGCTCCAAGCCGTCGAACGGGAGCCCGGGCGCGCAGCCGAAGGGCGCGTGCAGCGCGCTGCCGAGCGTTACCTGGCCGGCGCGCACGTCCAGCCGCGGCCAGCCGGCCGCGCTGCGGATATAGAGATCGCCGTGGTGCGCGAGCACATGGGCCTGCATCCCCGCCGGGAACTGCGAAAGCCCGGCGAAGTAATGATGCCCGTTGCGCTCCACGCTGCCCACCCCGAGCACCGTCTGCACCGCCAGGTCCTGCAACAGCGAGACCGGGCCGACATTGGTGAGGTCCTCGCCGCTCAGCAACGCGGGCAGGCCCGCCGCCCGCCGCTGGGCGAGCAGGCACGCATTGGCGATCCCCTTGAAGACGCCCTTGCAGTTCTTGTGGCTGGTGCCCGCGTAGCCCAGGCGCAGGGCCTGCGGCAGGCTTCCGATCTCGGCGTCGGATTCGTCGATGATGATGGGCGGCCGGTCGGGCCAGACCGCCGCCCAGTCCGCCGCCGGGGTCAGCGCCACGTCCCGGTGCAGCGGTTGCTCGATGAAGAGCAGATTTGGCCAGAACCAGTGGCGCAGGTTGCCAGCCGCCATCAATATCCGCATCTGCGCGGCGAAGGCCGCCGGGTCGCGGAAGCTCTCGTTGCCATCGAGCGAGAAGGCGTAGCCGTCGGGGCAGGCGCGGACGAGCACGTTCATGATGCGCCGGAGCCGTTCGCGGGCCCGGGCGACATCGGCATCGATCTTGATCTTGAAGTGGCGCAGCCCGTAAAACCGCACGCAGGCCTCGAGCGACTGCGGCAGCCCGTCGTCCACGCGGTCGGCGGGCGCAATGTCGCCGTCCACAATCGGATCGAGCAGCCCCACCGTGTGCCGGACGAAGACCGTCTCCGCCGGCCGGGCGGGCAGCCAGTCCGCGGGCTGCGTGCCGGCCAGCGAGGCGTGCAGGGCCCCGAGGTCGTAACCAAAGCGGTTTTCCCGCAGCGCCGCGGCGAACGGGAATCCGCCCGCCCGGCAAAAGGCGTCGAGCATTGCCCGCTCGACCAGCGAGGTGCCGAAATGGGCGAGCAGGGGGGGAAGCTGGTTCGCCGCCCCCCAGGCGGCCTGGACCGCGTGCAGTTCCCGCCAGAACAGAAAGGGCGTCGGCGCCGATAATGTCCCGGCATGATGCACGGCGGCCCGGATCACCCGGAGCATCTCCTCGATTTCCTCCGGGATGGCCCGGGCCGGATCCTTGGTCAGCCACTTCGGCGGGAGGTGATCGGCCGCGACCCCCTCCTGCTCGCGCCCGTCGATCGCGAAGGTCAGCCGCAGGAAGACATGGGGCACCTCCGTCATGGTCACGATGCCGTACCGGAACGGCATCCGCGCGCGCAGGTGGATCCGGAGCAATTCCGCCCCTTTGAGTGCGATCATTCCCAAAAAGTAGCGCAGGCGTCCCCGCCTGCAATCGTCGAAACGGCAGCCGGGGCGGCTGCGCTACTTTCCGTCCTCAGTGCAGGACCTCAGGCCGGCGGGGCGGCGATAAGTTCGCCGAGGCGATCCATCGTCTGGATGGCGCCCTCGAGCGCACCGTAGTCCCTGACCACCCGCTCGCGCGCCGCGGCGGTCGGAAAGACCATGCGCACGGTCAGGCGGGTCCGGTCCCCGAGCGCCTCAAAGGTCCAGGTCGCCTCGAAGCTCACGTGGGCTTCGCCCCGCTTGGCCCCCCCCTGGGAGAAGCGGATGCGCTCGGGCTTCACCACCTCCGTGAAAACACTTTCATTGGGGTACTCGGCGCCGTCCGGGCCGCGCATGATGTGCTTCCACTCGCCGCCCGGTCGGACGTCCATCTTCTCGATGGTGGTCGTGAAGCCCCGCGGACCCCACCAGCGCACCACCTGCTTCGGGTCGGTCCACGCCGCCCAGACCAGCTCCCGGGGCGCGGCGAAGATCCGGGAGACGACGATCTCCCGGTCGGTTGATTCATTTTTTTCGGACATGTTTTTTCTCCTTTTTTTGCAGTTCGGCCAGATACGCCTCCAGGCGGTCAAAGCTCTGCTCCCAAAAGCGCCGGTAGTGCTCGAGCCAATCCACCGCGTCCTTGAGCGGTGCCGCGTCCAGCTGGCAGGGGCGGTACTGCGCGGCCCGGCCGCGCGCGACCAGCCCGCTGCGCTCCAGCACCTTGAGGTGCTTGGACACCGCCGGGAGGCTCATGGCAAAGGGCTCCGCCAGCTCGTTGACCGAGCTGGCGCCCGCCATCAACCGGCTCAGGATCGCCCGCCGGGTCGGGTCGGCGAGGGCGGAGAAGGTCCGGCTGAGGCGGTCGGGGGACATGTATTTCGGACGGCTGAGTTTGAAATCCGAAGCTTGGATTCTCTTTTAGTTAACCACTTGGTTAAATATGATTTCGGTTTTGTCAACCGCATTCTGCGGTGGAGCGCGTTGTCCCTGCGCTGGATCGACGTGGCACGGGCTTCCGGCCCGGGTGGGTGATGACATGGGCTGGAAGCCCATGCTACGGCTGGGGAACGCGTTCGCGACCGCCCGGAAATGAAGCCCAGTTGCAAAAATTCGGGAGGCCGCGAATACTGGGAGTTCCATGGATCGCATCCCATTTCAGGTTTCGGGTTTCAGGTTCATCCTTCCGCCGCGCCATGCCCGTTGAATTCAAGGACTACTACGCCACGCTCGGGGTGCCGCGCACGGCGAGTGCGGACGACATCAAGAAGGCGTTCCGCAAGCTGGCCCGCCAGTACCACCCTGACGTCGCCAAGGACAAGAAGAACGCCGAGGCGAAGTTCAAGGAGATCAACGAGGCCAACGAGGTGCTGAGCGATCCGGTCAAGCGGAAGAAATACGACGAGCTGGGCGCGAATTGGGACCAGGAGGGAGCCTTTCAACCGCCCCCGGGACCGCGCGGCGGGATGCGCCGGCCGGCCGGCGGCCCGGCCCAGGAATTCCATTTTGGCGGCACGGGCTTCAGCGACTTCTTCGAGCAATTTTTCAGCGGGGGGAGCCGCCATGGGTTTCCCGAGGACGAATCGGCCTTCGGCGGGGGCGCGCCGGGCGGGGGACGCGCCCGCCGCGGCAGCGATGTCGAGGGCGACATCCTGGTCACCCTGGAGGAAGCCATGCGCGGCACTGTCCGACCGATCTCGCTGCAGATGCAGAACGCCCAGACCGGCGAAGTGGAGACCCACAGCTTCCAGGTCCGCATCCCCCCCGGCGCCACCGATGGCCGCCGCATCCGGGTTCCGGCGCAGGGCGAGCCGGGGCAGGCCGGCGGTCCCGCGGGTGATCTCTATCTTCGGGTCCGTCACGCCGCCCACCCTGAGTTTCAAGCGCGCGAGGCGGACCTCTACCACGAGCTCGCCGTGGCCCCGTGGGAGGCGGTGCTGGGCGCGGAAGTCGTCGTTCCGACGCTCGACGGCTCGATCAAGCTGCGGATTCCACCCGGGACGGAGCCGGGACGCCAAATGCGGGTGCGCGGTCGCGGCCTACCCAAGGGCAAGAGCGGCGAACGCGGCGACTTCTTCGTGATCATCGACGTCCAGCTGCCGACCAGCCTCACGGCCGACGAGCGGGCGCAATGGGAGAAGCTGCGCGGCGTCTCCCGCTTCAATCCGCGAGCCACCCCCAGCCCATGAAACATCCGAAGCAGCCGGCTCCCGAGGTTTACACGCTGGACGTGGTGGTCGCGCTCACCGGCGTCTCGCGGCAGACCATCCTCCACTACCAGGAACACGGCCTGGTCGTTCCCCTTGCCGCCCGCGGGCCCGGCCTCAGGAAGTTCGATGACGACGCCCTGCGCACCCTCCGGCGCATCGAGTACCTCCGGACCCACTACGAGATGAACCTCCGCGCCCTCAAGCTCACCCTCCGCCTGCTCGGGGAGCTGGAGCGCCTGCGCGATGAGGCGCGCGCGTCCCGCTAGCCCGGTGGTTCGAACGTGGCTTCCAGCCCAAGGGCTCCCGAGGACACGGGCTGGAAGCCCGGGCTACGTCGGATCGCCGCGACCCAACCAAATTGATCCCCTGCTGCCCTGCTGGGTCCCTTGCGTCATGGCGCCGCCGCGACTATAATAGCCGCCGCATGAGCGAAAAATTGCCGCCCAAACCACCCAATGCCGCGGCGAGCGGCGAGTTCAAGATCGGGGGCGACCTGCCGGTGCATCGCCTCGGCTTTGGCGCCATGCGGATCACCGGGGCCGGCGTCTGGGGCGAACCCAGGGATCCGGCCGAGGCGCGCCGGGTCCTGCGGCGGGCCGTCGAACTCGGAGTCAACCTGATCGACACCGCCGACTCGTACGGACCCGAGGTGAGCGAACGCCTGATCGCCGAGACGCTGCACCCCTACCCCCCGGGTCTGGTCATCGCCACCAAGGGGGGCCTGACCCGCTCGGGGCCGGGCAAGTGGGCTCCCGTGGGCCGTCCGGAATACCTCCAGCAATGCGTCGAGCTGAGCCTGCGGCGGCTGAAGCTGGATCGCATCGATCTCTATCAACTCCATCGGATCGACCCGCAGGTGCCCGTCGCGGAGTCGCTGGGGATGCTGAAGCAACTCCAGCAGGCGGGGAAGATCCGCCACATCGGGCTGTCGGAAGTATCGGTCAAGGAGATCGAGGAGGCGAAAAAGACCGTGGCGATCGTGAGCGTCCAGAACCTCTACAATCTCGGCAATCGCCAGAGCGGACCGGTCCTGGAGTACTGCACCCGCCATGGACTCGGCTTCATCCCGTGGTTCCCGCTCGCGGCCGGTGAAATCGCCGGCCCCGGGAGCCCGCTGGCGGAGGCCGCCCGGCGCCGCGGCGCCACCGTTTCGCAGCTCGCACTCGCGTGGCTGCTGCATCGTTCTCCGGTCGTCCTCCCCATCCCGGGCACGTCAAGTGTGGCCCACCTCGAGGAGAACGTCGGCGCCGCCGCGGTGAAACTCACCGACGGCGAAGCAGCCGAGATTGCCGACGCCGCCAAGGGCTGACGGCCGGCTTTCCCGGGTGTGGTAGGGCAATGCCCCATTTTCCGGAATCGCCGGTGTGGTAGGATGAATGCAAACACCATGCCCATGCTCGTCGCCACCACCGATCCGACCCGCCACCGCCTGAATGACGACGCCCGCGAGACCCTGTTCACCGGGGCGCGCACCCACAATGGGTGGCTCGACCGCCCGGTGGAGGACGATCTGCTCCATGAGATTTACGACCTGATGAAATGGGGTCCGACCAGCGCCAATTGTTGCCCGACGCGGATTGTTTTTCTGCGCACCCGGCAGGCCAAGGAGCGGCTGCGGCCGGCGCTCATGCCGGCTAATATCGACAAGACGATGCAGGCCCCCGTCACCGCGATCATCGCCTACGACTCCAAGTTCTATGAGCAGCTGCCCCGGCTCTTTCCGGCGGCGCCGAACATGCAGGACATGTTCGCGAAGTCGCCGGAACTTGCGGCCGCCACCGCGATGCGCAACGGGAGCTTGCAGGGCGCGTATTTCATGCTCGCCGCCCGGGCGGTCGGCCTCGACTGCGGCCCGATGTCCGGCTTTGACAATGCGAAGGTCGATCAGGAGTTTTTTGCCGCCGCGCCCGCCTGGACCGGCGCATCCGCCCGCGGCTTCATTGCCGCCGGCCCCGTCAAGTCGAACTTCCTGTGCAATCTCGGCTACGGGGACGCCGCCAAGCTTCGGCCGCGCGGGCCGCGGCTGGAATTCGAAGAAGCCTGCCAGTTGTTCTAATACGCCGGGCCGGCTTCAGGGGAGCCGTTTTCTGAAAATCGCGATGACGAGCAGGAGCGACACGACCGCCCAGCCGAAGAAGAGCGACCGTCGGACGCCATAGGTTTGCGCGGCGTCGGTGTGCAGGTTGGTGTAGGCCGGATTGGGGTGAAACAGGTATCGATCGAAATTCGCCCAGGCGAATGTCCCGCTCTTCAGCAACATTGAATAAATGTCCCGAACGTCCTCTACGTTGGGCGGCTCCCGGTATTTGATGATCGCCTGCGGGCCGAACTCCTCCTTGTACAGCCAGCAGACCGATGCAAACGGAACGGTGGCAAAGGTGAAGGGCTTGGCGTCGACCTTGAGTTCGATCTCATCCCAATCCTTCAACACACCGACCGTGCCATCGGGCACGAAAACACGCGCGGTAATCCCATCGAAGGTGTCGTGCTCGCACAGGTGCAAAATCTCCGCCGTGTTGAGCAGTGCGCCTTTTCGGTCGCGCACCGCGATGATCGACTGGTCCTCATCCACAAATGCCCAGCGGTTCTGCTCCTTCACCCAGGATTCGGCCCAGGAGTGGCCGGTATAAACGATGACGGCTTTCTGGGTATTGGCTCCGAAGACGAACCGGGTCGGCACGCCGGCCCGGTTGGCAAAGAAGGTGTAAATCTGGGCGTGCTGGGTGCACCAGCCCCTTCCGGTTCCGGCGATCATCTCCTGATACATGTGCCAGGGATCCATCCACCGGAAATCGTCCTTCGGTATGCCGCCGCAAACCGCCAGTTTCATGCGGAGGTAGCGGGTGACCTTTTCGATCCGCGTCTCGGTGTCGTCGGAATCCCTGACCCCCATGTCGTCGCGCACAACCCGGTCGGCGGCCGCCAGGGATTCCGCGCCGATATAACTGTAGTCATCCACCCAGGCGCTGACCGGACGGCGCGTGAACTGGTCGACCGGCAGCCCGGTATAGACGAGATAGAGAACCATGCCCTTGGGCCATCTCATGCCGCCTTTCAGGTATATCTCGGACGACAAAGCGTAGATCGTAAATTCGAGGTTGGGGCCAAATCCCGCCGGCAGCGGTTGGAGCGTGTAGTGATGTTTGAACTCGCTCAGCGGCACGCTTGCCGAATCGTACAGCCCTCCCACCACCTTGATCCGCAATGGGTTTCCGCCGGGAATGGTCTCCGTGGGCTTGCCATCGACCAGCACCCGCCATGCTTCGGGCGTTTTGTTCCAGACCAAGTCCAGGCGCAGGACGTGGTCCGGCTCAACGCTCCATCCGCGAAGGCTCGGCGCGTCGAGCGGATAATACAATGAGGCGTAATCGGTCGGGAAGAAGGAATCCTCCCATCCGCGCGTGAGGAAAACGCGAAGATTGGCGGCGAGCAGGAGCAGAAACAGGGGAACCAGCCAAAACAGGGATTTGCGGGACGGCAGTTTCACGCACGGAGACAGGCTCCCCCAGATGCTGGCGCCCCGCTTCGCCGCCTGCAAACCTATCCTGCTACCCTCTCCGGCGGAAGCCGCCCAGCAAATAGACAATCAGGCAGATCACCAGGATCAGGCCGAGTCCGCCGCCGCCGTAATAAGGGCCGCCGAAATAAAAACCGCCGCCGCCGAACAATAGGAGCAGGACCAGGATCAGGAGGATTAGATTCATGGGCGGACAATACCACCCCTTCACCGCCGCCTCTATGGGGAATCCACCCCATCACCGCCGGCCGCGGTGACGCCGTAAAACTTCTCTCCGCGGACAATCCGCTCCCGCCCGTGGGCCACGCGCCAGGCGTTCGTATCGCGCAGGGAATAGACGCAGCCGCAGTATTCCTGCTGGTAGAATTGCTCGCGTTTGGCGATCTCCACCATGCGGTTGGCCCCGCCGAGCTTCCGCCAGTTGTAGGTCCAATACACCAGGCCGGGATATTTCGCCGCCACGCGCTCGCCGCTGGCATTGATCTGGTCCATGTCCTTCCACCGCGAAAGCCCGAGGCAGCTGGTGATGACGGAAAATCCGTGCTCGTGGGCATGGAGCGCCGTCCGGTCAAACCTCATGTCGAAGCACATCGTGCAGCGCGCGCCCCGCTCCGGCTCCCCCTCGAGACCCTTGGCCCGGGCGAACCAGTTGTCCGTGTCGTAATCCGCGTCCACGAACGGTACGCCCGCCTTCTCCGCGAAACGGATGTTCTCCTGTTTCCTCAGTTCGTATTCCTCGCGGGGATGGATGTTAGGGTTGTAAAAATAGATCGCGTAATCGATGTCCGAGGCGCTCATCGCCTCCATGACCTCCCCGGAGCACGG
>Ga0302319_10009883_pt1 | contig 18259 bp, 17 predicted proteins | sample Bog_T0_2_FD_203319 | JGI IMG/M metagenome (GOLD analysis project Ga0302319, IMG submission 203319) | Peat permafrost microbial communities from Stordalen Mire near Abisko, Sweden - Bog_T0_2 | ecosystem: Environmental > Terrestrial > Soil > Wetlands > Peat | place: Sweden: Abisko, Stordalen Mire...
CCCAGTTGGGAGCTTTGGCCGAGGGCAAATCGCCGGGACACCCCGAGAAGTCGACAACAAACGGGACGCCGAGCTTTTCGGCGAGCAGGATGGTCTTGCGGCTGACGTCGCGGTCGTGCGCGGCGCGGGCGGGGTCAGGGTGCAGCGCGTTGCCGTGACAGCTGAGCGCGCTGATGGAAACGCCGCGGTCGGCGAGGACCTTACGAAATTCAGAAAGAGCAGTCGCGTCCTCGAGCATGGAGAGCTTGCAGTGCGCGTCGCCAGGATAGTTGCCCGTGCCGAGCTCAATGGTGTCGATGTTCAGGGCTTTGAGCTTATCGAGGACAGCGGGTAGAGCAAGCTGAGAGAGCAGCGGCGTAAAGACTCCGACCTTCATGCGTACAGGGTACAAGGTGCGGGTCTTGGAAAGTCAAAACGCCGCGGGGTGTCTCGCAACACGGGACAGTAGCGCACAGGGAGCGCAGAAAATGAAACCCATGGATCCGATACGGCTGAAGGAGGGCCCGACCCGCTGGGATGAAGTGAGCCTAGGCGAGGTGATGCTGCGGCTCGATCCCGGAGAGGGGCGCATCCACACGACGCGGCAGTTTGCCGTTTGGGAAGGCGGCGGCGAATACAACGTTGCACGTGGATTGCGCCGTTGCTTCGGCATGCGCACGGCTGTGGTCACGGCGCTCGCCGATAATCTTGTGGGGCGGCTGGTCGAGGACATGATTTTGCAGGGCGGCGTCGATGCCTCCCTCCTGCGCTGGCTTTCCTATGATGGCGTCGGGCGCACAGTGCGCAATGGGCTGAACTTTACCGAACGCGGATTCGGCCTGCGAGCGGCAGCAGGTTGTTCCGATCGTGGGCATACCGCCATTGCGCACACAAGACCGGGCGATTTTGACTGGGAAACGATCTTCGGCCCGCAGCGGGGCGCACGATGGTTTCACACAGGAGGGGTTTTTGCAGCGTTATCGGAGTCGACGCCGGCTGTCGCCATCGAAGCGATGGACGCGGCGCGGCGTCATGGCACGCCGATTTCCTACGACCTGAACTTTCGCGATTCCCTGTGGAAGAGCATCGGTGGCAAAGCAAAAGCGCAAGAGGTCAATCGCGAACTGGTGCGGAAGGTGGATGTGCTGTTGGGCAATGAAGAAGATTTCTCCGCGATGCTGGGAATCTTGCCCCAGGGCGTAACGGAGGATTTTGGCGAGCTGCCCGTGGCGAGCTACGAGCAAATGCTGAAAGATGTCGCGGCTGCATATCCAAATCTGAAGCTCGTAGCCACAACGCTGCGGACCGCTCATACGGCGACGCGGAATGCGTGGGGAGCGATGGCTCTCTACGAGAACGTGATTGTGCTGGTGCCGCAGCGCGACATCGAGATTCTGGATCGCGTGGGCGGCGGCGACTCGTTCGCGTCGGGTCTGATCTACGGGCTGCTCGCAGGCAAGCCGGTGGAGTGGGCGGTGCGCTGCGGCGTGGCGCATGGCGCGCTGGCCATGACGACGCCAGGCGACACCAGCATGGCGACGCTGGCCGAAGTGGAGCGCGTGATGAAGGGCGGATCGGCGAGGATCGCGCGGTAGCGGTCGAGCCGACACCAGGTTATACCCAGCCTCAGAGGCGAACATGAGTGCGGAACAAACGAAGGAGTGGATCGAGCAACTGGGCATCGTCCCCGTGCTGCGGGCGCGGTCGGCCCCCGAAGGGCACGCGCTGGTGGAGGCGATGATCGCGGGCGGCATCACCGTGATCGAAGTCACGATGACCGTGCCGGGCGCGGTCGAGCTGCTGCGAGATCTGCGCAAGGAATATCGGGACAAGTTGCTGCTGGGTTCGGGTTCAGTGATCTCGGCCGCGCAGGTAGAGGCGACCGTCGATGCGGGCGCCGAGTTCGTGGTGAGCCCCAGCTTTCACCCCGAGGTCGTAGCGCGGACCAAAGAGCTGGGGAAGGTCTCGATCCCTGGATCGCTGACGCCAACCGAGGTGATCACCGCATGGCGGGCGGGCGCGGATTACGTGAAGATCTTTCCCTGCTCGGCGGTCGGTGGAGCGAGCTATCTGAAGGCGTTGCTCGCGCCGTTTCCGGAGCTGCGGCTGATCCCAACCGGCGGCGTGACGCTGGAAACCGCAACGGATTTTCTGAAGGCGGGCGCGCGGGCGTTGGGCGTGGGGACGGACCTGGTGAATCCGAAGGCGATTGAAGAAGGCAAACCGGAAAAAGTCACGATGACAGCGCGCGCGTATGCGGAGATCGCAAGGCAGTTTAAGAAAACTGCGAGCTGACCGGATGCGGTCCTGGACGCGCGGCACGCTGACCCCATCGCCCCGATACAATGGCGGCCATGGCGGCAAAGAAGCTGGCAAAAAAAGTTACGAATAAGTCAGTGAAGCGATCTTCTGCGAAGGCGCCCGCGAAAGGCGCTTCCTCGCGACAGAAACAAGCCGGGGCGGACGCCCGCCTCGAGCTTGACCCGAAGCGCATAACGGAGCTGTTGCGGAGGCTCGCGGCCGCGTATCCGAATGCGGAGTGCGCGCTCCAGCACCGGAACGCATGGGAGCTGCTGGTGGCGACGATCCTCTCGGCGCAGTGCACCGATGCGCGCGTGAATATGGTCACCCCCGGCCTGTTTCGCAAATTCCCTTCCCCGGCCGCTTTTGCCCAAGCGTCGCTGCCGGCCATCGAGGAGGAGATTCGATCGACGGGCTTTTATCACAATAAGGCGAGGTCCATTTCCGGGGCGGCAAAGAACGTCGTGAGCGAGTTTGGCGGGAAGGTCCCGGAGACGATGCCCGAGTTACTGACACTTCCCGGCGTCGCCCGAAAAACCGCGAATGTGGTGCTCGGCGTCGCGTTCAAAACCACCGAAGGCGTAGTTGTCGACACGCATGTGCTGCGGCTCTCGCAGCGGCTGGGGCTCACGCGCGCCGACGATCCGAAGAAGGTCGAAGAAGACCTGATGCGGATCATCCCAAAGGATCATTGGATCGCGTTTTCCCACGAGATGATCCACCACGGGCGCCAGATTTGCATTGCGCGAAAGCCCCGGTGCGCGGAGTGCCCTCTGGAAACGCTGTGCAATGCTCCCGACAAGACGTGGAGCAGCCACTGATGGTAGCGGTAGCGTTAACCATTAACTTCGCGTGCTAGACTTCCGGGGGCCGCCGCGCGAAGAAGTGCGAAGGCTGCTGTCAGGAGACCCGATGAAAAACCAGTCCCTGGGTTCAGTCATGGTTCGTTCGCTCTCACGGCGTCGTTTCCTCCAGACAGCTGGAGCAGCGGCGGTTGTGTCGCGCAGCGGGTGGGCACGCGCCGCCCAGGTGGCTCCTTCCAATCGCATCACGATTGGCGTGATTGGCTGGGGGATGATGGGCCCCGCAAATACCAAAGCGTTTCTGGCTCAGCCCGACTGCCAGGTCGTCGCCGCCTGCGATCTCGACAAGAATCACCTGCAGGCAGCGCTCGACACCATCAACGGACACTACGGCAACCAGGACTGCCGCGGCTATCACGATTATCGCGAGCTGCTGGCGCGGTCCGATATCGACGCTGTGATGATCGCGGTTCCGGACCACTGGCACGCGATCCTTGCGACCGAAGCCGCCAACCACAAAAAGGACATCTACGGCGAGAAACCGCTGGCCCGGACGATTTCCGAGCAACAGGCGATCGTGCGGGCAGTCGAAAAGAACGGCGTCATCTGGCAGACGGGCTCATGGCAGCGGTCGCTTCCCTCTTTTCGCATGGCAGCGGAGATTGTGCGCAATGGTCTGATCGGGGACGTCACGCACGTCGAGGTCGGGCTGCCGGGCGGCCATCATGATTTTCCCGGAACTCTCCCGGCACTGATGGACAAGCTGGCGACGCTGCCGAACAAGCCCGAGACCCCCGCGCAAATCGTCCCGGGAACGCCGGCGTGGGATCTGGCCGTCTCGGAACCGCCCGCGGATTTCGACTACGAAACCTGGATTGGTCCCTCGAAGATGGAGCCCTACATCCCTGTGCGGGTCTACCAGAACTGGCGCTGGAACTACAACACCGGCGGGGGGCAGCTGCTCGACTGGATTGGCCACCACGGCGATATTGCGCATTGGGGCCTCGGCTTCGATCGCACCGGGCCGTCGGTGGTCGAAGGGCACGGCGAATTTCCGCCCGCCGATGCCGTTTGGAATACCGCGACGAAGTACACCATCGAGTGCACCTACCGGAAGGAGGTCACGAATTATCCGGTGGACGTGACGATGACAATTGCGGGCGGCTCGCCGGCGATCGCCATGGGGACCAAGTGGATCGGAAAAGATGGCTGGGTTTGGGTCGATCGCAGTGGGATGGACGCCTCGAATCCCGCATGGGTGAAGGACGTGGCCCTGCCGGACGATCAGCGGAAGGTGAAGCTGTACGTGTCGCAGGAGCACCGGCGGAATTTCCTGGATTCCGTAAAGTCGCGCAAGCCAGCCATCACACCGGTGGAAACGGCGCATCACTCCACGATCCCCGGCCACCTGGGCCTGATCTCTATGCTGGTGGGTCGCAGGATCGAGTGGGATCCCATCCGAGAGACGATTCTGAGCGATCCTGGGGCGAGCGACCTCTTGTCGCGCCCTTATCGCGCGCCCTGGAAGCTGGCGTGAAAGCAGCGGTCAGCGTTCAGAAAACCGCGATCGGCGCACAATCTACAGTCAGCCGCGAATCGCGAGAACAAAGTATTGTTAACGTTCGGTGTTCACAAAACCGTCACAGAAAGTCCGTCTTCCTGGACTGGATGAAGAAGGTCAGGCCCAGCAGCAGGGGCACCATGAGAAGCTCGGCGAGAAGGACTGTCCAGGCGGTTGGGGTCCAGTGCACTTCGTTACCCCACATGAATCTCGATATGCCGCGCAGATGGGCAAACACGTAACCCAGAACGTTGAGACCCAGGCTCGAGCAGAAAATTCCTGCTGTGGTCCATGCCTGGGATTCCGTGATGATACCGGCAACGACGATCAGGCTAGTCGTGATCAGCATTTCGACCGACATGATGGCTGTGTAAGGGACGAGGCCGTGCGTCGCGCCGGGGAGGAGCAGCACGCCGAGCGCGCCGGCGGTGAGCGCCAGCCAGGGAATGAGGAAGAGGATGAGGTTGGCGAGAATCTTTGCGGCCGTGTATTCGCGCCAAGAAACGGGAAGACTCATGACGAAGGCCAGGGTCTGGTCTTTACGCTCGTTGATTGTGGTGACCATCGCCAATTGCGCTCCGACCCCGATGATGATCATGCACAGAAGGATGATGCAGAGCATGAAGGCAATCGGTTTGCCGATGAGGACGATGGCCAGGGCCCCGATTCCAGCGGGGACAGAGGCAATGATGATCCAGCGATTCAGGTACCAGTCCTTGAGGATGAGACGACGAACCATGGCGTAGTTCATGCTGGCTGCAGCTCCCTTCTGCTTTGAACGTTGGCGACGAAAATCTCTTCGAGGGTCATAGGATCGACGGCCTGGACAGTGGCGCCGCGATCCTGGCAAAGCGACACCACCCTGGCATCGAACTGGCTCGTCGTCAGGACAGGCAGGCGATCGCTGCCCCCCACCTCCACAATGCCGGGAAGCTGCGGCAAAGCCCCCCTGGGAGGCAGGACAAGACGGAGGCGGCGCCAGCGATCCAGCAGCGCCTCTTTGTCGTCGAAGGCGATGATGCGGCCGCGGTCGATGAAGGCGATGCGGTCGGAAATTTGCTCCACGTCCAGAGTGTTATGCGAGGAGAAGAGGATGGTGCGCTCCTCGTCGGCGAGAACGGCAATCAGTTCCGCCAGCACCTCACGCCGCGCTACGGGATCGAGCCCGGTTGTCGGTTCGTCGAGAATGAGCAGGCGGGGCTGGCGCGCGAGCGCGAGCAGCAGAGCCGCCTTGACGCGCTGGCCGTGCGAGAGTCCCTTGATCTTCTGTTGCGGCTTGAGGTCGAAGCGGCGGAGCAGCACCTCCGCATAGGGCTGATTCCAGGCTGGGTAAATGGATTCGATGAAGGCCATGTGCCACGCCAGCGTCGCCGCACCATAAAGGCGCATGTCTTCGGAAACGAAACCAATTTCCTGTTTCGCGGCAACCTGCCCGGAGGGCATGGCGTGTCCAAGAACCTCCACCGAACCCTTGTCCTGATGAACGAGCCCCATGAGGATGCGGATGGTGGTGGATTTGCCGGCGCCGTTGGCCCCGATGAAGCCGAGGATGCTGCCCACGGGAAGCTCCAGGCTGATGTTCTCGAGCTGAAAGTGCGGATACTTCTTGCTCACTCCGGCAAGCCGGACGCACACGTCGTTCATTGAGGCTCCTTCTCCAACTTTGTCTCGTTGACTTTGTCTACGGCCTTGCGCAGGCGCTGGACGATTTCACGGTCGCTCAGGCCGAGGGACGTGCCCAGCTGCGCGGCCCGGTCCAGATGCTCGGAGAACTGCTCCTGGTAGAGGCGGGGGCTCAGCGCGGGATCGGGAGCGACGAACGAGCCCTTTCCCTGGCGGGTCACGATAACTCCTTCGCGCTCCAGCTCGAGATAGGCGCGCTTAACGGTAATGACGCTGACGCAAAGAGACACCGCGAGCTGGCGGATCGAGGGAATCTCGGAGCCGGCTGCCCACTCGCCGACCGCGATCTTTTGCCGCATCTGCTCCATGATCTGCAGGTACATGGGCTGGCCGGAGAATGGGGAGACGACGAAGTCACTTTGCATATTCCTATACTGAGTATACACAGTATATATTGGTGGTCAAGTGCTAAAACTTCACCTATCCGGATTTCAGGGCAACGGCGACGACGGAGCTACTGCCGAGGTTCTTCGCGGCGGTGTCCCAAATCATGGGTAAAGACCCAGCCAAAGAGCCGCAACCCCGCGCCACTTATAATCAGTTCGGTGCGGACACCGGTTCGATTTCGTGCGATTGTGGCGACCATGTTAGGAGCGGCGTGCCTGTGCATCGGCCTGATCCATGCCCAGGAGCCGGCCGAAACCAAGCCCGTCTCGCCGGCCGCCGATCTGAGCGAGGCCAGCGAGGTGCATGGACGGCTGCTGCTGGTGCTTCCCTTTGAGAATCGCAGCGGCAACGCGAGCCTGGACTGGATGGGGGCGGCCTTTCCCGACGTTCTGAACCGGCGACTGAACGCAGCCGGGTTTTTAACCATTAGCCGTGGCGATCGACTTTATGCCTTCGATCATCTGGGCCTTCCGCTGAACCTTGAGCCGACCCGGGCGACAGCCATCCGCATCGCACAGACGCTCGATGCCGATTACGTCATCTGCGGGCACTACACCGTGGCTGCGAGCGCGCCGGCCGGCCAGGCAAACCAAATTACCGCCGATGCCGAAGTGCTGGACGTCTCCGCGTTGCGCCTCGACGCCCCGATCGAACAGCACGGAGAGCCGGACCATCTGCTGGCTATGATCGACAGCCTCGCGTGGCAGATAACACGGCAACTCGACCCGGCCTATGCGGTCGAGGAGCAAACCTTCATTGCGGCAGATAAGAACCTTCACTCCGATGCATTCGAGGATTACGTCCGGGGACTGGTTGCGGAAAATGCGCAGTACACCATCCAGGACCTGCGCGACGCAGTGAAGCTAGATCCAAATTTCGCGCCGGCATGGCTGGCCCTGGGGCGGGCGTACTTCGGCAATCAGGATTACGAGCAGGCAGCGGCGACCCTCGGTCATCTGTCAAAGGACGATCCGAACGCGCTGGAGGCCGATTTCTACCGCGGCCTCGCGTGCTTCTTTACGGGCAACTATCGTGAGGCCGAAGACGCGTTCGCGTTTGTCAGTACGCGTCTTCCCCTGCCCGAGGTCGTCAACAATCAGGGTGTCGCAGCCAGCCGCCGCGGCAAGGATGCTGGCGCGTTGTTCCAGCAGGCGGTCGCCGCCGATCCGCGGGATCCGGATTACCACTTCAATCTCGCAGTTGCCCTGGCCCATCGCAGCGACACGCAGGGCGCTCTGAAAGAGCTGGATCAGTTGCTGACGCTGCGTCCGGCCGACGCCGAGGCGCAGGCCTTTGCCGCCCAGCTTAAGAACCCGGGGCCTGTTTCCGCGAACCCCGATCCGGGACATGCGGTCGGGGATACACAGGGTCCGCTCACCCGCATCAAGCGCGGCTACAGCGAGGCGGCCTTCCGACAGGCGGCGTTCGAAATGGAGCAGGTGGAACAGATGCGCCTGGCTTCGCTTGCGCCCCTGCAGCGTGCGAGCGAGATGGTGAAGGACGGCGATCAGTTCTTCCAGCGGGGACTGGTATTGGAGGCGGAACGGGAGTATCGTGAGGCTCTGAAGGCCGATTCGGCGTCGGCTCCGGCCCATGCGGGGCTGGCAGCCGTGCGCGAGCGCGACGGCGATACGGATGCGGCCCGCCAGGAAGCGCATATGTCGCTGCAGTTGACGCCCAACGTTCCTGCGTACCTGGTGCTGGCGCGGCTCGACATGGCGGCGAATCAGCTGACTGCGGCGGCGGGCGACGTGGGCGATGCGCTCAAGGTGGATCCCGCGAACGCCAACGCCAGAGGCATGAAGCTGGCGTTGGAACGGCGAGGACAGGCGACGCCATGAAAACAGCGATCAGCACACAGCGTGCAGGGTTCAACTGCGGCAGAACAACCTCCACTCCCCATCCGCGATTCACGATCGGACACACGGGAATCTTCGTCGGACTGATTCTCCTGCTTCTGTTTTGCCTCTTAGGCCCGTGCACGGTCGCGGCGCAGAGCGCACAGGTCGTGGTTCTGCATCTGGATGACACGATTCAGCCCATCACCGCCGACTATCTGAAGCGCGGCATCGACAAAGCAGCTGAGCTGCACGCGCAGGCAATTCTCGTGGAATTGAACACGCCGGGTGGCCTGCTCGATTCGACACGCACCATGGTCGGCGACATTCTGGCTTCGCCGTCACCCGTCATCTTTTACGTGATGCCCGCCGGCAGCCGCGCGGGATCGGCGGGTTTCTTCCTGATGGAAGCGGCGGACATTGCAGCCATGGCCCCCGGAACCAATGCCGGCGCAGCGCATCCGGTCGTCGAAGTGGGCAAAATCGACGACACCATGAAACAGAAGATTCTGAACGATACGCTCGCCTTCCTGCGTTCTTACGTGTCCATGCGGGGACGCAATGTCGACGCCGCCCAGGATGCGGTGCAGAACTCGAAATCGTATACCGACCAGGAGGCGCAGAAGCTGAACCTGATCGATGTCGTCGCGCCCGACGAGCGCGCGCTGCTGAACGACATTGACGGACGCAGGGTGAAGCGCTTTAACGGGACCAGCGATACCCTCCGCACGCGCGGCGCAACCCTCGTCCCGGTCGAGCCGACGATTCGCGAACAGATCATGGACCGGCTCATGGATCCGAACCTCGCGGTGCTGATCCTGATGGCCGGGGGGCTGCTGATCTACCTCGAGTTCAACACTCCCGGCACGATCATCCCCGGCGCACTGGGCACGCTGCTGGTGCTGCTGGCGCTCTTCTCGCTGAATCTGTTGCCGGTGCGGTACACGTCGCTGGCGCTGATGGTGGGCGCTCTCATCCTGATGGTGCTCGAAGCGAAGTTCCCGAGTCATGGGATTCTGGCGGCGACGGGTACGGTGGCACTGGTGCTGGGTGCCCTCACGTTGGTTGCCGGACCGATTCCCGAGATGCGGGTGCAGTTGGCGACCGCGATCGCGACGGGCCTGGCGTTTGGGCTGATTACAACCTTCCTGGTGCGGATTGCGCTCATCGCCCGACACAACAAGGTGCAGATTGGCCCGGAGGCGCTGGTCGGCGCCATTGGCGTGGCGCAGCAGCCCCTCGAACCGCGTGGGCAAATTATCGTGCACGGCGAGTTATGGGTGGCAGAGTCCGCCGCCCCGGTCGCGGCGGGAGAGAGCGTGCGCGTGCATGGCGTGGATGGCCTTAAGTTACTGGTGGAACCAGTCCAGGAGCGTGTCACAGCCTGATTTGCGCGGGCTTTGCGCCATCCGGTGCGATACAATCGCAGCCGGGCATAAGGGGCCCTGGCTATGGGATATCCCGTTCTTATTGTTCTTGCGATTATTATTCTGTACCTGCTGAATTCCATCAAGATTCTGCGCGAATATGAGCGCGCGGTGATCTTTCGCCTGGGCCGCGCGTTGCCCCAGCCCAAGGGACCGGGAATCATTCTCGTCTTCCGGCCTGTCGATCAGATGGTTCGGGTATCCCTGCGCCAGGAAGTGATGGAGGTCCCGCCCCAGGACGTTATCACCCGCGACAACGTGACGATCAAGGTGAACGCCGTAATCACGATGCGCGTGCTCGATCCGGCGAAGGCGGTCATCGAGGTCACGAATTATGTCTACCAGACCTCGCAGTTCGCGCAGACCACGCTGCGCTCGGTGCTCGGCGAAGTGGAACTGGACGGCCTCCTCTCGCATCGCGATGCGCTGAACCAGCGAATCCAGACGATCATCGATCAGCGGACGGAGCCGTGGGGCGTGAAGGTGGTGAGCGTCGAGGTCAAGCAAGTTGATCTGCCGGACACCATGCTGCGCGCTATGGCCCGCCAGGCTGAAGCCGAGCGTGAAAAACGCTCGAAGATCATCAACGCCGAAGGCGAATTCATGGCCGCCCAGAAGCTGGTCGAGGCCGCCAATCTGCTCGCGCAGCAGCCGGTCACCCTGCAGCTGAAGTATCTTCAAACGCTCACCGATATTGGGGTGGAAAAGAACACCACGATTGTCTTCCCTCTGCCCATGGAACTTGTCTCGTTGCTGCACGGGTTCGCGGCAAAGATTGCGCCGCCGCCACCTGAAACAAAATAACGGGTTCTCATCCCCAGGAGGCTCCGCTATGGCTTTTTTGTTCGATACCGAAGAAGAGCTGGAAACCAGGAAGGAAAGACGCGCGGCCGCGCTGGGACACGCGGTGGGCATCGATACCGAGATTGCCCTGGGCACCCGCTCGCTGCTGGGCATCTTCTTCGGCCTGGTGCTGATCTGCGCGGTCTTCTTCGGGCTTGGCTATTCCGTCGGACGCGGGAGCGGCTCGCGTGGCGCCCCTCTGATGGAATCCGCGGCGGCGAATCCCGCATCGGACCCGCATCTGAGCAAGCCGTCGCCGCAGCAAAGCCTGACGCCTCTCCAGCCGACCCCCGCGGACGAAAACCAGGAAAATCCGGCTGACACGACGCCCGTGGCTGGATCGGAGTCCCCCGTTAGGGCAGCGCAGCCTTGGGTCAGCTTGCCTCCGCCGCCATCGGTTCTCAAGCCAGTCAGCGTTCCGCCATCTGCAGCCAGGACTCCAGTGAGTGCCCCCGCGTCCAGACCACTCCCGTCTGTAGCTGCACCGGCGACCGCCCCGACGGTGGCAACCGCTCCGCAGAGTTTCATGGTGCAGGTCGCGGCCGTGCGTGTTGCGCAGGATGGCGACATTCTTGTGGACGCGCTGAAGAAGCGCGGCTACACGGCAGTCGTGCGGCACGAGCCGCAGGACCAGCTCCTGCATATCCAGCTGGGGCCGTTTACGTCGCGTGCCGAGGCGATGGCCATGCGCTCCAGGCTTCTCTCCGATGGCTACAACGCAGTCGTAAAATAGTTCAGCTCCCCATCCACTCCGGCAAACCGGAGACGATGGCGGTTCGCACCGCGGCCATCAGGTCGTCGCGCGAGGCGTAGTTGTGGGGCAGAAGAGGCGCATGGAAGACAACCCGCGCGGTTCCGGGGAAAATCTTCAGGCTGCCCTTCCTCATCATCGTCTCGGTGCCGGATATGGAAACCGGCACCACAGTGGCATCCGATTCCATCGCCAGATAAAACGGGCCCTTCTTGAACGGCTGCAGCCTCCCGTCGCGCGAGCGCGTGCCCTCGACGAAAGACAACACGTGAACCCCCGACGCGAGGACGTGCCTGGCGATTGCGACGCTCTCGGCGGCGCTCTCCGCTCGGCCGTCGCGATCCACGGGAATGAAGTCACCCAGCCGCATGCCCCAGCCGAGGATCGGAATCTTCATCAGCGATCGCTTCAGGAAGGCGGATGTCCGTTCCGGAAGCAGCAGGATGAGGATCGGCGGATCGAGATTCGAGATGTGGTTGGAAAAGAAAAGGTAGTGCTGCGTCGGATCGAGCGGTGCCTGGCAAACCGCCTCCACGCGAATGCCGGCCAGGCGCAACCCGGTGCGAACCACCCACAATGAACTGCGGTAAAGCGGCACTACGTTTTTGCTGACGATGGCCCATGGCAGAGTGACGATGGCGACAGGAATGCCGAGGATGATCCAGGTGGAGAAAAGAACCGTCGCGGCGAACATGGATCAACTCTGACTGGCGTGTTGTTCAAGCGCTGCGGGGAGTTTGTCGTAGATCCCGTCGAAGCCGCCATTGGAGAGGATGGCGACAACATCGCCACTCTCGAGCCGCGGAGTCATATTTGTAACAATGGCATCGGCATTTTTGAGCAGAACCGCATCACGGCCTCCGTCACGGAGCGCCGAAACCACGTTTTCCGGATGAAGACGCTCCGCTGCCGGGATCTTCGCGGAATGAAAGACGCCGGCCAGGACAACTTTGTCGGCCAGCGCAAGGCTCTCCACCAGTTCGCGCTCAAAAACATTGCGCCGGAGAGTGTTCGAACGCGGCTCAAGAACAGCCCAAAGGCGACGGCCAGGGTACGCCGAGCGCAGAGCGCGCAGGGTTTCCCGGATCGCGGTGGGATGATGCGCGAAGTCGTCGATGACCGTGATGCCGCCGATCTCCGCGCGCACTTCGAGGCGCCGTCTCACACTGCGGAAGGTCGAGAGAGCTTCCACAATGGGCTCGGGCGGAATTCCGTGCCCTGCCGCCAGCGCTGCGGCCGCTGTGGCGTTGAGTGCATTGTGCTCGCCGGCCATGGGCAGCGAAAGCTCGGCCCAGGGTTGGCCCGCGCGCAACAGCCGCCATCGGCTGGCGCCATTTTCAAAGCGGTAGCCGGCCAGCTGCCAGGTCGATCCGGAGGCGAATCCATAACGCTCCACGTTACACATGGCATGACTGACGCACTCCGAGACATTGTCCGAGCCATCGAAGGCGACGATGCGCCCTCGACATGGAACCAGATTCACCAGCCGCTTGAACGCGGTCTTCACCGCCTCCAGATCGTTGTAGATATCGGCGTGATCGAACTCCACGTGCGTCAGAATCAGGGCGTCGGGAAAGTAGTGCATGAATTTCGGTCCCTTGTCGAAGAAAGCGGTGTCGTACTCGTCGCCTTCGATGATGAACGGGCGCCCATCGCGCAGCTGAAAACTCGTCCCAAAGTTTTCAGCCACACCTCCAATCAGAAACGACGGCGCGAGCTCCGGTTGACGCCTTGCAGCAACTTCATAAATCCACGCCAGCATGCTGGTGGTGGTGGTCTTCCCATGCGTCCCGGCGACGACCAGAGATTCGTGGCCCTGCTTCTCGTGAGTCACAATGAACTCCTCATGGATGACCCTTGCCAGCGATGTGAACGGGATGCGCTGGTCGAGCACATACTCCACTTCGACGTTGCCCCGCGACATGGCATTCCCCACGATTACGAGATCGGGTGCCGGGTCAAGATTGTTCTCCGAGAACGGCTCCCTGATGGGGATGCCGAGCTCGCGCAGCAGATCGGACATGGGCGGGTAAGCGGCCTGATCCGATCCAGTGACGCGATGTCCCTTCAGCTGGAGCATCCCGGCGAGGGAGGCCATGGCCGTCCCGCAGATTCCAATCAGATGGATGTGTTTTTCAGCTTGCATGTTTCGGGGAGGCCACAGCGGGTTCGAGATATCGTAACAACGGCGGTTCGCTTTCGAGGTCGAGCTCCGCCTCGATGCCGAGTGGCAGGGTTACATTGCCGCCCGAAACATGACCGGAGCGAAGACCGATCGCGATGGGAACTTTGTATCTTTCGAGGACCTGCAGAATCACTTCCTGGAGAAGATCGGCATCGGCGCCCCGCGAGCCGCAATTGAGCATTTCGCCAAAGATAAATCCGCGCACGCCTTCGCATTTCCCGCCAAGGATCATCTGCCGCAGCATCCGATCGACCTGATAGGGTTTGGTGCCCACATCCTCAAGGAACAGCAGCTTTCCCTCCGTCTGCGGCGCATAGGGTGTGCCCAGCGCTGCCGTGAGGATGCTGAGGCAGCCACCGTAAACGACGCCACGCGCTCGGCCGGGGCGAAGAACGCGCAAACCCTCATAGGTTCCCGCTTCCACCAGGCCGCCGGTCAACGCGGTGCGGAAGCTTTCCACATGAATACCGTCGGGAACCGAAAAATCCCCTGCGACCATCGGCCCGTGAAACGACACGAGACCGATCTGGTCGAGCAGCCAGGTCTGCACTATCGTCATGTCGCTGTAGGCAAAGAAGGGTTTGGGGTGCTTGCGGATCAGGTCGAGGTCCAGACCGTCGAGCAGGTAATTCGATCCGTAACCGCCGCGCGTACAAAGGATGGCGCGGGTTTCCGGGTCGGCGAAGGCGCTGTGCAGGTCGGCCAGACGCTCCTCGACGCTTCCGGAGAAATACGGAGGATGCTTTCCAAAGGCGTGCGCGGAAGCAACCGCGTCGTAGCCGATGGACCAAAGAATTTCGAGGCCCCGGTTGATACGGTCGGTGCGCGCGCTGCTGGCCGGTGACACCACGCCGATGCGCGCGCCGGGCCAGGCAGGGAGGGGTTTGAGAATCTGTTCAGTCAACCAGGACCTCGCCTTCGGCGACCAAATCGGCGGGCCCCGTCAGGATCATCTCCGTTCCGAGGCCGGCCCAATCGACGCGCTGAGCGCCGCCGGGCGCATGCACGGTTAACGGCGACTTTCCGCCGCAATGCATCAGCACGGCTGCAGCGGAGGCGCAGGTACCGGTACCCGAAGAACTGGTAGGCCCGACGCCGCGCTCGAAGATGCGTATCTCAACTTCATCCGCACGCAGCATGCGGACAAACTCGACGTTGATCTGTTGCGGGAACTGCGGGTGATGGCAGATTTCGCGGCCGAGTTCCTGCCAGCCGCGCCCGTGAGCACGAAAATTATCGTCGTGGACCACGACGACGAAATGCGGATTGCCGATGGAGACATGGATCCCATGCACAAGTTTCTTATCCGCCAGAGTCACCTGCGACTGGCTGACCTCGGGCACACCCATGCGGGTGGCGATTTGAAAATGGCTTCGTTCCGCACCGACGATAGTGCAGGCGCGCGTGCCGGCGTCGGTCTCCAGCGTGATGACACCGCCAGGCGCGATCTTGTCTTTGTGTGCGAGCCAGGCAGCGACGCAGCGCGTTCCGTTGCCGGAGATCTCAGCGATGGAGCCGTCGGCGTTGGCGAGACGAATCCGGCCGGCCAGGGGACTTGCAACCTCGAAAAACTCGACGCCGTCGGCGCCGATGCCGGTGTGCCGCTCGCAAAGTTTCTTCGCCAGCGCGGGATCGCAGGCTCCTTCAACGACCAGAAAGTCGTTGCCGCAGGCATGCGCCTTCGCAAACCGCATCACTCGTCCTCCGGATCGCGAAAGAAGTGCACCTCATCGATGGCGGGCGCACCCTCCAGCGCGGCGCGCAATTGCCGGTGGGACTTCTGATTTGCAGACACGGAAAAAGAGAGACGCTGGAGCTCGCCGACCGGATCATTCACCAGTTCTTCCATCCGGCGATTCGCGCGATCCAGCACGCTGAGGATGGCGACGCTCATCTTCTCCGCATCGCCACCGCGCACTTCGTACGTGACGGAATACAGCTTGAGGTTGGCGCTGTATTCGAGCAGCCGGATCAATTCGAGGACCACGAGTACGACCACCGTGGAGAAAATGGCTGGAAAATACAGGCCGGCGCCACAGGCCATGCCGATCGAAGCAACCGCCCAGACCGTCGCGGCGCTGGTGAGTCCGCTGACACGATCCCGGTTGTGCAGGATGAGGCCGGCCCCAAGGAAGCCGATGCCCTGGACGATGTTCGAAGCAATCTGGCCACGGTTTGCGCTGTTGTCTCCGGCAATCACCGCGGAGAGAAAGGTGAACATCGCCGCGCCGAAGCAGATGAGCACGTTGGTCCGTACGCCGGAGGGGCGGTGATGGTACTCGCGATCGATGCCGATGGCGCAGCCGAGGCCGGCGGCAAGGAGAAGACGGCCCGCGACGCCGCTGGTGAGCAGCACCTGCTCGATCCGGCTGAACGTCTGCATGTGGCCCGCTGTGTCAGTCGTGAGAATCACTTGCCGGTGATCCTATCACCGCGCGCGGGCAGGTTTGAACGGTAAAAACGAACGCAGGGCTGACCAGTAGAGCACACGATATTGAGCAGCGTGAGACCTTCGGGATGTGCCACAACCGCCTGCGCCACCGCATCATGATCAGCGGCGATGACGAAGGCTGCCGACTGCGCTGGATGATCGAGCGCCGGCCTCCACTGGTAGTAGTCCGTCTCGTTGATCGTGCGGCGCAGCGGAATGCCGGCGCGCTGGAAGGCGCCCACATGGTCGGAGGTCCAGACCAAAATTTCGCCCTGCGCCGGAAGCTGATCGAGGGCCCGCGCGTAAGCGGCTTCAAACGGAATACGGGTGAGGGAATTCTCAATCGCTTCGCGCAGGACCAGCGGCGTCGAACGCATGAGCGCATAGCAGTCGATGATAATCAGCACTATCACCGCCAGCAGAAGGAGCGGCGCCCAGCGCGGCCACCGCTTCTCCGTCAGAGTCATCAGCCAGGCAACCAGGAATCCCAGCGAGAGCGCGAAAATTGGCAGCATTTCCATGCCGTAGCGGGTGTTGTACCAGGAATGCGGCCACCACAGAGGGATAAAGATCGGCACCGAGCCCCACGCGACGGAATACGCGTAAAACGGCAGCGGCAACCAGAGCAGCAGCATCGGCGTGATGTTCTGCTTCCTCCACTGGAGCATCGCGGCGATGCTTCCCGCGAGCACCAGCAGCAGCAGACGATTCGCCCAGGCGAGAGGCACTGCACCCATCTCCGCGGACTTGATGTAGTAGAGCGCGGCCACCCTCAGGCTGTGCCAGCCGGGATAATGCGGAGCGCCGGGCGTCGAGGTCCGCGCATCGATGGTCTTCGCGGAATACGGTCCGCGCATGAAATCGAGCGGATCGCCGTATTGGCGCGCATTCCACGCGAACCACAGAGCTGGCGCGGTCACGAGCATCGCCGTGAAAAGAACAAACGCGCCGCCGATTGGCGACCGCCATTCGCGAAAGCGCCACAGCGCGTACAGAGCAATAAGCCAGACGATCGAAGCGAATATCCATCCGTCATACCGCGTGAAGATGGCCGTGACGAGGACGATGCCGCAGGCGGTGAGCGCGCGGACTGCGCGGCGGGACTGTTCATCCTGAAGGGCCAGGTTCTGCCCCGCTTGCGATTCCGCTCCGAGCGCGCGCATGTAGGCCATCAGAAAGAGAGCCGCCCAGATCATCTGGCACAGGAAAACGGGCTCGTTCATGGCGGTGGTCTGCATGTAGAGCAGGCCCGGATTGAGCGCGAAGAACAAAGCTGCCACCACCGCCCCGGCGGGACGCAGCCAGTAGCGCGCAAGCCGCCACAACCCTGCAACGCTGAGGACGTAACACGCCATCGACGGAATCGCGCCGGCGATCCCGTTTTGCCACCAGGCCATGCGCGCCGCAAAAGGCATCATCAGCAAATGCGGAAACGGCAGCCAGACCGAGCCGATCTGCCGAATACCGGGATTGAGCGAGTCGATCAGGCGGCGCGCAATATGCAGATGCGCCACCGCGTCGCCGTAAAGCAGAAGCATGTTGCGCGGAAAGCAATAGCCGAAGGCAAGCACCGAAAAGAGTGCGGCGACCATGCCGGCAAAGATGGCCTCGTGTCGCAGGGAGCGGGCGGAATCGCGGACCACAGCGACCGCTTCGATCTTTGGGTTGCGGCGCGCTGATTTAATCGAGGTGCGAGAGCTGGCGGAAGAGCGCAAACCTTTCCTCGATTTCCTTAGGGTCGAGCTGCTGAAGCCGCTCGGTGCCGAACCGCTCCACCGCGAACGATCCCATGACGCTGCCGTAGAACATCGCGCGGCGGAAGACCGCGTGCGTCAACTCCGGCTGGGATGCGATGTAGCCGAAGAATCCGCCGGCAAAGGAATCGCCCGCCCCGGTGGGATCGACGACTTCGGCCAGCGGCATGGCGGGCACGCGGAAAGGTGTCGCGACCGCACGAGCATCCCCGGGAAACGCTCTCTCGCCGAAAAACGCCGTCGCGCCGTATTCGCCGTGCTTCACCACCAGCGCCTTCGGCCCCAGGTCGAGAACTTTGCGCGCTGCCAGAATCAG
>Ga0302319_10009884_pt1 | contig 18259 bp, 11 predicted proteins | sample Bog_T0_2_FD_203319 | JGI IMG/M metagenome (GOLD analysis project Ga0302319, IMG submission 203319) | Peat permafrost microbial communities from Stordalen Mire near Abisko, Sweden - Bog_T0_2 | ecosystem: Environmental > Terrestrial > Soil > Wetlands > Peat | place: Sweden: Abisko, Stordalen Mire...
CAGTTCGCGTCTGAGGCAGCCTCGCCTCAGCTCCTCACATGGCTGCACCTAGTGAGTTGGCTTGTCCCGCGGCTAGATAAAGTGCCCGAGGAGCAGCTCGGCGAACTCTACCCCCTCCTGGATGCATGGGTGACGTCCGTTCCCGCCTTCGCCGGTTTGCACCTACATGTGCCGGCAATTGCCGACTGGGCGCGCGGCCAGCTTGGAAGCGAGGACACATCGGAGGAGAAGGAGCACTCGTGGGAAAATTACCTCCGCCGCCCTTTCACCGACAGCGCGCGGTCGCTGTTTCTGAAAACAGCGGGCAGCGCCCCTGAGGCCGTTCGCGGCTATCTCGCTGCGATCTCGAAAAGTGCGCTCAGGCGAGTACGCAAGAAAATCGTTGAAGGCAGTGCTGCGATCATCGGTGCGTTACCGGCGGACTTGGCTTCGTTTATCAAACGCGCGTTCCTGCTCGACCACGATCGGGACCGCTCAGGATCCCGCTACGCAAGTCGGGAGCGGTCCGAGGAACTCGGGTTCGACGACGACAAGGCCTTCTATCCAGCCTCGCCAATCCGACCACCTTTCTTGCAGATGCTGCGTTCGCGCCCCGACGAGGGGCTCGATTTGATCCGAGACATCTGCAACCACGCCATAGCGGGTTGGCGGCGTTCACAAACCGGCCCGGGCCACACGCCGCTACCCGTCACAGTCGACCTCGGCGCCGGTCCATGGGACTTCTGGGGCGACGAATCGACCTATTCCTGGTTCCGCGGCGGTTCTCACGTCAATATCCTCGACACCGCGCTGATGGCACTTGACGCCTGGGCTCATGAGCGGCTGAAGAAGGGCGACGACATCGACGCGCTGTGCCGGCGGATCGCCAGCAACAACGAGTGCAACGCCGTCCTCGGGATCTGCGCCGGCCTTGCTGTCACCGACTTCAACGCCACCCTGGCCAGCACGGTCGGGTTTGCCCTGACCACACACCCTGCGCTCTGGGCGTGGGACATTTCGCGGCAGGCTCGCGACCTGGGATCGCACACCAACGAGATAGCGTACTTCAGGCCAGCGCGACATCTGGCCCGCGGCCTCCACGCCCACAACCGGCTGCCGCATAGGAAACGTTCCATTCGCGACCTCTCCGCTGCCTTTCCGCTGAGCGGTGTGAAGCAGGACTACGTCGATGCGATCGCGACCTTCCTCGACCGCGTCCCATTCGGCACCGAGGAGGTGCGCGACGACGATGACAGGGCGGAAGCCTTACGCCATTACTTCGAGACGTTCCGGCAGCAGGCTGATCCCGCCAACCTCCGCGTCGAGCTACGCGGTGACCAAATCGTTGCGTGGATTGAGCCGCCCTATGCCTCAGAGGAGAAGCACCAGTCGTTCGTAGCCGAGCAGGACGATTTGAACCGGGTGCTCGCCCTATACCTGTGGGCAACTAAGGCGGTAGAGACGGGCCAGCCCGACAACACGTTCGCCATCGAGAAGGCGTTCGAGGAGATGGTCGCGCTCGACGATCCCGAACTGCTCAACGAAGGCCAGTCGGTTCACGATCTGCGGCGACACCACCAGCAGTCGGCTGTAGCGGCCACGGCGGCCGTTCTCGCTCGCCACGGCGATCTTGCGCTCTGGTCCAAGGCGGAAGGCGAGGTTACAGACGTGATCAACCGCGCGGCCACGATGGTCGAAACGAAGGACCCGTTCTTTTCGCGCAGCGCTCACCTGGCCGGGCATCCGCCCGCGATGGCGGCTCACGGCTACGCGGCGTTGGTGCGGCGTGACCCCGGGAACGTGGACCCCCGCGCCGCGTTGTTCCAACTCGCGGTGGATCCGATCGAGAAGGTCGTTGAGGCCGTCTACATCGCAGCCCGGGATTTCGAAGACGCAGCCCCCGACATGGTGTGGCGCCTCTACTGCCTCGCGACTCAGCGCGCAGCCCGGACACGCGCTCGCGAGCCCGACCTGCACTGGTCGCGCGACGAGGCTGGCGAGCAGTTGGCTCTGGCCGACGAGGCCGAGAGGATGATGGTCGAAGGAGTGATGGCGACGCCCCACCCGGCGCCATCGACCCGCGGCGCCCGGTCAGGTGATGTAATCTTCCACTGGGATTTCCAGGCCTCCGCATTTCATCTCCCGATCCCACCGATGCTGCGGCCCGCCACTCGCTCGGCGCTGCTGGTCAACGCGGCGTCCTCACTCGACTGGGCGCTAACCACGTTCTCGAAGGATGGCCAGCGTTCCGATTCGCCCTACGACGAATGGCTCTTTGAATTTGGCGGTTGGCTCGGGCGCCTGATCGGCCACTTGACGCCGGCGGAGCTCCTGTCCCTGCTCCTTTCCCGCCTCGACGCAGCAGAGCGTACCGCCGCGGCCGAGGTAATGGACGTCGTCATGCAGCGCTTCATGATCGACTGGATGCTTGTTAAGGAACCTCTCGATCAGCGGCTGATCGACAACTGGGAGGCAATGGTAGACTGGGCAATCGCCCGCCCATCCTGGAGCACGGCACCCAGCGACGCTGGTCAATACGACCGCGGGATGGCGCTGTCAGCGCTGTTCTCTGTTGTGGTGATGAGCAGAGGGGTCATCTGCGGGGTCGAGCCTGATTGGCCGAATATCGACAGGCTTCTACCGGCTATCCAGCGCGCTGTGGAGAGATTCTCCGGCGAGCGGACGGTGTTCGCCGCTTTGGTCAAGCTGTTGCGTGCAACATTCGACAGGCTGATGCCGCGGCCCGGCCTAGAATGGATACTTGCCGTCATCCGGCTCCGGCGCACCGACCGCGACTTTTGGGCGCGCGCGAGCAACGGCGAACAGCTGGTGATACTCATACGCGATCTGATCGCGGCGGGTCCGCTCATGACCAACGACCGCGCCTCGATCGTAGAGATCGCCGACGCGCTGATCGAGGTCGGAGTGCGCGGAGCCGCCTTCCTTCAACAGGACATGGTCAGGCTGAAGCGGTGACCATTGGCGCTGCCCCGCGACGGCGACCGGCAGCAAGCAGGGGCACCGGAGGCGGCAAGGGACGAACTAACCAATGACCGCTTTCGGATAACGTGCGGGAGCATCGAACGACCGCCCTTGGCGCAATGCGGCCATTGGCGCCGCCGGCGTCGTAGTCCGCCCGGCCAGCAGGACTGCGGGGGTCACACGGCGCGCCGGATCTCGCACAGGCTGGATTTGTGCGAGGCCGTGCCGCTCACCGGATCCAGCACGTCGGTGCCGACCAGGTTGTTGAAGTTGGCACCGTCCGGCCCAAACGGGTCATAGCCGGGCGCGCCTAGCGCCGCACAGGCCTGCCACCAGCCGTGCTCGCCCACCGCCACGCGCGGGTCGATGTCTTCGTTCAGCCGGGCGCGCACGCGCACGCGTCCCGCCGGCGTCTCCACCGAGACCCAGTCCCCTGCGACGATGCCGCGCATCGCCGCGGCACTGGGGTGCAACTCCACTTCCGGATCCGGCGCGCGCCGACGCAGCCCAGGCAGCGCGCGCAGTTGCGTCTGCAGAAACAGCGTCGGCTTGGCGCAGGTCAGCACCAGCGGAAATCGCGCGGCGAGGTCGGGCCGGGCAACCGGGCCGATCGACGGCTCCTTGAAGTCGGGCAGGGGAGCATGCCCGTGCTCCAGGAATGCCTGAACGTACAACTCGACCTTTCGCGACGGCGTCGCGAAGCCGGTCGGCACGCCGGAGGCATCCGGCTCGGCATATTTGCGATGCCGCGTCTGTAGCGCCACGCGCAGCCCGCCGGGCGCAGCGCGCAACTGCTCGAGCGTCACGCCGCTCGGCCCCAACTGCTCGCGGTAGGCGGCGTCGATATCACCGTCCCAGAATTGTGCGCCCAGGCCCAGTGCCGCGGCCAGGCCGAACACGATCTCGATGTCCGACCGCGCCTCACCCGGCGGCGGCACCACCGCCTGGCGCAGTTGGATGTGCGACTGCGCCGCTTCGCTGGTGTCGAAGCCAAGCTTCAGCGCCTCGCGCTCGAAGCAGGACGCCACCGGCAGCACCAGATCGGCCAGCCCCGCGGTCGGCGTGAGGAACAGGTCGCAGTGGGCAAAGAACGCCAGCGCCGCCAGCGCCGCGCGGATCTCCGCGCTCTGCGCGTGCGCGAGCACCAAATTGGCGCCGAAGCCGATGAGGCCGCGAATCGGGTAGGGCTGGCCTTCGAGCACGGCCCGGCACAGCTCGCGGGTGGTCACGTTGCCGCCGCGCGCCGGCCCCAGCGGTCGCTCCGCCAGCCCCACGGCGGGCGCCTTGCGTGGCGCCGAGGGCGGGGCGGTAATGGGTGCCGATTGTGGTGCCGGCATCAGCACATTGCCGCCCTCGGCGTCGAAGCAACCGGTGAGCGCGTAGAGCAACGAGATCGCCCGCGCCGTCTGCGTGACGTTGGCGTGCTGTTCGTGGCCGCTCCAGGCGTAGTACGACACCGGCCGTGCCTGCCAGATCAGCCGCGCCGCCGCTGCCACCTCCGCGGCCGCAATCCAGCACGTCGTCGCCACCACGTCCGGGCTGTATTGCGCGCACAGTTCGGCATAGAGCGCGAAGGCTGGCTGGCAGACCACCGCGCCGGCCGGCGTGTCGATGCGGTACTCGCCCTCCAGGGCGAAATGTGCCGCATCGCCACGCAACGGCACCGGCCGTCCCGCCGCGCAGTCCCAGGCCAACTCCACGCCAGCATCGCCGCCAGGATCAATGTCGCGCGGCGTCAGCTTCCGCCCGGTGTCGGTCCGGACCAGCGCGGGGCCGTCACTCCAGGCGCGGATGAAGTCGCGGTCGTACCAGCCATGCCGGATCATCTGATGGGCGATGCCCAGCGCCAGCGCACCGTCGGTCCCCGGCCGCACCCTCAGCCACAGATCTGCCTTGTTGGCGAGCCCCACCCGGCGCGGATCCACCACGATCAGTTTCATGCCGCGCTTAAGCGCCTCGACCACCGCGGTGGCGTGCGTCAGGCGCGTATAGCTGGGATTGTAGCCCCACAGGATCATGCAGCCGCTGTTGGCGATATCGGGCATCGCGCCGCCGGCGCTGCCGATCGCCACCGAGCCGGTGCCAAACGTATAGCTGGTCGCGAAGTATCGCCCCCAACCGCAGATATCGATCTGGCCCAGAACGTTCGGCGTGCCGAAGGCATTGGTCAGCCGGCGTAGAAACGGGGCAACGTCGCCGATCGCGGAGGTGGAGGCCGAGGCATTGCTGAACGCCACCGCTTCTGGTCCGTCCTGGTCGGCAATCCGCCGCATGGCAGCAGCGGTGAGCGCCAGCGCCTCGTCCCACGAGATGCGCTGCCAGCCGGGATCGGGATCGCCCTTGGGTCGGGTGCGGCGCAGCGGGTGGGTCAGCCGATCGGGGTGATAGACAAGCTCCGGTGCAGCGCGGCCCTTGGCGCAGATCGCCTGGCCGGTCGGGTGCGCGGGATCGGGATCGAGCCGGGAGAAGCGGCCATCCTGGACGGTCGCAATGGTGCCACAGCGGGCGATGCACAGGCCGCAGAAGCCCTGCACCCGACGCGTCGCGCTCTCGTCGCCTCCCTGGCGGCCGGATTTGGTCATGACCTCCATCGATTCACCCGGCCGCTTAACTTTGCCGTCGATCCCGCGGCAGGCAAGGGCGAGGTATTTCATAGTATGGGAACGCGCGCAGGGATGTTTGGCTGACACCAGATCATGCGGCCGAGCGTGCGTCCCAGGGCCATTGCTGACGGCCGTGGCTGAAGCGAACGACGGCTGACCAGGCAAGCGCGATTGAAGCTCAGGCCGCTCGTGCAGATCGGCTTCGGCACGTCCGGCCCGACAGGAAGGGTGAATGCCCGCTTCGCCGTTCGGCGCTTGATTTTACCCGTCGCGATCGTCCTTGCGGTCGCGGGTCAGGCCGCCATGAGCCATGCAGCCGCGGGCGAACCGATCCGTGGGCTGGACGATCTCGTCCCGGCGCTGCTGTCGGCCGTGGTGAATATCTCCAGCACGCGCTTTCTGCCGGTGCCCGATGGCCCGTCGGCGGCGGTGGCCGCGACCGCGCCGCGGAGCAAGCAGAGCCTTGGGTCTGGCTTCATCGTTGATTCCACCGGCTTCATTGTCACAATCAACATGTGATCGAGGCCGCCGACGATCACCGTCATCCTGCAGGACAACACGGCGCTCAAGGCGCAGCCCTGGCCAATCACAAGGGAGAAACTATCACGTCGTCATCGTCCGAGTTGGACTCATCTGGCTACTGCACCTCCACCGAAACGCTCGATCGCGGCTTGTCAAGGTGTGAAGCGATTCAGAGCGCCGGCGGCGGCAGGTGCAGATCACCCTCTGTACCCGCCGCCTCTCGGCACCGCCTCCCGCCAGGATTTCAGGGGCGGGCGTCCGTTCGACCGGAGCAGGTCATTCGTCGCACGGCGGCGATGCCGAGAAGACCCGCGCCCAACAGCGCCAGCGAAGCTGGCTCCGGCACCGCAGCGAGGGATGCGGTCCCGATGACTCCCGCCGAGAGGTCGAAGTTGACGGATTGGATGGTGCCGGACGATACGATATAACTGAAGTCGTCGAGCGGGCCGCCCACGGCGTTCGCGTTCGCGGTCGTCCCGCCGACGAACGTATGAAAATCGCTCGTGCTGATTGGCTGCAGCGCGAACCAATACGTATGCCCGCCGCTCAGCACCACAGGCGAAGCGAGCGACACCGTCAGCGTCTCACTGGTCAGGTTGCCGTTTATCAGCGCGCCCCTTCCGATATTCGAGATCGTGCCCGGCACGTCGGTGCCGCTCGCGGCGAGCGTGCCGAGCGAGGTCGCCGTCATACCCGTGCGGACGAACCAGTTCGCTGCGAGGCTCGTCGAATAGGCGGGGTCACCGATGTTCGCGAAAATGCCGGTGATCGTCCAGCTTTTCCCGACCGGCACGGTGAAATCGTCGTAGGCTTGGAAATTGTCGCCAAGCAGCGCGTTGCCGTCGTTGTAGGCGCCCCAGGCAAAATTCTGGAAGAAATACGATGTGTCGCCACCGTAAAACAACGTTTCGGCACGCGCGCCGGTGGCGATCATGGCAAAGATGACGGCGGCGGCAATTAGCGTTTTCATGGCGGGTCTCCCATCGAGTGTGCCATCCCCCGTAGCAGCCAACACTCGACCCGCATGTGACCGCAGTCACGTCCGAACATAAGTGCCGCCGGTGTGAGTCCATGCGTACTCGACGGCGGCGCTCTGTTGGTGTGGGTGAGTCACCCGGCGCTTCGGTTGGTGCAGGGCGTTTGCCGCCATCCGCCACGCTCCGTTAGACCCTCTTCTCACCCGGACCCAGCCATTGCCACGGTGGCGACGAACGACCGGTTTGGAGCGACGGTGCCGCTCGTCTGAACGACCGAAATGCGGCGCAAAGCGGACGTTAGCTGCGTGGCCTCGTCCGGATCCAGTAGTCGAGCACGGTTTCCCCAGAGGGGTTATCCATCGAGAACAGGCCATGTTGCCCTTGCAACGGAAAGTCGTCACTCGGGCGCAACTCGGAAACGCCCGCCAGCCGAAGGCCTTCGGCGTAATGCCCTCGATCGCTCTCGCGTTCGATCGGCGTAGTCGCCAGGAAGCGTTCGACGGTGAAGCCGGGCTCCAGCGTCAGCAGCCGCCGGCGCACCTCCGCCGCTTTCTGGGTGCGGCCGAGATGGCCCAGCGCCGCCAGATAGGGTTTGAAATTGTCCGAAAACGTCGGGTTCATCTCGCTCACGACCCGTCCCATCGCGACCGCAGACTCGTGGTCGCGCCTCAGCAGGTGGATCAGGACGAAGAACCCGTCGAACAGAAACTCGTGCGGGTCGAGCGGCGAAAGGCGCTTGTAGCGGTTGATGCGCCTCTCGGCCTCATCGGTGTCGCCGAGATAGGCGCGGGTCGCCGCCGACAGCGCCCAGGCCATCGCCAGGTTCGGGTTGAGCGAGAGCGCCCGTTCGTGCAGCGCCGAGGCCTCACTCGGCCGGCGCTGCAGGCAGGCGCGGACATGGCCGGCAATGGCGAGCGCGCGCGCATCGAAAGGGTCGAGCACGATGGCGCGCTCGGCAATCTGGCCCGCGCTCTCGATGCTTGCCTGGCGGTCTTCCGCCCAGTCCTGGCTGACCAGGACGCCGTGCCAATAAGCGTACCAAGCATAGGAAGCGGCGTCGTCGGGCTCGAGCGCGATCGCCTTGCACAGCAATTCGCCTGCCTTCATAAATTGGACACGGTCCATGCGCCCGATCAGCCGCACGGCGCGCATCGTGAGTGCGTATGCCGTGGCGCCTACCGGCGCCCGGCTGGCGCTGTGTCGTGCTTCGATCAGCAGAATTTCGGAATCGATCTGCGCGACCACCTCGGCGGCGATCTCACCCTGAAGCGTGAGCAGATCGGTCGACTGGCGTTCGAAGCGCCGCGCCCAGGCTACCTGATTGCCGTCGCGCAGGTCGAGCAGCCGAACGGTGATACGAATCCGGTCGCGCAACTTCAGGATCGTGCCGTCGACCACGAAGTCGAGGCCGAAGGTGCGACGGATTGCTTCGGGGTGCCGGGATTCGTTGACATAGCGGGCGAGTGAGTTGGAGGCGACCACGTACATCCGGCGGAACCGTGCCAGGGCAGTGGTGATTTCCTCGTCAAGCCCGGGCGCCAGATGCGCCTCCTCCTTGCTGATGCCGATGAGGTGCATTGGCAGCACGCCGATATGGGTGCCGCCGCGGGCATGGCGCAGCTCGTTCATGGCTCGTTGGTCCTCCAGGCGGCCGATTCGTCAAACGGTCCGCCGGGTGGTGGGGGGACTGACCGGCCGGGGAACGCCGGCAACGGGTAAGCGCCCTTCGCAGGCGGAAGTTCCTGGTTGATCGGCTTCATTTTTGCCGCGTCAGGGTTTTTTCCCAAGATGCCGGTCGGCCCCATGTCATCGGAGCAATGACCCGCCGAGCGCCCTCGCGATTCCAGCCGACCATCGTCACCTGCGCCGTCGGCGCAATGTTCCACGACCGGGCAGTGGCTTACCTGCACAGATCGACCGCGCCGAACATCCGCACCAGCAACTCGGCTGGCAATGCCCGCGAGAACCGACCGCGTATGCTTGTCACTCTCAGCCGGCGGCCGCGGTGAACAGCAGTAGCTGGCGTGGTTCGCCCTCGCTCATCGGCAGGCCGCCCAATCCCTCCCGGACATAGACCGCGAGCGCCGCCGCCGCACCCAGCGCGCCGTCGGCGGCCACGCGCGCAGCAATCGCCCGCCCGCGCAATTCAGCGCGTGCGGCCTCGAGCGCGGTCCTCGCCTGCGGCGAAACCCTGACTGCCTGCGCTGTCTCGACCTCCTTGCGCACCAGACGGTCTGCCGCCTCCTGGTAGGCGCGGCAGATTTCCGCCGCATGGGCAACATGCGCATCGACCAGGCCGCGCAAACGTATTGTCGCTGCGTCGCGGCCGAGGCCAGCTTCGAGGGCCCGGACCTGGTGGGCAAACTCCCTGGCGAAGCCAGCATAAGCGTCGTGGGGCGCACCGCCGCGCTCGGCGATCAGCGTATCCACCAGCGACCGCGGGGGGGCCAGCCGCGCGACGAGCTCGACGCTCGGCGACTCGCGGCGCACCGCCGGAAACGGCACCACGTTCGACCTGTCCGAGACCAACTCGACTGCCATGCCACGCTCCGCCTGTCAGGATCGGAATCGTACGCACCGCAGGAGCGGGTTGCAACTATCTCGTGCACCGCGAATCGCGTGGGCAGGGAAATCGTACGCCCTGCCACCCCGAGCGGCATCCGCGACTCGGTTCCGTTGCGGCGCCGCGCCAAGACGCGAAGTCAAGCATTTTCGTAACTTTCCGGCGACGGGCGCGGGGCGAGATGCACCTCACGGTGCCGGGCGGCGCAGGCCGGTCAGAACGAGCAACTGATCGGCCTCGGGCGAGGCCTCGACCGGACGGTATGGCACGCCAAGCCGTCGAACCGCCGTCGCTCGCCGCCGCAGGCTGCGCCGCACGAACGCGACCGCCGCCGTTTCACTGGCGAACTCATGCTGCACGGTGCGCCCGGCGGCGCCAATCCGCCCGAATGTGACCTGCGCCGTCCAGCGGCCGAACAGATCGGCGCCGGCGACGACCCGCCAGGCGCGGCGTCGGTTGGTCGCGGGATCGCACGCATGCAGCTCGATAAGAATTTCGCTCAGGCGGTCAATCCGGATGCCATCACTCGTAGCGCCATGAACCAGACAGGAAGGAGGTGAAGGCAAAGCCGAAGGAAACAACCGGATGGCCAGCGATGACGAGATCGAGCAGCTGCGCGCAGGCGTTAGCTGCGCTGTGGTCCTGGAGCGGCACGGGTACCAGCTGGACGAGCGAGAGAGCAGCAGACGCAGCCTGAAGTATCGCCGCCGCCAGGGCGAGACCGTCATCGTGAACCATGACGGACGAGGCTGGTGGGATACCGGCAGCACGGCCAAGGGCGACGTATTCACGCTGGTCCAATATCTCGATCCCGGACTCAATTTCGGGCAGGTGCGCGGCGCATTGCGAGACCTGGTCGGCATGGCGCCGACGTTCGAGCCAAAGCCTGGATGGAAGTATCGTCGCCCCCAGGGCCAGCATGTGCCACCGGAGCTACTCTGGACGGCGCGCAAGCCGGTGACCGAGGGCTCCCCCACCTGGAACTACCTGACCAAGGAACGAGGGCTTGCGCCCGAGATCGTCACAGCCGCCACGAAGGCGGACGTGCTACGCGAGGGGCCGTATGCGTCGGCGTGGTTCGCGCATCGTGATGCCGACGACGCGGTGACCGGCATCGAAATGCGGGGTCCCGAGTACCGCGGCTTCTCGCAGGGCGGGGACAAAACGCTGTTCCGCTTGCAGATCGGACACGCGGCGCCGACCCGGCTTGCGGTCACCGAGGCGCCGATCGACGCCATGAGCCTGGCGGTGCTGGAGGGGATGCGAACAGACACCCTGTACGTTGGCACCGCCGGCGGCATGGGGCCGCGGACGATCGCGGCGCTGGAGCGGGAGCTGACGGCGCTGGCCGAGCGGCCGGGCGCGGTCATGATCGCCGCGACCGATGCCGACGCAGCCGGCGACAAATACGCCGCGCATCTGGCCGAGCTGGCCGCGGCAGCGAACGTCCCGGCGCAGCGCGCGGTGCCAGCCGAGCACAAGGATTGGAATGACGCGTTGCGGGCGGCGGGGCAGGGGCCTTCCCAGCGCGCGGGGCTCGGTTCCTCTCCGGCGGTCGCCACGATCGTGCGCGCCATGGATCGTTCCGATTCGGCCGCCTCGCAGCCCTGGTCGCCGGCGCCGGTCGCGCTGGGCCAGCGCGTTCGCGCGATCGAGGAACAGCAGGCTCGCGCAGCAGTCCCTCTCACGGCCCGCGGCGCTGACCGTGTCGCAGAGCGGAGATCTGCTCCAGGGCCAGGAGCACAGCCATGAACGGAGTCCCTCAGCGCGAGGTCCACCCGGTGCTCGACGGATTGACGCCGGCTCAGACCGCAGCGGCCACGCAACCAGGCTCGGCGCTGGTGCTGTCAGGTGCCGGCTCCGGCAAGACGAGAACATTGACGGCCGCTGTGGCGTATCGGATCGACGTCAGGGGCATTGCCGCGTCGCGGGTGATCGCGGTCACGTTCACCAACAGGGCCGCGGCGGAAATGGCGGGCCGCATCCGCACCGCACTCGGCGGAGGGCGCCCGCCCACCTGGCTGGGCACCTACCATTCGCTGGGTGCCCGCCAACTCCGCGCCGAACCCGAGGTCGCCGGCCTCCGCCCCGGCTTTGACATCCTCGATGCCGACGACAGCCGTCGCATCGTCAAGCGCATCCTGAAAGCCATGAACCTCGCCGGCGGCGATGACGGCACCGGCGTCGGGCGCGACCCGCTGAAGGTGATGTGCAACCGGCTGTCCAAGTTCAAGGACAACCTGATCACGCCCGACGAGGCGCCTGCGCGGATCGAGGCGATGATCGCCGAAGCGAGGCGGACCGACACCGTGGTGGACGAACACGGTCTGCGGGCCAGCGCGCGCGTCTATGCTGAGTATCAGCGCACCCTGCGAGATTCCAACAACGCGGATTTCGGGGACCTATTACTCTGGCCTACCCGCGCCATGCAGGTGATGCCCAGCTACCAGGTACGGTGGAGTCAGCGGTTTGATTGCCTCCATGCCGACGAGTTCCAAGACGTGAATCACGCACAATACTGTTGGATAAGGCTGATTTGTGGTAATGGAGAAGTATTTGTCGTCGGCGATGATGATCAGGCGATTTACAGTTGGCGCGGTTCTGATATAGACTATATAAGACGCTTGTTCAAGCGCGACTTCCCTGCCGCAGTTCAGATCAAGCTGGAAGAAAACTTCCGCTCAACCGGACATATCGTCGCCGCCGCCAATGCCGTCATCTCGCAGGACAGCACCCGTCTTGCCAAGACCCTATTCACCCGGAAGCCGGAAGGCAACCCGATCGAGATCGTCTGCTTCCGCAATGCCGAGGCGGAAGCGACGGGGATCGTGGCGGAGATGACCCACCGTCACGCCGAGGGTGTCGGCTGGGATCAGATGGCCGTCCTCTACCGGGTCAACGCCCTAAGTCGTACGATCGAGGAGGCGCTGATGCGCGCCCGTGTCCCGTACGTTCTGATCGGCGACGTGGCCTTTTGGCAACGCGCCGAGATCAAGGATGCACTTGCACTGCTGCGTCTGGCAACCACGCCGGATGACACCCAGGCGGACGAAGCCTTCCGCCGTGTTATCAACGTGCCGGCCCGCGGATTCGGGGCGAAGACGCTTGAGATCGTCGAGGCGGAGGCTGCCTGGCGCAAGGTTTCGCTGCTCGTTGCGCTGGAGACCGCACAGCTAACGCCGAAGGTTCGAGCGGCGGGGCTGGCCTTTGTCGATTCCGTGCGCGGTGTTGGACGGAACGCGGATGACACGCTTGCCGACCAGCTCTCGCTGCTGCTGGATGCCACCGGGTATCGGACGATGCTGCGCACGAGCCGTGCCGAAACGACGGAAGGCCGACTCGATAATTTGCAGGAGCTGATCGACCTGGCCGGCGGCTTCCACACCGCGCGGGAGCTGCTCGATCACGCGGCGCTGTCCACCAGCGGACCGAACGAGGAAGAGACAGCGCGCGTGCGGCTGATGACGCTGCACAAGGGAAAGGGCCTGGAGTTTTCCCACGTTTTCCTGGCGGCTTGGGAGGCCGGAATCCTACCACCAGACAGAGGCGACATTTCCGAAGAACGGCGGCTGGCGTACGTTGCCCTGACGCGCGGCCAGCATCGGGTCACGATCACGCATTGTGAGCACCGCCGCGGCTACATGGTGCCTTCATGCTTCATCGACGACATTCCCGAGCAGCATCGCGTTCTGGGTTGGTTGCGTGGTGGTGGCGACAAGGCCCGGCCGCATCGAACGGCGCCGGTGATCGACGTAGTGGACGGCGCCGAACTGCTGCGTCGGTTCTGACCGATGGTGGTAGAGCGCCAGATCAGCATGCCCCTCGACGGTGCGGTCGCTGACACCAGCGGCGAGGCCGTGCGGGAGTACGATTCTCGACGCTGCATGGTCTGCCAGAGACCGTGTCCGCCATTCGGGTTTGGACCGCCGTTGACCAGGCGCAGCGTCTGGGCCTGCAGCGAACATCGCGCCGAGGTGGACGGTCAGTTGAGTCCGTTGCCCGGCGCAGGCATCGGGAAACCCACGGCGAATCAATCAGGAGAATGAAGTGATGAGCAAGATGCTTCGCATCCCGCCGCCGACGTCACCGCTTTGCTCCATCGCCGGCTGCGAACACCCCAGCCCCGCGCATCCCGCAACCCGCAAGCGCGGGTCGCGCGCTGACGCAGGGCGGGGGCGCTCGCCGGCAATGGTGTCGCCGTCGCCGGGCTGCGTCTGAGGGGATGTTTCCAGAAATAGTGAGGGAAGATCACCATGGCCACCGCGATCCCCACCACGACCAGCCGTTGCGGCGAACCACCCGAGGCAACGCCGATGCTGTTGCCACACGCCCGCACGCCGTTTGAAAGGAAGGTCGCGGCGTTTGCCTCGGCCGTGGCGCAGAACCTGCCGACCAACTGTGACATACTGCTCGACGCGCTCGGCACGTCCGGGATCGCCATGGTCGTCGTGCGGTTCGACGGCAAGGATGGCCATGGCCAGGTTGAGGGGGTGGCCGCCTACGCGCCGGACGGCGACACGACGGACATCCCCGTTGTGGATCTTACCGTGCGCGAGGTGGTGTTCGACAATGCGCGCACGGTTCCCGAACGGCGCTCCCTGCGAGGCACAATCGAGATCATGGCCTACACCCTTCTCGAACACTCGCACGGTGAGTGGAGTGAGGGGGCTGGGGGGTCTGGCGAGCTGGTGTTCAGTGCTGCCAGCCGTTCGGTGACGCTCGAATACAACCAACGCGTCATGACGGTGCGGCACCACTGGCAGCGATTCGGAGACCTGTCATTTCCGCAGAACCTGGAGAGCGAGCGATGAGTCACGACGGGGAGAATTACGACTGGTCGGAGAACGCGGTAGCCCGGTTGCGCGAATTGTGGAGCGAAGGCCACTCGACCGCGGAGATCGGCAGACGGCTCGGCGTATCGAAGAACGCCGTCGTCGGCAAGGCGCACCGTCTCGACCTTTCCGCGCGCCCATCGCCGATCAAGGGTTGTGCGCCGATCGGCTCGCGGCCTCGACAGGCTAAGGTCATACCGAAGTTGGCCGATATGACACCGCTGCCTTCATGCGCGCCAACGCCGTGCGAAGCTGCCGCCCCCGCGCGGCGCGAGCCATGTCCTCCGCGGGCTCCTGTGGCGCCTGTGGCGCGCAATCTTGCGGTTTCCCGAACGGAAACTTGCTGCTGGCCGATCGGCAGTCCGCGCCATCCTGGCTTCCAATACTGCGACACGCCAGCGCTTGTGGGGAAGCCGTACTGCGAGGACCACGCCAACGTGGCCTACAGGACCGTTCGCCGTCGGGACGATAAACGGGACGAAGCAGCCTGATTCCCGGCAACATGGATGGAGACCGGCCACATGCCTGATCTGGTCTTGCGACCCAGCGCCGTGCTTGCGCACAAACCATGGGCGCTGCAACTGCGCTACCACGGCGGGGGCGCCGAAACCGAGTATGTCACGATCGCCCGTCTCAGCTTGCAACGCGCGAAGGACACCGTGGCCGCGGGGGCGGCCACCTGGCTTTGCGGCGAGCCCGCCGAGGACACGCCACCCGCGCGCGCGACGGGCGACGCGTTGCGACGCGCAACGGGCATGCTGATCGATCGGCTGGCCGGGACCGCCTGGGGTGACCACGGCGACATCGACGGTGCCGACGCGCAGACGCTGCTCGCCGAGGCCGGCCTGGCGACGCAGAGACCGGCGACCGAGTCCGACATCGAGACGATTGAATACGTCGCGGTCGGCGACATGCTCTACGTGCTGACGGATGAGGCTGAGGAACTGCGTCGGCTGACTGCCGGCTGTGAACGCCATCGGCCGTAACGGAAGCACGGAAGCGAACGGCGCGGCGAACCGGATCGTCGGCGCGTCTGAGCGGCAGCAAGGCATGCTGGGCCCCGTGCTGCCGCGTCGCAGCATCGGCATGGCCACCGATCCAGCGATGATTGAAATCAAATAAATGCAAGAAGTCTGCGAAGGAGGGTGACGGGCGTCGCATCCCGCCACCGACGACACCGCTTTGCTCCATCGCCGGCTGCGACCACCCCAGCCCCGCGCATCCCGCAACCCGCAAGCGCGGGTCGCACGCTGACGCAGGGCGGGGGCGCTCGCCGGCAATGGTGTCGCCGTCGCCGGGATGCGGACGGATTGGATGTTTCCAGAAATCTAACAGGAGAGCATTCGATGACGGATCCGAAGTCGTGCGCCGGTGCCGCCGACTCTATCGCCCTGGACAAGCTGGCGCTTGCCGCCCTGCGCCAGGCCGATCGCATCAGCTTCCACCACACTGACGGGACGTCGCTGATCCGAGCGACAAAGGAGCACAAGCCGACCGAGCGCGATCCATTCGCGCCGCGCGAGACGGTCATCACGGTCCCCTGCGAAGCCAGGATCACCGATTATGACCGCGGTGGCTGCTTGGGCGCGGACGTGTATCGGGACGACTTGAAGGGCTACACCGGCTTCGCCTGGTTCTCCCAGGCGCAGTATGCGGATTGCACCTGGCAGACCATTGCCTCGATCCTCAAGGTCGGCGACGAGCTGACACTCTACTGGCAACGGTGCGGCCTCTCGCACCAGACGATGCGAGACGCAGGCTTGCATGGCGACGCGCTCTATCTTCGGGTTCGGCGTGGCGACAAGCGGCTCGTGTTCCTGATCGACACCTACTGTGGGCAGGACAACACGGCCCGCATGGTGCGGCTGTCCGGCTACAGTCTGGCGCCCGCGTAGGTCAGCCTGGCCGGCCGAGCCGAATGATCCGGCGACCGGCTTCCCGCCGGCGCCGATCACCAGCGCATCCTGACCTGCAGGGTCCATCGCGCACGGCGGAGCCAACGCGCTGCTGCCACCAGGCGAGTGCGGCTGAGAGCCCAGCCGCTTTTCGCAACCAACGACTTATCAGCCACCAAAAGGACGATCATCATCATGGGAGCCACGGTCACCTGCAAAAAGCTGGCCGCCGCCTTCGCTGGCGCCGACGGCGTATTCTACGTGCTCTTTGAGCAGACCTACGAGAAGAACTGCTACCCCCATACGCCGAGTTGGTCGTGCACGTATTGCGGCGGCATCGACGGCGCGCTTCGCGGGATCTTCCGGTATGCTTCGAGCTGCGAGGGCGGGATGCTGCAAAACCGAAGTGGGTGCATCACGCCGGAGGGCTACATCGCTGGCTGGATGAAGGAGATGGCATCGCCGATGCGGATGCCCGATTGCGCAATTGCCCTCCAGGTGAGCGATTCGATCTACGCCTCCGTCAGCGCCGGGAATGTCGAGGCGGTGTGCGGCATACTCGATAGCAACGGCCAGTCCGCCGCGGCGGACGCCATCCGCGCCGGCGACCAGGCGACGCTCTCGCTGCATCGTGACGCCGTTGCCGTCGCCAGCCTCTGCGCTGAGATCGCGCCGTGGCGACTCATCCAGTCGTACGCAGCTCCGCTTCACGAGCCGCGCGATGCTTCGCTTGGCTACCACCCGCGGCCGGCAGCCGGCTTGGAGGTCGTCCGCCCTGCGGCGTTCAGGATCGACGATCATAACCGCCTGCTGCAACGGGAAGACGGTTCCTGGTTCTGCGCGGGATGGCAGTACGCCATCGTCGGCGAGTTCGTGGCCGGTCTATGGAAGGTTGAGCGAAAGGCGCCTGGCAGCTTCAAAAAGCGCATCCAGGCGTTCCGTGATGCGCTCAACTCGGCTGAGCCGGTGCCGGCCGGGACCAAGGTGGTCGTTTCCACCCGGGCGCCAGCGCTGGACGATTACCGGAGACGGACCTGCGACCAGTTCGTGAAGCGATTCCCGGTCAAGCCGACGCCGGAAGGGTTCGAGGCGGCTCCTTCGGCGGAGAATCTCTATGACCTGTGTTCGCTCCGGGATAACGCGACCTGGGTGCTGCCACCGGTGGAACGCGAACCGGCCCCAACCGTCGCTCTTCGCACGCAACATCGGCATGGCAACCGACCAGACGATGAATGAAATCAAATAAATGAAGGAGAAATGGGAAGGACGGTGAAGGGCGTCGCATCCCGCCGCCGACGACACCGCAAGCGCTCCATCGCCGGCTGCGAACACCCCCGCCCCGCGCATCCCGCAACCCGCAAGCGCGGGTCGCGCGCTGCGCAGGGCGGGGCCGCTCGCCGGCAATGGTGTCCCCGTCGCCGGGCTGCGGACGGATTGGATGTTTCCAGAAATATAAAAGGAAAACATCCGATGGCAACTCCGAAGTCCCGTGCCGGCAAGCCCTCCGCGGAACGGCGCGACCACTACCAGGAAGTGACCGACCGCATCATCGCGGCGCTTGAGGCCGGCACCAAACCGTGGCGGCGACCCTGGGACGAGAACCTGGCTGGCGGCCCTACCATGCCGATCAACGCGGTGACCGGCCGCAAATATCACGGCATCAACGTGCTGGTGCTCGCGATGTCGGCGTTTGCACTCGGCAACGGCGATCCGCGCTTCTGCTCGTACAAGCAGGCCACGAGCCGCGGCTGGCAGGTTCGCGGCGGTGAGAAGGGCACCACGGTGTTCTTCTTCAAGCGCATGCAGATTGAAGATCGCGATGCGCCGCCCGAGGCCGAGGATCGGACGAAGCACATCCCGCTGCTGCGCGCCTACACGGTGTTCAACGCCGCGCAGATCGACGGCA